>ULRN01005382.1_pt1 | contig 101986 bp, 75 predicted proteins | sample 1955461 | NCBI WGS metagenome assembly ULRN01 (sample SAMEA4835683, study PRJEB28245) | human gut metagenome | biome: gut microbiome; material: fecal sample | place: Denmark | collected 2008 | reverse complement strand
CATTTTCACTGGATGTACCGAGTTCTGCAAGGACTCTGGTAGTTTCCTATGTGGGTATGAAATCCCAGGAAATTGAAGTGAAATCAAAACTTAACATCGTGTTGGAGCACGATAACCAGATGCTTGACGAAGTGATGGTTGTTGCTTACGGTACGGCAAAGAAATCGTCTTTCACCGGAGCGGCTTCTACAATGAGAGGAGAAAAAATCCAAAAAATGCAGGTTTCAGACATTTCCAAGTCTTTGGAAGGTTCCATTGCCGGTGTGCAGATCGCATCTTCTTCCGGTACTCCCGGTTCAAGTGCAAACATCCGTATCCGTGGTATCGGTTCTATTTCAAGTAGCCAAGAGCCACTGATCGTTGTGGATGGTGTTCCTTACGAAGGTTCTTTGAACTCAATCTCCACACAGGATATCGAGTCTCTGACCGTACTGAAAGATGCTGCCGCCAACTCTATGTATGGTGCTCGTGGTTCTAACGGTGTGATCATCGTCACGACTAAAGGTAGCAAGTCGGGAAAAGCCAGGATCAACTTCGAAGCACGCTATGGTTTCAACGCTCGTGGCGTCAAATCATACGACGTGATTTCCGATGCCGGCGAATATTATGAAATGATGTACGAATCTTACCGGAACAGTTTGATTCCGTCAATGGGATATGCAGGTGCAAGTCAATATGCAGCTCAGAATTTAATTTCCAAGAACTTGAAATATAACAAATTCGCAGGTGTTGCTGACAATGCTTTGATCGATCCGTTAACCGGAAAACTGAATTCGGCTGCAACTTCCTATAAATGGGCTGACGATTGGACGAAAGACCCGTTTGAAAATGGAAGCCGCCAAGAATACAACATCAATATTGCCGGTGGTACAGAAAACACACAGGCTTATGCTTCTTTAGGCTATTTGTCTGACAATGGTTATGTTGTCGGTTCTGATTTCGAACGTATATCCGCACGTGTAAAAGTAGACCAAAAGATCGGCCAAGATGTAAAAGTCGGCGGAAACATCGCATACGCCAATACGGTACGAAGCACATTCGGCGATGAAAGCAGCAACTACTCCAACCTTTTCATATTCTCTCAAAACATCGCACCGATCTATCCGATCTACCTGTATGACGGAAACGGCCAGCTGATGTATGATGAAAAAGGGAACGTACGATATGACTTCGGTACCGAAAACGCTCGTCCTTACGCTTCCGAACAAAACCCGTTGGCTGTAGCCAAGGAAAACATCCGCAAAATCTTGAGAGACAATTTAAGTTCTCGTGGCTATTTGGAAGCTAATTTCCTGAAAGATTTCAAATTCACGTTGAATATTGCTTACGATGTGTTCAACACGAACCAGACGGATTTCTCAACCCCTATCGGTGGTGATGCTGCAAGTGTAGGCGGACGTGGTTACAAATACAACACTCGCCGTGGAGCATTGAATGTCAACCAGCTGTTAAACTGGACACGTTCTTTCGACAAGCATAATATTAATGTATTGTTGGGACATGAAACAAAAAATGACAAATACAACTACATGGAAGGCCACATGACGAATTTCGCCGACCCGACCAACCCTGAATTCAATAATGCCGCCCAATACCAGGGCTTGAACAGCTACACGGCTGAATATGCTTTGGAAGGATATTTCGGAAAAGCAGAATACAACTATGCTGACAAATATTATGTAACAGCCAGTCTCCGTCGCGACGGTTCTTCTAAATTCTACAAAGACAACCGTTGGGGTACATTCTGGGCTATCGGTGGTTCTTGGAGAATCAAAGAAGAGAACTTCTTGAAAGACAACCATGCAATCGACAACTTGAAGTTGAAAGCCAGCTTCGGTACACAAGGTAATGACAATATCTTGGATGCAAACGGATATACAATCTGGAAAGCTTATTCCGACCTGTACACTGTAGACAGAGTGGATGGCGATGCCGCTTTCACGAAAACATTGCGCGGAAATAAAGATCTGACATGGGAAAAGAGTAACAACTTCAACTTAGGTGCCGAATTAGGCTTATGGGATCGTATCGACGTGAATCTTGATTTCTTCATCAAAGAGACAAAAGACATGCTTTACCAAAGCCCGTTGGCAACATCCGAAGGTAGCCCGACTTACATTTACCGCAATGAAATGGATATGAAGAACACCGGTTTCGAATTCGATATCAATGCGAACATCATCGACAACAAAAACTTCAAGTGGAATGTTGCGCTGAACGGAACGACTTATAAAAACAAACTGACCAAGCTCCCAGCCTCCAAACCGGCAAGCGACTATCCCGACGGATATCAAGCAGGTCTTTACTGGAGAAAATTAGGCGGTTCCTTGTATGACTTTTATGTATACGAATATGCAGGCGTTGATCCGGAAACAGGAACACCGCTGTATAATAAATATCTAAAAGATGAAAACGGAAACGAAACCGGAGAAATTGAAAAAGTGGCAGAAATCGGAGACGCAACACGTCGCCAGTCCGGCAAATCTTCCATTCCTAAATTCGTCGGCGGTCTTTCCTCTACATTCGAAGCTTATGGATTCGATTTGACAATCCAAACTGCATTCCAGCTGGGTGGCTATGTTTACGATAGTTCTTATTCAAGCTTGATGAATCCGGGAGACCAAGGTTCCAATTTCCACAAGGACATGTTCAACCGTTGGACTCCGACCCATACAAACACAAATATCCCGGCATTGGGTTATTCAAGCCAGGATCAATCCATTGCGAACGGCAACTACGTGGATTTCTTCTTGACGAAAGCCTCTTATTTCAGTCTGCGTAACATCACGTTGGGCTACTCGTTGCCATCCAACCTCTTGAAAAAAGCAGGTGTCGAAAAACTGCGCGTGTACCTGACCGGTGACAACATGTGGTTGCTCTCAAAACGCAAAGGTTTGGATCCACGTTTGTATTTCAATGGTACGACCAAATTCTCATACTCAGCTCTCAGTACCTATTCCATCGGTTTGAACCTGACATTCTAATTATAACAGACAATATAAAAACATAGACAAATATGAAATTTACAAAATATATCGCAGCAAGCATGATCGCACTGGCAGGACTGACCTCCTGCGGCGATTCGTTCTTCGATACGGAATATACGCAACATCTTGATGAAAGTGCAGCCGGTGAAGCCGCAGGTAAAAATCCGGATGTATTCCTGAACGGCATGTGGTCGTGGATGGTTACCTACAGCCAGACAAACAGTGGCGCACACGACGATTTCGGCTACATGGGTTCTTTGCATGCCACAGACATGATGGGACAAGACATCAGCATGGGGGCTGCCCATTGGTTCCAATACGACTATCAATTGGACAACCGTTTAGAGGCTTACCGCCGTACCAGATGCCATTGGACGAACTTCTATACGATGATCGCTAAATCAAACGAAATCATCAGCCTCTATCCGGAAGGAGGAGAAACAGTTTCGCAAAAAGGTTTGTTAGGTCAGGCGTTTGCCATCCGCGGGCTCTCATACATGCACTTGATCCAGCTGTACCAGTTTACAGTTGATGCCTCCGGAAACATCAACTCTGACGCTCCGGGTATTCCGTTGATGTATGTCAGCGCCGATGGCAAAACCGATGAAGAGATCGCTGCTGCAAAGGGACGTAACACGGTTAAAGAAGTATTCGCCCAGATCGAAAGCGACCTGTTGAAAGCCGTCGAAAACCTGGAAGCCGGTTATACACGTCCATCCAAAAACTATGTCGACGCCAGCGTTGCCAACGGTTTCCTCGCACGTTACTACTTGCTGAGCCAACAGTGGGAAAAGGCAGCTGCCGCAGCCAACAAAGCCCGTGCCGGTTATACAATCATGGAATCCAATGCTTCAGGCCTGTATGACGGATTCGTGACGGTAAACAACGTCGAATGGATGTGGGGATTTGCCCATACCACCGAAACGCAAACAGCTTACGCATCTTTCTTCTCCATGATATCCAACCTTGCACCGGGATATGCCGGTATCGGTTATGCCCCTCGTTTGATCGATGCTAAATTGTATTCACAGATTCCGGAAGATGACGGACGAAAAAAATGGTTCAACGGACCGGAAGGAGATGCAAGCCAGCCTACTACCGGCGCACAATTGCCTTATGCCAACATCAAATTCGGACATTTAAGCGACTGGACCGAAAACTACATGTACATGCGTGCAGCCGAAATGGTTCTGATCGAAGCAGAAGCTTATGCTCATCTGAATCAAGGCGCCAAAGCAGCCGAAGTATTGAAAGTGTTGATGAGCAAACGCCAGCCGAGCTGGAATAAAGCAACCGTGACAGTCGAAGACGTTTATTTGCAACGTCGTATAGAGTTGTGGGGAGAAGGTTTCTCTTTCTATGACTTGAAACGTCTGAACAAGGGTATCGACCGTACTTATGAAGGTAACAACCATTTACCGAGTTTCGATATCAAAGTGGATGCACAAGATGTAAGATGGACCTATCAGATACCTCTGTCTGAAATCCAGGAAAACACCTTGATTAGCGAAGACGATCAAAATCCGTAATCTTTAAACTTAAGAATCGAACAAGATGAAAAATATATTTAAAACATTCATTTCATGCATGGCTTTGTCCATTGCCGTAACGAGCTGTTACGATGTAATAGACGACAAAGCAGATATAGATGGCCAATATGAACAGGCCAGTGACGTGACAGCTTCAATGAGTGGTGCTTCCACCCCAAGTTTTTCGGAAATTTCCGCAAGCGGAAGTATCAGTGGAACAGAAGGTGTATTGGAAGCCGGCTTCATGCTATCGACATCAGCCGATTTTGCAACCTACAGCTCCTATAAGAGTGAAGAAGTAGCAACCTCTTTCACGACAACCATCGGTAACCTGACAGAAGCAACGACTTACTACATCCGTTGCTATGCCTATACTGTCGGCGGAACCAAAGTGAGCGAAGTAACGACGGTAACCACTCCTGCCGCTCCTGTCTATGATCTGAACGGCACTTACACTGCTGTCGATTATAGCACAGATGATGATTCTGCAGGAGATGCTTACGAAGTAACTGTCGAATTTGTCAATGGAAGTACGACCGATATCAAGATCACGAACCTTTGGGACGGTGGTAAAACCATCGATGCTGTCTACGATCCGGCTTCCGGCAAAATCTCCATTCCGGCTCAACAGCTCATCTTTGTCCATGCAACCTATGGTGATGTCTGGATGGAAGATGTTAATGGAACCAATAGCATTAACGGACAGTTCACTGCTAAAGGCGGATTCTTGAACATCAATGCTTTCAACGCTGTATGCGGCGCCGGTTCTTTCGGCGGACAGTATGTCAAGATGAACCATAAGTAACAAAGAATCCTGATTGTAATTATCAGTCGATATCAATAAAAAAAGGTGTGCCGAAATGTTCGACACACCTTTTTTATTGGTACTCCTTTCTTATCGTAAGAATCATTTCGCGAACCGGACATCCGTCCCTTTATCCTCTTTTGCCTTAATGGCCAGGACCCGGCCCTGCTCTTTTACCTTTCCGGTTATGAATTCCGGGATATTAAAGGATTTCATAAAGGAGTGATAGAACTCCGTGTCTTTCTGTGGCAGCAGAAACGGCTTGCCTACTTTGCCATCTTCGTCCACATAAGCAATATACGGACGTGTATATAGGCCGTCTATCCGCCGGCTGCTGAAAACAAACCAACGGCTGTTGCTACTCCAAGAATGATAGCTTTCCACATCGTCGCTATTCACTTCCGTCAACGGACGGCTCGTGCCTGTCCGGAGGTCTGCCATATACAAATCTGCATCTTTATGCCAGATCGAAAAGTTTCCATAACCGGACAACGTATATAAGAGGTAACGCCCGTCAGGCGAAACACGCGGGAAAGAAGCACTCATCCCACCCTCCTTCGCATTGTAAAGCGTGTCGACCTGCGTCCCGAAAGCACGTGTCGACGGATCAAAGGAGACGGAACATAAGCTATATTTGACTTCCGAGTATTCCTGCGGAATCGGCCGTGCCTCAGCAGTGCAGAAATAGAGTGTCTTCCCGTCGGGAGAGAAAGTCGGGAATGTTTCAAAAGCATCTTTCGAAAAGATGTTCGAAGCCGTCACTATCTCATGTTTTTCCACATCGTACACCACGACATCGGAAGCCTCGTCATATACTTCCACCCTATTCTTGTCATTCAGATGAAAAGCCTGCTTGGTCGTATTCACAGAGAAAGCCACATATTTGCCCGAAGGATGCCAGGATGGATAAACCAAAGAAGAAATCGTTTCCTTTGTTTTGGTATTCAGTTTTTCAATCTTATCGCCATCGACCAGGATCGTTCCCGGAAAAGTCTCACGCATATGGAACAGCATCTTATCCGGGTTCTGCATGCAAAACGAGTGGCAATTCACACAATTGTTACCACTCATCTTGTTTTCTATAATGGGAGTTTGCGTATAGCTCTCAAGGTCACGCTGGTAGATTCCCATCTTGTTCCACAACTCATATCCCGGATCGATCAGGCGGTAAGCCAGATAAGCGTCTATTTTTTCCGGAGCGACCCGGATGGTCAAAGGAGAATAGGCCATCCATTCATTACCCTGTTTCACCCGGACCGTCACCTGTATGGACTTACCGGCAGCCGATTCCAACAATTTCTTCCATTTGGAAGGAGGAATCACAAAACCGCCCTTTTTGCCTTTCACCTCGAATTGTTGCCCTTCAAAAGAAAAAACAGCACTCGATCCGGCATTCTGGCCGTCCAATGCAAAATTCAGGGGAGCTATATTAGGGGGAATCACCACTCCGTTATAATCCGGAAAAACAGCAGGCATTTCGTCCAATGTACGACTCACCTTCACCGAGTCGGAACAAGACAACAAAGCGGCCAGCATACATACATATATATTCTTTCTTTCCATGTCCTTAAACATCATTTAAACATAAAGTAAAACCAGTAGGTATTCCCGTACGAGCGGTTCAACAACCCGGCTATAGCACTGTTATTGCGGTTCGCAAGCACTTGCTTTTTATAGTCGGCGAAGCGGGTTGCTGTCGTTTCGGAGATATTGAAACGTTTCCAATAGTCCGGTTCTTTTTCAGACATCACAATGACGGCTTCCTGGAAATGCACCGGCAAGGCGGGCAGAAACTCCGTCCCGTAATATTTCTCCACCAGTGCTTTAAATCCTTCCAAATCTTTAGCCAGCAAATACATCGCGCCCAAATACTGCAAAGCGGCAGAATTGGCCGGTCCTTTTTTCAAGAAAAGTTCCAAGTCTCCCGCCAATCCGTTTATCATGGCCAACGAATTCCGATCGGGCAACATCCGCCTGCGGGCTCCCAATACGGGATCGTTTTCGACAGCTTCGTCCTGATAAAGGAATTTGCGCTGTGAGCGGGCCCAATCCCGGTATGCGTACGTTTTCTCAAGTACCGAGATATATTTTTCAGCTATAGGGTAAGTGCCGTAAATCAGATTCGTCTGCACCAATCTTTTCAACATACGCGGATTACCATCCTCCATGGCGCTCACATAACCTTCAAAAGCCATTTCCTGCGAAGAAGCGGTCGCTCCCATCGTAAAATAGATATCGCTGAGCAGGCAAGAGATATTTTCCGATTTATTCCACTGCACAAGCAACCCCTGCGGTCCTCGCTGGTCGAAGTTGAACATTTTATCAGAGAGTTCTCCCTTATTGGCCAATGCCATATTCAGATGACACATATACAAGAAGTTGGTCAGTTTTCCTTTGCACTCTTCTATCGTCTTGTCCCATTGTTCCGTACGGGTAAAATAATCCAGTTTTTTCAACTTCAGCGTCTTTGCATCGCTATACTTGGGCATTCCCCACCACAGAACAACGCCGACCATCGCCAGCTGAACGAAACAAACGATCCCCGCAAGCCATTTCTTCCCTGACTGTTCTTTTTTATTCCGGAAAAAGAAAGCAATGAGAAAAACCAGAGGCAGGCAAATCCAGGAATAATAAATGATTTCTTTAGGATGGAGCGTATTATGATAATACAGATCCGGTTCGAAAGCCCATCGGTATTCTCCCATCAAAGAAAAAGAAACCGCTCCGAGGCCCAATAGCAAAACTTCAGCAACCCCGATCAACGAGACATACCATTTGGGCGTCTTCTGCATCCCTTCGAACAAACAGGCCATCCCGGCAAACAAGACGGCAATCGATCCTGCCAGCCAAAACAAGACCGGAACCAACACGCAACCTGCAACCAGGCGAAAAAGCCCATTCCGTATCCGCATGTATCCGCAAAGCAAAGCTGCCATCATCAGATAGCTAACAGTACCCTGGACCCGGTAATTGAAGTCGAAATGCATGAACAGCAAAGCCAACATCGGCAACACATAGAGGATAAAGAGCTTCGAAGCAGGCGCGACCCGCTTCACGATACCGGCCGTGCAAATCCCGACACCCGTCAGCAAAGCCGCAGTGACCAACGCTCCAACATAGGAGCGGATAAAAAACTGTACCAGGAATTCCGCCACCAACATGGAAAAGCCTCCCGGAAGCACCAGTTTATTCTTTATATACGTCTCGGAAAACAAAAACAGTTGGCTCTGCTCTATATAGTAAAAGTGATACTCGAAACCCGTTTGCAAAAAAGCAAACAAAACTCCGAAAACGATCAACCAAAAGACGACAAGTTTGTATTTCATCAGACAAATCCTTAAGCGTGTTTAACCAATTCAAAACGTTTATCCACGCAAGCCGGCAATTCATGCGGATAGTGCGTGACATAGATCAGCGTCTTGCCCGGACGCGAACAGAACTGCTCGATGATGGCAGCCGCCTTCTTCTTATTGCTCACATCCAAACCGTGCAACGGTTCATCCAGTATAATCAGGTCAGGATCTTTGACGAACGCACGAGCTAAAAGCGCCAACCGCTGTTCGCCGGAAGAAAGCGTAAGGAAAGAACGGTCTTTCAATCCTTCGATACCGAAGACACGCATCCAGGCCAAAGCGACCTGTTGCTGCTGTTCCGTACATTTCCGAAACAGCCCGATCGAGTCAAAAAAGCCGGAACCGACGATATTCAGTGTCGGGACATTCTCCATATAGAAAAGATGCATTTCTGGGGAAACATATCCGATGCGCTTCTTTATATCCCAAATGCTTTCGCCTGAACCGCGTTTCCGGTCAAAAAGATAAAGCGTGTTGGCATACGATTGCGGGTTATCGGCATAAATCAAACTCAACAAAGTCGATTTGCCGGCTCCGTTCGGACCGAACAAGGCCCATTTCTCTCCATTCTTCACTTCCCAATCCAGTTCTTTCAGGATCGTACGGCTACCATATTTGATCGAAACATGTTCCATCCTGAAAGTGACGAGATGGGTGGAAGGCTCTTTCCGTTCCTCTACCGGAAGCGAAAACGGTCCGTTCCAAACGGAATCGCCTTTCCTTTCGGACGGGAACAATTCGGCTATCAGCTCTGTTTGCGCCAGGAATTCCTCGCGGCTGCAAACCGGAAGGCATCTGCGCTGCTTGACCGGCAAGACATGTGTAATCATTTCGGGGATATCGTCCGGATTGGAGAGCAGTAAAACCACCTGCACGCCTTTCAATTTCGTCATTTGTTGCAACATTTCCACCAGGATGCCTCGCGAAGGAGCATCCAGCCCGATAAACGGATTATCCAGTATCAAGACACGGGGACGCTTCAACAACGTCCGGACAATCAGAAACTTCCTCAACTCGCCGCTGGACAGGAAGATCAGCTTCTTTGGTAAGAACTCTTCTATACCGAACAACGACAATACTTTATGATAGTCTTCCGATCCCGCATCTTCTTTTAATATTTCTTCTATTGTCGGGACTTCGTCCGTTTCAGTCGAATGCCAACGTTGCTGATAATAAGAATTGCGGCAATCGGCCAAGGAATAAATATCTTTAAACGCTATGCTTTTCACCAGGTTACCGACATTCCCCTCGTATCCGAAAGTTACTTCTCCCTCTTTCAATGCAAATTTACGCTGCATGACATCGGCAATCAATGTCTTGCCCGCACCGTTAGGACCGATGACGGCCCATTGTTGTCCCTCTTCTACTATCCAGTTAAGAGGTTCTTCAAAACGCAGTTCCGGCAGGCGGGTTACGACGTCTTGAATATTTACCACTATTTTCCTATTTTCCATCGCCTTTTTATTATACGAAGCAAAGGTAACAGAAAAGGGGAAACTCTCCCAAGCTCCCCCTTCTATTTTGTACAGGTATATTGTTATATATTCCTTCGCAAATTAGTTACCAAAAACAAACCTGTACAGTATCCCAACGTTCGTTTTAAAAATATACTTAAACTATTTACACCACAAATATAGGAAATAATTTTACTTATTATCATCCTATAATTCATATTTGTTATAAAATATAACGTTCTCAGCCAATTTGGCGACATATTAAAAGACACGCGTACCTTTTCCCAAATGAATATCCGAAGCCTGCGTTATAATCACCTGCTTAACCCCGGCCTCGATTGCCTGAAACGAATTTTCGAGTTTAGGAATCATACCGCCTTGAATCACGCCGGCTTCCACATACTGGTTGAAAACTGTACGGTCTATTTCGGGAATCACACTTTCATCATCGTTCTCGTCTTTCAAAACTCCTTTCTTTTCAAAGCAGAACATCAATGTCACATCAAAATGTTTTGCCAGAGCTTTGGCTGCTTCGCCGGCGATCGTATCGGCATTGGTATTCAACATATGTCCTTGTTTGTCATGCGTAAGGGGGGCCAATACGGGAACAATACCCTGATGGATCAGGGAAGCCAGCAGATCCGCATTCACCTCTTTCACATCGCCTACAAAACCGTAGTCGACTTCTCCCACCGGACGTTTGTCCGACCGCATCAAGTTCATATCCGCTCCGGTCAGCCCCAACGCGTTTATGCCTAAGGCCTGAAGGCCGGCGACAATATTCTTATTGACCAGTCCGCCGTAAACCATTGTAACCACTCTCAGCATGTCCGCATCCGTAATCCGGCGGCCGCCCACCATCTTGCTTTCGATGCCCAACTGTGCAGCCAGCTTCGTAGCGGAACGTCCGCCCCCATGAACCAGCACTTTATATCCTTCCACCTGCGAGAAATCATTCAGCAGATTGCGGAGTGTTTCTTCTTCTTCCACAATCTTTCCTCCCACCTTAATCAGCGTAAGCTTTTCCATTCCCATAAATTATTTTAATTTTTTTGTGCCAAAGGTACTAAAAAATAAAAGATTTATATACTTTTGCACCATCCAACGCGGTAGTAGCTCAGTTGGTAGAGCATCAGCTTCCCAAGCTGAGGGTCACGAGTTCGAGCCTCGCCTACCGCTCCAAAGAAAACACTCTCTGATTATCACACCATTAACAGATAATCGAGAGTGTTTTTCTTTTACAAGATAAGAAAATTTCGGACTGACCCAAAATGGCACAACATTTTTATCCGGTACACGCAACGGAAAATTATGGATAGCCGGATTTGAAACAAAGTCAAAAGAACAAAACTTTGAGTTCGTTGATAAGGATGACGTTGCCTTATCCGACGGCATCACAACACTTAGTAAGGCTATCGAAGTTGTTGCCGGAGAAGATGTAAGTGTCTTAGAACGCCTAAAAAGCGACCTACAATATATAAAATTTCAGATATGACAAAGAAAGAGGCTATCAAAATATTTGAAGAAAAGAAAGTTCGTGCCGTTTGGGATGACGAAACGGAAGAATGGTATTTTTCTGTCATAGATATAATATCAGTCTTGACAGATAGTTCCAACCCTACTGACTACTTCAAGAAGATGCGCAAACGTGACGAACAGCTTGCTTTGTTCGTGGGGACAAATTGTCCCCAGGTAACAATGCAGACTGAAACGGGGAAAAAGCGTAAAACATTGGCTGCCGATACACAGGCTGTCTTCCGTATAATCCAATCCATTCCTTCACCCAAAGCCGAGCCGTTCAAACTCTGGATGGCACAGGTTGCAAAAGAACGTTTGGACGAAATGCAGGACCCGGAACTGACTATCGACCGGGCAATGATGGAGTATAAAGCATTAGGTTATTCGGACAATTGGATTAACCAACGTCTGAAAAGTATCGAGATACGCAAAGAACTTACCGACGAATGGAAACGACATGGTTTGCAGGAAGGAGTACAATTCGCTACCCTAACGGACATCATTTATCAAACATGGGCCGGTAAGACTTCTAAGGAATATAAAAAATTCAAAGGGCTGAAAAAAGAGAACCTCCGGGATAATATGACAAATACGGAACTGGTGCTCAATATGCTTGCAGAACTGTCAACTAAACAAATTTCCGAGGCATCCGAGCCGGATACATTCAATGAACATATAGATGTTGCCAAGCAGGGCGGTGAAGTCGCTCGCAATGCAAGACTTGAATTAGAAGCGAAGACCGGAAAGAAGGTCGTTTCTCCGTTCAATGCAAAAACGGGATTGAGATTGAACCAAGAAAACAAAGAAAAAAGCGACAATGAGTAGAACCAACACTCTCTGATTATCACACCATTAATAGATAATTGAGAGTGTTTTTCTTTTTACCCAAAACAAACAGCACAAATAGCAAAAGAATACCGGAGCTATACAATATAATTTGTTCTCGATATTGCCGAGTATATTTCCGACAATGCCGAGAATATACTTGACAATGCCGAAAATATACACGACAACATCGAAAACAAATTACATGCACTACTAAATCCAAACGGATCAAAAGTAAGCAAGACTTTTCTTTCAAGTAAAAAGTAATATTCCTACATTTGTATGCACAAAGAAACAAAGACAGCAGATAGTTATGATAAAGATATTCTCAACAGACAAAGTCAGAGAGCTCGATAAATATACCATTCAAAACGAACCGATCAGCTCTATCGACTTGGTAGAACGCGCGGCAACCGTATTTACAAGTGAATTTTGCCGCCGCTATTCCAAACAAACCCGTATTATCGTCTTTGCCGGACAAGGGAACAACGGAGCCGACGCACTGGCAATCGCCCGTATGCTGACAGATGCCGGTTATCGGGTAGAAACCTATCTGTTCAATCCGTCCATGCGTCTGACCGAGGACTGCGAGTTGAACAAACAACGGTTGCTCCATATGGAGAAGGTCGAATTCACGGAAGTCGTGAATGATTTTGTCCCACCCGAATTAGAAGAGCGGGATGTCGTGATAGACGGCCTGTTCGGCTCCGGCCTGAATCGCCCTCTAACAGGTGGTTTCGCTGCGATGGTAAAATATATCAACCAATCGGATGCGACCGTCGTTGCGATCGACATTCCTTCCGGCCTGTTCGGAGAAGACAATCGGAAGAACGATCCGGACTCCATTATACGTGCCGACCTGACGTTGACATTCGGTTTTCCAAAATTGGCGTTCCTGCTTCCTGAAAATGCTGAGTTCGTCGGTGAATGGAAAGTGCTGGATATCCTGCTACACCCGGATATAATAGCCAACACCCCGACACAATTCACATTGGTGACGGAACAGGACATTGCCTCCGTCTTCCAACCCCGCAACCGCTTTGCCCATAAAGGAACATTCGGCCATGCGCTTCTGATAGCCGGAAGCCGTGGCAAGATGGGAGCCGCCCTCTTGTCTGCCCAAGCCTGCCTCAGAAGTGGAGCCGGTTTATTGACCGTTCATATTCCTGCACGAGGCGAACAGATACTGCAGACTGCTTTCCCGGAAGCGATGGTCGATCTCGACCAGCACCAAGACTATTTCAGCTCTGTCACCGGTATCAAAGCCTACTCCTCCATCGCGATTGGCCCCGGTTTGGGCAAACACCCGGACTCAGCCAAAGCTTTGGAACAGTTGCTCCAGGTGGTGGAAAAACCGCTTGTGATCGATGCCGATGCATTGAACCTGATCGCTGCCAACAAAGATTTGCTGAAACGCATCCCTCCACGCAGCATCCTTACGCCGCATCCCAAAGAATTCGACCGGATAGCGGGAGAAAGCAACAATTCATACGAACGGCTGAAAAAGGCCCAGGCTTTCGCTGTCGACCATCAGGTTTGCGTTGTCCTGAAAGGGGCTTATACGGCAGTCTGCACGCCTACCGGAAATGTTTATTTCAACAATTGCGGTAATCCGGGGATGGCTACGGCCGGCAGTGGCGATGTTCTGACCGGTATCATCCTGGCACTGCTCGCACAAGGGTTGGAGCCCGAAACCGCTTCCGTTGCCGGAGTTTTCCTGCACGGGACAGCCGGCGACCTGGCTGCAGTCTACCACTCCGAAGAGAGCATGATCGCCAGTGATATCACAGACATGTTGGGAAAAGCGTTCAAGCAGATAAAATAGATGTCCTACAGCCACAAGAACATTATCTAAAAAGGAAAAGAGTTTTTCAGGTTGGTTGCTAACAAAATATTTCATAGTTTTGTACAATCATTCATTAGAGATAAAACTTAGATTAGAATATGAAGAATTTAATCATTATAGCCGGTCTGCTCCTTAGTTTACCCATTATGGCCCAGACGAAAGTTGTAAAGAAAAATGCCGTCAAGGCAAATAATTTCGGTATAACTTATTCGCTTCCCAAAACATCTCTGATTGTAGATGCAGAAGTCACGAAAGTAACTTGCAAAGCCGGCCCTTACTATAAATACGCAGAAAAATATTTAGGCGTGAAAGACGCCATCACCGCAGATAAGGTCTATTACGAATTAGGAAAGATCAGCCTGGTCAACAAAGGCGTGCCCGATGCGGACAACACATTTATCGTTGAGTTTAAAGCCGGTACTGTCGCCCCGTACGCCTATCTGACAGAAGACGGGCTGCTCTGTTCCATCAATGCCGAATACACGCCCGATGAAGCGACTGAGGAAGCGGCAAAAAAGAAAAACCAAACTCCGGGAAAAGTCTCCGATGCTTCCGTTCTTTCTGAAGAGCTGCTTATGGCGGGGTCTACAGCCAAGCAGGCAGAAGTGGCAGCCAAACAAATTTACCGTATCCGCGAAAGCCGCATGAACATCCTTACGGGCGATGCCGATAACCTGCCGCCCGACGGCGAAGCGATGAAACTGGTCATCCAACAATTGGAAGAGCAGGAGAAAGCGCTGACCAACTTGTTCACGGGTATCCGGACAAAAGAAGTCAGCGACTACGAAGTGACGATCGTTCCTTTCGACAACCTCGATAAAGAAGTGTTATTCCGCTTCTCGCCCCAGCTCGGTATCGTGGATGCCGACGATCTGGGCGGAGCTCCTGTCTATATGAACTTAAAAGCCATCGACCGCGCTCCTGCTTTAGACCCGAAAGAGGCTGACAAGAAAGAGAAATCACTAAAAGGCATTATATATAATGTACCGGGTAAAGCCAGCATCGAAATCAGCATGAACAAAAAAACACTTTATAAAGGCGAAGCGCTAATCACCCAGTTCGGTACACGGGAAGGACTCGCCCCCGTTATGTTCGAAGACAAAAAAGCTCCGGTAAAAGTTTATTTCTATCCGGAAACAGGTGCAATAAAACAAATCATTCAATAATCATCTAACAATTTTAATTCTATGTTTGAAGGACAACCTAAAGGTTTATACGCGTTAGCCTTAGCTAATACCGGCGAGCGTTTCGGTTATTATACCATGCTCGCGATCTTTGTGCTTTTTCTAAAAGCGAACTTTGGCCTATCGCCAGGTATGGCAGGCACGATCTACTCAACATTTCTTGCTTTGGTCTATTTCCTGCCGTTTATCGGTGGTATCTTAGCCGATAAATTCGGCTACGGTAAAATGGTGACAATCGGTATCGCCGCCATGTTTGCCGGATATATTTTGCTTGCATTGCCATTAGGCAACGGGACAGTGGCTTTAGCTTGTATGTTTGCCGCATTGTTGGTGATCAGTTCCGGAACAGGACTATTCAAGGGCAACCTGCAAGTAATGGTCGGCAACCTATACGACTCTCCCGAATATGCATCCAAGCGCGACTCCGCATTCAGCATCTTCTATATGGCCATCAATATCGGTGCATTGTTTGCACCTACGGCAGCCGTAAAGATCATGGAATACGCACAACAAAATTTAGGTGTGAGCGTCAATGACTCTTATCATTTTGCATTCGGGGTAGCCTGCGTCTCGCTGATCATATCCATGGCTATCTATTATGCATTCCGCCGCACATTCAAACATGTGGAAGGAAATGCCAAACATGTTGCAAGTGCAGGAAAAGAAACGGCCAAAGCGGAAGAGCTCTCTCCCCGTGAAACAAAAGACCGTATCATCGCGCTGTGTTTAGTGTTTGCAGTTGTCATCTTTTTCTGGATGGCCTTTCACCAGAACGGGCTTACGCTGACCTATTTCGCCGACGAGTTCACGGCAAAAAGTTCAACAGGCTTGGAAAGCATGATGTTCGACGTATGGAATCTGGTTGCCATAATCTTTATCGTCTATGGTTTGTTCTCCTTATTCCAGTCTTCGACAGGAAAAGGGAAAACGATATCGGGTATCGTCGTCCTGCTTGCACTTGCCTTCTTAGGATGCCGCTATAGCTCACTCAACGGTTCGGTTCCAGTAGATGCTCCGATTTTCCAGCAGTTCAACCCGTTCTTTGTTGTAGCATTGACTCCTGTCTCCATGGCCATATTCGGGGCCTTGTCCAAAAGAGGAAAAGAGCCGTCGGCTCCACGTAAAATCGGTCTCGGCATGTTGGTGGCAGCATGCGGGTTCATTCTGATGATGTTTTCATCATTCGGCCTGCTGACACCCGAAGCTCAATCCGAAGCGATCCAGGCAGGCACTGCCTCTTTTGTTTCGCCCAATTGGTTGATATCCACTTACCTGGTTCTTACATTCGGCGAGTTGTTGCTTTCACCTATGGGTATTTCCTTTGTTTCGAAGGTTGCTCCTCCCAAATATAAAGGAATGATGATGGGTGGCTGGTTTGTAGCCACAGCCATCGGAAACTATTTGACAGCCGTAGCAGCATGGATCTGGGGTGATTTGCCTCTGTGGATCGTATGGGGTGTATTGGTCGGAGTATGTCTCGTCTCTGCCGTTTTCATCTTCTCGGTCATGAAAAAATTAGAAAAGGTAGCATAAACCATGCGAAAGCAGTATACATATAAACCTGTTGCCCTCCGCTTCAGAAGGTGGAGCCGGAAGGGGTATGCTGCTTTCATCAGCATACAGCGGACTGTTACGATCGGGCAGTTGTCGGCCAACGTATCCGAACGGATCCAGGCGAAAAACGGCTCCATCCATACGTCCGTACTCACTCTCGACAAGACCGGTGAGGGGGAAATCGAAGAAGAAGAAGGGAAGACGTGCTGCCCCGACAGCTCGGGAAGCATCCTGTCTCTTCTGCCCTTGCAAACCGTATGTCCCGTACAGACGGTTAGCCGGCCTGCGGCATCGTACGCACATGTAGTAAAAAATAACATTTCCGAAATCGCGGAAGGTCTCAGTCATAGGCTGAAGACTTTCCGCGATTTTCGTTTATACAAATACGGAATCATATGATTGAAAAACTCAAACAACACGTTCTTTCCGGCGGCATGATCAACGAAGAACAAGCAAAAGAACTGGCTGCCGCCCCGGATAAGGAAGCGCTCTACGAAGCAGCTCACCAGATCACCCGCCATTTCATGGGAAACAAGTTCGACACTTGTTCCATCATCAATGCCAAAAGCGGCAATTGCAGCGAAGACTGTAAATGGTGTGCACAGTCCGGCCATTATAAAACGAACGTGACGCTCTACCCGCTGCTGCCGGCAGAAGAATGCATCCGCCACGCTACGTACAACTACAAACAAGGGATCGGCCGCTTTGCACTCGTCACCAGCGGTAAAAAAGTTACGGACAAAGATATGGCTAAGATCACGGAGACTGTACGCCGCATCAAACAAGCCTGCGGGATCAAATGTTGCGCCTCGATGGGACTTCTAAACCGTGAGCAACTGCAAGCCCTTTACGACAGCGGAACAGAAAATTATCATTGCAACATAGAGACTGCCCCCTCTTATTTCCGCACCCTGTGTACGACCCACACGATGGAGCAGAAACTCGAAACGATCCGGACAGCACGGGAAATAGGTTTCCGCATCTGTTCAGGCGGGATAATCGGGATGGGCGAAACGATGGAACAGCGTATCGAAATGGCTCTATTCCTGCAAAAGGAAGGAATTCTTTCCATCCCGTTGAATCTCCTGCAACCGATACCCGGCACACCGTTGGAAAAGGCACAACCTCTGACGGACGAAGAGTTCCTGACCACGATCGCCCTATTCCGTTTCATCAACCCGAACGCTTACCTGCGTTTCTCCGGCGGCCGGGCGCAACTGAGCGAAAAGCTGCAACGCAAATCTCTTTACATAGGCATCAATTCGGCAATCATCGGTGACCTGCTGACAACCATCGGAAGCCGGGTGGCGGAAGACAAAGTCCTTTTCACCTCCGAAGGATATTCATTAACCGAAAACACAGATTGGGAAAGATGACGACAGAAGAATTACTCCATTTTGACCGGGAGCACCTCTGGCACCCGTACACCTCGACAATCGATCCGCTTCCTGTCTACCCGGTGGAACGGGCAGATGGGGTCACGATCACCCTGAAAGACGGGCAGAAACTGATCGACGGCATGTCTTCGTGGTGGGCAGCCGTGCATGGCTACAACCATCCGGTGTTGAACGCTGCGGCCAAGGCACAGTTGGACAAGATGAGCCACATCATGTTCGGAGGCTTTACCCACGAACCGGCCGTAGAATTGGCTGCCAAGCTACTTCCGCTACTGCCTCCTTCCATGGAAAAGATATTCTTTGCCGACAGCGGTTCCGTTGCGGTGGAAGTCGCCATGAAGATGGCCATCCAATATTGGCAGTCGCAGGGAAAACAGGAGAAACACGCTTTCGCAACCATCCGCAGCGGCTATCACGGAGACACCTGGCACGCGATGTCTGTCTGCGATCCGGTTACCGGCATGCATGGCATCTTTGCCGGAAGTCTGCCTGTACAATACTTCATACCTCAGCCTTCCGTCAAATTCGGGGAGAAATGGGACGAAAAGGCAATCGAACCTCTAAAAGACTTGTTTGAGAAGCATGCAGGAGAGATCGCCGCTTTGATTCTTGAGCCTGTCGTCCAGGGGGCAGGCGGCATGTACTTCTATTCTCCTGTATTCCTGAAAGCGGCACGCGAATTGTGCAACCGGCATCAGGTATTGCTGATCTTTGATGAAATCGCAACGGGGTTCGGACGGACCGGACGCCTTTTCGCCTGGGAATGGGCGGGGGTGGAACCGGACATCATGTGCATCGGCAAGGCGTTGACGGGAGGTTACATGACTCTGTCGGCAACCGTCACCAGCACACCCGTAGCCGACATGATTTGCAGCGGCGAGGCTGGTTGTTTCATGCACGGGCCTACTTTCATGGGAAATCCGCTGGCCTGTGCAGTTGCGTCGGCCTCGGTCTCTCTCCTGTTGGAAAGCGGATGGCAGGAAAAGGTAAAGGCCATAGAGGCACAGCTCCGGGAAGAACTGGCTCCAGCCGCCTCTTTCCCCGGCGTACAAGAGGTGCGTGTGTTGGGGGCCATCGGCGTGGTCGAGATGAAGGAACCGGTGAATATGGCTGTCTTGCAAAAACGTTTCGTCGAAGAGGGCATCTGGGTCCGCCCGTTCGGCAAGTTGGTTTACCTGATGCCGCCCTTTATCATCACAAAAGAGGAACTGTCGAAATTGACAAAAGGGTTGCTGACCGTATTAGATGCAAAATAGGATGAAAGATTACAACAACATATTGGAGAAGCTGAAGGCTACCGGAAATCTGCGCAGTCTTCCCGATGTCGTCCATCGTGGCAAATGGATAGAGAAAGAGGGGCGGACAATGCTCAACCTTTCTTCCAACGACTATCTCGGGCTCTCGTCGCGACAGGATCTGCGCAACGAGTTCATCGGGCAGTTGCAGGAAAGCGGCCTGCCGTTCTCTTCTTCTTCTTCCCGGTTACTGACGGGGAATTTCACGGTCTACACTGAACTGGAAAAGCTGATGGCCAATCGCTTCGAACGCGAAGCCGCCCTGCTGTTCAACAGCGGTTACCATGCCAACACCGGAATTCTTCCTGCCTTGACGGACAAACAATCATTGATCCTGGCAGACAAACTGGTACATGCAAGCATCATCGACGGGATCCTGCTGAGCGGCACTCCTTACCAACGCTACCGCCACAACGACTATGGACATCTGGAACAGCTATTGGCTAAATACGCACATGAATACGAGCAGGTCATTATCGTTACGGAAAGCATTTTCAGCATGGACGGAGATGTCGCCGACCTTCGCCGCCTGGTGTCCTTGAAGAAAAGCTATCCGAACATATGGCTTTATGTGGACGAGGCGCATGCCATCGGTGTAAGAGGAAAGAACGGTTTGGGGATCGCCGAGGAACAGGGTTGCATCCGTGACATAGACCTCCTGGTCGGTACATTCGGAAAAGCGTTGGGGTCGATGGGGGCCTACCTGTTGTGTAGCCGGACGGTCAGGGAATATCTGGTCAACACGATGAGGCCTCTGATATTCAGCACGGCACTTCCACCGGCACAAATCGCCTGGACAAAGTTTTTGTTTGAGAAACTTCCGGGCTTTACCGATGAACGGCATCGTCTGTCCGTCACCAGCCATCTGCTTTCGGAAGCCTTGAAAGGGAAAGGGGGAGAAATATCGGCAAGCCACATCATCCCGTTCATTATCGGAGAAAACGAGGATTGCATCCGAACAAGCCTCAGCCTGCAACGGAAAGGCTTCTACTGCCTTCCCGTCCGCCCTCCCACGGTTCCCAAAGGAACGGCAAGAATACGTTTCTCATTGACTGCCGGGATAACGGAAGAGGAGATAAGATGTCTGATTTATGAATTATGATTTATGATTTATATCAAAGTACACAAGCCGTAATTCATCATTCACATAATTCATAAATCATCATTCATAAATCACAAATCATGAACATAGATAAACAAATAAAAACAGGCAACAAAAAGCTTCTTCTTGTCTTTTCCGGCTGGGCGGCTTCTCCGGAAGTATTCCGGCATCTGGAAACGGAACCGGATACGGATCTCTGGATTTGCTATGACTATCGGGGAATGGATTTTGACGGAGAAGCCCTTTCCGGTTACAGGGAAATCCGACTGGTGGCTTGGTCTTTAGGCGTATGGGCTGCTTCGGTCGTGTTTGGCAAAAAGGCTATATCCTTCACCGAGGCCGTTGCCGTCAATGGTACTCCCTGCCCCGTCCATGACCGGTGGGGGATTCCGGAAACGATCTTCCGGGGAACATTGGATAACGTAACCGAAGATGGCATGCACCGCTTCAACCGACGCATGTGCGGCAAACGGGACCTCCTGCAGGCCTACGAGCAGATACAGCCTCGTCCGCTCGCCGACATCCGGGAAGAATTGGAGTGCCTGTACACTGAAATAAAGAAAGCCTCACCTGCTTCTCCTTTGTTTAACGGATGGACACAGGCTCTCATCTCCTCCGAAGACAGGATTTTCCCTGCTGCGAACTTGCATGCCTTCTGGCAAGGCCGTTGTCCGGTAACCGAGATCGAGGCTCCTCATTATCCTTTTTATTTGTGGAAACAATGGAATGAAATATGGAAGCAATAGAAGCTAAACGTATACATACCCGCTTTACACGTGCCTTGTCCAGCTACGACAACCATGCCGAAGCCCAACATCGTATCAGCCGGAAGCTTGCCTCCCTCCTCTCTCATCAGACGGATGCCCACTACAGGCGGATGCTGGAAATCGGTTGCGGTACGGGTGGATTCACCAGGGAACTGAAACAACAATGCCGTATCGACGAATGGATCTTGAATGATCTTTGCGAGGACTGCGGGGAAAAGATAGAGCAACTCTTCCCTTGCTTTCCTCCCCGCTTCATAGCCGGAGATGCCGAAACGCTATCTTTCCCCGGCAAGTTCGACTTGATTGCATCTGCCTCCGTTTTCCAATGGATAAAAGAACCGGAAGTGTTTCTCCACAAATTGTCGGGGTTGCTGGTGCCGCAAGGTATGCTCCTGTTCAGTTCTTTCCTGCCCGGCAACCTGCACGAGATTAAGGAACTGACAGGGGAAGGACTCGTGTACCCGACTTTCGATACACTTGCCGGATGGCTATCCGCCGCAGATTTCGAGCTGTTGCATTCGGAAGAGGAGACAATCGTCCTCACCTTCAAAACCCCACTGGAGGTACTGAGACACCTGAAAGCTACCGGCGTCACAGCAACCGGCAACGGCCGTTGGACAAGGGGCCGGCAGGAATCTCTCTGCAAACAGTACTCGGAGCGGTTCTCCACATCCGACGACCGGGTGACGCTCACGTACCGCCCGCTTTATATATTAGCAGTAAAAAAATAAAACAATATGAAAGGAACAGTCTTATTTATTACAGGAATCGATACCAATATCGGTAAAACGTTCGCCACCGGCATGATCGCATGCGCATTGGCTCAAAAAGGGAAACGAGTCATCACTCAGAAAATGATCCAGACAGGTTGCACGGATGTTTCGGAAGACATCGAAATGCACCGGAAAATCCAGGGAATCCCTTTCACCGAAGAGGATAAAGCCGGATTAACTTGCCCCTATATCTTCACCTACCCCTGCTCTCCCCACATGGCCGCAGAGAAAGACGGGCGGGCAATCGACCTCTCCGTCGTCACGGAAGCAACCCGCCGCCTGCAGGAGAAATATGAATACGTCTTACTGGAAGGAGCAGGCGGATTAATGGTCCCCAACGATTTTCATTCGCTCACCATCGATTACATAAAAGAGCAAGGCTACCCCGTTATCCTGGTGACATCCGGTAAGTTAGGCAGTATCAACCATACCCTGTTAAGCCTCTTCGCTTGTAAACAATATGGAATTCCGGTCCGGGCAGTCGCATACAACCTCTATCCCCCCACCGACGAACTGATAACCGCCAACACCCTGGAATACCTCACCCAATACCTGGCAAAAGAATTCCCCGGAACCGCCCTCATCACACTTCCGGAAGCAACAAGCAAAGCAGACATTGATATCAGCAGCCTGCTCTAAAGCCCCCTTCCCCCCTTTTCAAAACACCGGTGTTTTGGATGTGAAACACCGGTGTTTTGAAATCAAAGCATAGGTGTTTTGATTTTATTACAAATCTAATTTCAACTTTTCCTCTCCTTCTGTGTCTATCGCCCTAAAAGTCAGTTTAGTTCCTTGCTTCTGAAGTACCAACATATAAGCATTTGATAACTGATTGCCTCCCCCTACGATAATCGGGAAATTGTTTCCAACTTCTTTTTTAGGATAATAAGCAAAACGATGCCTATGAGCATTAATACAAATATCAAAAGGTGCATTAGCCAAAATATCACCCCATTTTTCAAAACAAGGATTATAATGACCTTCACGGCTTGCATAGATAGGTACATGATGTACTAAAACACGACGTTTTGCTTGTTTAAATTCTTTACTGGCAAACTCTTTCCTCAAAAACAAAGCTTGGTCTTCACGAAACTGATCAAAGTCGTTTAAACCATAATACACCCACGTACTGTCTGGTTTATCCTCTCCGCAATCCAACATAACGAATCGTGTATCCCCTATATTAAACGAACCATAAGTTGTACCATTAATATGGTCAAACAATGAACGCATACCAATAGAATAAGCCCCTCTGATTTCATGATTACCTCGCATAAAAATAAAAGGTTTTGTTTCTCCAGATGCAATATTTATAAGTTGCTTCAACACATCAACAGCCGATGCTTCATTTTTAGGAGCATCAATACAATCTCCATTATAAATAACAAAATCATATTCCAGTTTTTGTTCTTTTATCAATCCAGAAAAGCGTTCCATCAATTTAAAATTATTGTGCATATCATTAAAGAATAATATACTAAAATCCGTTTTATCTTCTTCTGGCAACTTAAAAGTATAAACATCCGAATAAGCGGTATGTCCGAAATCCTTACTGTATGCGCCATATGAAAGTATCTCTTCTGAACAAACCCGATAACTATATGTAACGCCAGGTTCAAGGTCCGTCAAACGGAAATGGTGATTGGTATTATTACAGAACATTTGTCCATCGACATACAATTGCTTCTTCTGATCCAAATTACCATTATTACCATATTCAACCCAACTTCTTGTTGGAACATTTGTCATCCAACAAATAGTAATTCCTTTATCAACTGCTTTTTGCAGATATGGTTTTGTTCTGAATATTTCATCAGCAGGAGTACTGATACGAACATCCACATAAACAGGATAATGGTCAGAATCAGGCGTATAAATTACTTGTTTATCAAGTACGGCATATTTATAATCATCACTATAGCCGTAAATAAAATCAATACAGGTATAAGGAATATTAGGCTCGTTGATAACCGGAATAGTAATTTCCTTATAATCATTCAGAATACGGAATTTACTTTGAATTGCATTTTGCGAAAGAGAAAGGAAATCACAATTCATATCTCCTGCTAAGAAAAGAGGTTTTTTGATATCTTTAATGAAATCAAAAATCAAAGGAACGGAAGCCATTCGGTCTTCCTCATTTTTAGATAGCTGAGTACAACAAAATACATAATTTTCAAACTCGACTAATAATACCCCTCGAGCTTCTTCCCTTCCTGGTAAAACAATTGAATGATAATTCAAAGGAGGCTCTTTAGACAAGACTCCTAAACCTTGCTTTCCACCCTCTACATCAAATAGAGGGGAAAAAGTCCTATACATCATACATCGTTCTCCCAATTCTTTCAAAATATCTATTTTATTACTACGTAGTGTTGCAAGATCCACTTCCTGAATCGCTATCACATCTGGATTTACCTTGAGAATCAAATCTGCAATCTCTTTATACTTAGCAACCCCATTAATATCCAATCCTTTTCGTATATTGTAGGTCATAAAACGGAGGGAATTACCTTCCTTTTCTGGAATAATTTCCGAACGTAATGGTTGTGCCCATATAGCTAATTGAGATAGCAGACAAATTCCAATTAATATAAATTGATAGATCTTTTTCATTGTATATATTTTTAAGGTCCCTTTGTCTTTTGATAATAAGATATTAAAGACAAAGGGAGTATATTTATAGCTATTGGTGTTTATTTAAGGGTTTTGTGTAAGCTTTGTCGGCCAAGCTTCTATCTGTTGAGATGGTATATACATGACAACATCAAGATCTGTCGGTTTCATAACACGAAACGGATCACCACACCATCCAGGCATTGGACGAGACAAAGAATCACCTACACGAAAAACATCAAATGTACGATCACCATGAAACATTAATTCCAAATGACGCTCTTTCATCAATCTATTTTTCGCATTAGTCTTATCCAGGGTTTTATAACCTTGTCCCGATATAGCACGTTCGCGAACTTTATTTATATCATCTAAAGCTGCTGGCAAATTATTTAATTTAATTCTGGCCTCCGCACGAATCAATATAATATCACTCAAACGAGACACAATCGGTGAATGTTGCTGTGTATTACCCTCTTCTAACGAACAACGATAGATATAATAGCGAGGATATCCCAAACTCTCATTAACATACAGATCATCATACCCCAAATAAGTTTCGTTATTGTACAGAATAGAATATTTCCGATTAACCAAATCTATCACTTTCACTGGATATTCAATGCCTGTAACTTCATCTTTTACAGATATCAATTCATTTGAACTTCCGACCTGAACCGGTATAAATTGCTTATATGTATAACCGGTTGCATTACCAGTATTATCATAAACCTTTATAACAAAAAGAAATGCACGACGGGTAGAAGCTGGATCATTTTCATCAACCAGTTCATAGTCCGGAACAACAAATGCAGCACGGGCGTCTATGATGCCACTTAAATCATCATGCCCTTTTCGCCATTCGTTCATTCCTACCTCATTCAACAAATCTATTGCAATTGAACTGGCACAAGTTTCACCCCATCCCACATTCTGAATTCGAGAATATTGTCCTCCCAATTGGGAGGTAAGGCTACTTGACACATCTTCGAAGCGGGTACGGCAGGCAAAAATAGTTTCAGTTTGAGTCGCATCTTCCGGTGTAAATTCATTATAACGCATGAAGTTATCACGACTTAAGAGTTGAAATTTACCACTTTTTATAACCTGATCGGCATAATAATAGGCTGAATCGGCATATGTTTTATTTGGATTTTCAAATGTACCACTCATATAAATGTAGGCTTTAGCCAATGCAGCTTGTGCAGCCTCTTTAGATGCTCGTGTTACAGAATAACTATTGCACAACTGTTCAGCTTTCTTTAGGTCAGCAATGATCTGGTTATAGACTTCTTTTACGGTAGCTCTGTCAGGAAATTCATAATTAGACAAGCCCTCTTCCGGCATTCCATTTACAACAGGAACTCCTAAATTTGTTTCTGGGTCCTGATAATACGGACGTCCAAACATATTCACCAGATTGAAATACATTAAACCCCTCTGGGCATACGCTTCGCCCAATTTTTGGTCCAATGTTTTCGATTCCCCTTCTGTGAACATTTTTATGATCTCGCTCGCTTGGGAAATTACCTTATAACAATTATTCCATTGACTGTTCGGAGTATTAGCACTCGGATTCCGGTCCCATGTATAAAAAATAGAATAACCAGCCGTAGTAGGCTTATCCTTACGTACATTATCGCTCCTATATTCTCCGAAACGAATATAAGTATCATAAACAGAACGCATTGTCGAATAGTTTCCATTCAATAAAACATCTAATGTCGTTTCCGGGTCTTCTTTTATCGTTGTATCTGTATAAGCATCATTCGGAAGCCGTTCCAAATCACAACCGGTAACAAGAATGATAGCTGTAAAAACTCCTATTATTATATTTTTCATATATATTTGATCTTTATAATGTTACATTCAAACTTAATAAAAACTTGCGTGTCTGAGGATAAGCATTGACAAAAGCGCCAACACGCCCGTCTGTCGTATTGATCATTTCCGGATCAGGACCGGAAAAGCCTGTTATTGTAAACAAGTTTTCACCACTTACATTAATACGTACTCCATTTACATGAGGTATTTTCCAAGGTAACAAATATCCAACAGTTAAAACCCTCATTCTTAAATAAGAAGCATTCTCCAATTGACGAGAGGAAGGTTTGCTTGAATTAGACGTGTTACCGTATACTAATTTCGGATGTGTGGCGACATCACCAGGTTTCTGCCAACGGCTCCAACTATCTAACATAATCTGTTGATTATAGGTTGGATAAGCTCCATCTGAGTCATACACGGTACGATTATAACTAAAAATCTTTCCACCTACAGAATAACCAAAATTTGCACTCACAGTTAGATTATTCCATGCAAATTCAGAGCCAAAACCTCCAAAGAAATTTGGAGTCATAGAACCTAATATCACTTTACTGGTTTGTGCCAAGCTATAATTATTTGTTTTTTCACGCATTCCGTTTTCTGTTGTATAATACCACTGTGGATCACCTGTTTGCGGATCAACACCAGCCCACTCTGCACCATACCAAGAATCTAAATCATAGCCCACTTCCATTCTTTTATCCAAAATACCAGTCTTATCAGCCCCCCCATTAGAGACAGTAATAGGATCTCCATTACCATAGAGTTTTGCTATTTTATTACGATTTTTAGCAATATTAGCTGAAACATTCCATTTCAAATCTTTATTATTCAAAATGTCGTAAGCCACAGAAAATTCCACACCCTTATTATTGACCTGTCCTACATTCTGCCATAAAGAAGCAACTCCAACTACGCCTGGTATAGGAACCTGATACAATAAATCCGCCGTTTTCTTCGAATAAAGATCCAGATTTAAACTTAGTCGGTCAAATAGCATTACATCCAATCCTATTCCGGCAGTATAAGTCTTTTCCCATGTCAATTCTTTATTTTCTAACTGATTCAACATAGCTCCCGGATTGGCATCATACTTTAAATTTGCTTTGTACAGCATATATTGCGGATAGTCATCCATAGGGCGATTTCCCACTGAACCATAACTAACGCGTATTTTTAACTGCTGTACCCAATCAAAATTAAAGAAATCCTCTTGATGAATATTCCAACCTCCACTAATCGAAAAGAAATTACCATATTTAGCATTAACACCAAAGTTAGACGCTCCGTCACGGCGGAAAGAGAATTGTGCTAAATACCTATGATTATATGAATAATTAGCATTAAATAGCAGTGATTGAACAGCATATTCAGTCAACGACCCGGTTACTGCACGTGGAGTTGCTCCCACTGCAGCAACAGAAAACCCCGGAGCAAACCCTTGTGTGGACTGATCTGCCGTTTCATAACGCTTCGTATTCCACTCATAAGCAAAAACACCGTTTAACATATGGTTTCCGAAGTCTTTATTGAAACGCAATAATTGATTGGTATATAGAAATACTGTATTATTATTGCGATCACGAATAATACCGTCCACTGATTCACCTCCTGAAGAACGGGGATCTGTATAATCTTTCAATACATTCGTCATATAACGATAATTGTTGACTGATGCAAAAGTTAACCAATCTGTCAGTTTAATATCAAAGTCTACATTAATAGAAGCTTCGTGACGAGTACTTTTTTTATAATTCCATTGAAGATCATACAAGTAGTTATTTTTATCTTGAGCCACCCAACTTGTCGGTATGTACTGCTGAATCAAGTTTCCATCTTCAGTATAAGGAGAATCCCAAGGTAAATTCGTATACATAGCCTCCAAACTATGCTGACTGTCATTCGCTTCTCTACGAGCAGCAGAAAATTTAGGTTTTAGAGTCAACCAGTCATTTACTTGATAATTCATATTATAACGTAGAGTGTAACGACGAAAATCAAAACCTTTCACCGCACCGGTTTCATCATACAAACCAGCAGAAAGATAAGTCTTCATATTCTCAGAACCACCAGAAATAGAAATATTATATTCTTGTGCAAAACCTGTTTGGCTACCATTCTTCCACCAGTCATAATTTTTATCACGTAAACTTTCATTATACCCTGTAAAAGTTATAGCTTCCTGATTTGTATATTGCTGAAAAAAATCATACAATTGGGAACCATTCATCATTTTCATATTTCCTTTGACCAAATTAGTTGCAGCCCATTTAGCATTAACACTAATAACAGCTTTACCCGTTCTCGCTTGACGAGTAGTTACCATAATAACGCCGTTTGCTCCTTTTGATCCATAAATAGCTGTTGAAGCGGCATCTTTCAAAACAGAGATTGATTCAATATCATTCGGATTTAACTGCCCGGCATCTTCTCCCATAATAACCCCATCGACAACCCAAAGTGGAGCGGCACTGCCATTGATAGTAGATTTACCTCTAATTAAAACATTTCCTTCTGCACCAGGTTGACCTCCTCCTGAACCAACCCAAACACCCGGGGCTTTAGCAGACAACAAAGTTGTAACATCGGAGGTTGTAACATCCAACAATTTCTCAGAAGAAACTACTTGTAAAGCGCCAGTCAAACTTTCTTTCTTTTGAACGCCATAACCAACAACAACAACTTCATCTAATGCTTGTGTATCTTCTTTAAGTTTAATCAGCATTTTACCAGCTTTCGCTTTCACTTCACTTTTTAAATAACCGATATATGAAATTTCCAATACTACTCCTTCAGGTATTTCCAATTCAAAATCTCCGTCAAGGCCTGTACTCGTACCATTCAGAGTTCCTTTAACAATGACATTTGCTCCAATAATTGGATCATTAGTCATTCCATCAACAACAAAACCTTGTACCTTCATTGTCTTTTGTTGAGATACTTGCGTAATAACAATATTCTTGTCTTGTTGAGATACAATTTTATAAACTATAATTTTATTATTGTTTACAAAAAAATCGGCACCCTGATTTTTAAGAGCGTTCCTCAGAATATCTTCTACCGACTGATTTTTCATATCTATCGAAATCTGTTCCGACAAATCAATATCATTATTCCTGATAAGGAAAGAGTAAGAGAACTCTTTTTCGATCTGGTCGAAAAGTTCTTTTAAGGTCTTTGCATCTAATTGAACAGACATAATACAAGTCTGCAATTCTGTCGCCAACATCGTTCCGGGAATCATAGGTACTCCGGTCAGTAAATATACTGAAAGCATCCATTTCCCGAATTTCTTTAAATAGTTCATTTTCATGTTTATTAGATTTATAAAATAGGATTTTACTTTTTATCCGTAATAACGAATTCATTGCCTAACTGCTTCCATATATACTTATGTTCGACATCCACCTCCTTGAGAATATCATCCAGCGTATAATAGCCAGAAAAACTCCCCGTATAAATTTCATCTTTTAATGTCTTACTATCAATACGTATAAGTATATTATATTTACGTTCCAGTTCTTTAGCTATCTGAAGAAATGACTTTTCTTCAAAACGGAGTGTTCCATTTGTCCAGTCATATACTCTGCTTCCGTCTATGTCCGTCAGTTTCACCTCATCGTTTTTTTTGTCATAGCTCAACATCCTATTCGGAATCAGTTCTACTTCATCACCATTTTTTGTTACATCATTCAGATGAACATTCACTTTTCCGGAAACCAAACTTACGTCGATCGTTTGATCTTCTTTATATGCTTTGACATTAAAACGAGTGCCCAACACACGAACACTCAGCATCTCCGATTTAACGACAAAAGGTTTTAAAGTATCACGAGCCACTTCAAAATAAGCCTCTCCTTCCAACTGTATTTCACGGTCTTTCTTTCCAAAATTTTTACTATACCGAAGTGAAGAACCTGCATTCACCCATACGATTGAACAATCCGGTAAAACAACTTTCGATTGTGATCCCATCGGAACCGATGTTTCAAAATAGACTGACTTCGTATCATTCATACCCTGGATATTCTGATTACCCAACTGATAAGATGTTACACCTACCGACAATAGTAACAAACCTACGGCAGCGACTTTACTCCATACAGTCCATAAAATGCGTTTTTTGCTCTTGCTCAAAGGTTGTCTCAAACTTCCAAAATGCTTTTCAAAATCTACTTTCATGGTTGAAGCAAAAAACGGCATATGTGCTGTCGCCCAACAATCAGACATTTCAGACAGTATTTTTTTGTTTTCTTCATCTGCATCCAGCCAAGAAGACAATTCTTCTTTTTGGTACTCAGTCAACTCTCCAGCAAAATAGCTGAATACCAATTCTTCAATATGTTCGTTTCTTATTTTCATATATATTTCAAACCCGAAATTTCAGGTTGCTATTCTTATATACACAAGAAACGAGAATTATGTTTAAAGGGAATGCAGTTATTTTTTATAAAAATTAAACAAGAGCAGAAATAACGGGTAGAAATCGCCTAAAAGTTCTCTAAGCTTGGACAATCCGATTTTGATTTGCCCCCGTACGGTACTTTGGCTAATATTGTATATTTGAGCAATTTCTTCGTATGATTTATTATGGTAAAGATGTTGTATAAAAATATCACGGCATTTTTTAGGCAACTGGTTAATAGCATTATATATCTCATTTTCAAGCTCTTTGTTTTCCAAATAAGCTAAAGGATGAGATTCAATAGTTATTTGCTGCTCCTGAATAGTTAGTAGATGTTCCTGTACATCTGACATCGAAACTGTTTGGAGACATTTCTCTCGGAGATGGTTAAGGCTTCGATTCTGTACAGAACGAATCAGATAAGCGTGTACAGGATATACGAGTGTGGAACGGTTGTTCCACACATTAATAAATACGTCATTTACTATTTCACGGGATACCTCAGAATTAAATATATATTTGGTTGCCACAGCACAAAGATATACGTAATAGGTAGTATACAATAACTCAAAGGCTTTTACATCTCCTTCGTTTATACGATTAATAATATCTTCTCTTATCTCTGGCATCAATAAATCTATATCCGACAAAAGTACATTTTTCTTTTATAGATAAACAGAGGTTAGTCCAAAAAGTATTCTTTTTTTTCCTGCATCACAATAATTGCATTACATTTGTGATGTAATAAAATATAAGCGACTATGAGCCAGACAATCTATCCCATCGGCATACAGAACTTTGAGAAAATCCGGAAGGACGGTTATCTTTATATCGATAAAACTGCCTGGGTCTATCAATTGGCCAATACCGGAAGTTATTACTTCCTGAGCCGTCCGCGACGCTTCGGGAAGAGCTTGCTGCTCTCTACCATAGAGGCTTATTTGCAAGGGAAAAAAGAACTGTTCAATGGACTGGCGATAGAGAAACTGGAAAAAGAATGGAAAGCATATCCGGTGCTGCATCTTGATTTGAATGCACGCCACTACAAGGATACCGACTCTTTGACCAGTATCTTGAACGAATACTTAGAAAGATGGGAAGCCTTGTACGGCAACGAAAAACAAGGGCGAGGGTTGGAGGAACGTTTCGCTTATGTTATCGAAAGGGCTTATAAGACGACAGGACAACGGGTAGTGATCCTCATAGACGAATATGACAAACCAATGCTGCAAGCTTTGCATGATGACGAACTACAGGAACAACTCCGCAATATGCTCAAACCTTTCTACGGAGTCTTGAAAACAATGGACGGATATATCAAGCTTGCCTTCCTCACCGGAGTGACCAAATTCGGGAAAGTCAGCGTGTTCAGTGACCTTAACAACCTCATGGACATATCGATGGATAACCGTTATGTGGAAATATGCGGTATCACTGAAAAGGAAATACATACCTACATGGAAGACAGTTTGCACGAACTGGCAGAAGCACAAGGTATAAACAACGAGGAGACCTGCAGAAAGCTGAAAGAACGGTATGACGGTTACCATTTCACTGAAGACTCTATCGGCATATACAACCCTTTCAGCCTGCTGAACACTTTCGCGAAAAAGAAATTCGGAGACTACTGGTTCGAAACAGGAACGCCTTCCTATTTAGTGGAGTTGTTAAAGCATACCCATTACGATCTGTATGAAATGGCAAACACTGAGACCGATGCTGATGTGCTCAACAGCATTGACGCCGCATCCAGGAACCCCATACCTGTCATTTACCAGAGCGGATACCTGACTATCAAAGATTATGATGCCGAATTCGGGATCTATAAGTTAGGGTTCCCTAACTTGGAAGTAGAAGAAGGTTTCGTTAAATACCTACTACCTTTCTATACAAACGTCAGTGCGGCCAAAACGCCCTTCGAAATCGGACAATTTGTACGGGAAATACGAACGGGCAATTACGACGCCTTTTTCAAACGCCTGCAAAGTTTCTTCGCTGACACTCCATACGAGGTGATAACAGGACAAAAACCGGAAAGAGACACGGAACTGCATTACCAGAACGTGCTTTTCATCGTCTTCAAACTTGTTGGACTATACACTAAAGTGGAATACCACACCGCTAACGGACGGATTGACCTTGTGTTGCAGACAGAACGCTACATCTATCTGATGGAGTTCAAACTCAACGGTACCGCTGAAGAGGCTTTGCAACAAATCAACGAGAAACAGTACGCCCTACCTTTCTATAACGACAACCGAAAACTCTTTAAGATCGGGGTGAACTTCTCGTCCGAAACACGAAACATCGAACGGTGGATTGTGGAATAAAGGAAAAAGAAATAAGACAGAATCCCCACCCTAAAGCATAGTATTACGAGTGCTAAAGCATAGGGGTTGGGAAGCTAAAGCATAGGGTTACGAATCACCCTATGCTTGGGCTTGGGATATTTACTTGAAGAAGAACCTGAAGATGTCGTTTCCGTTAGCGTAGATCAACAAGGCGAACAACAAGACCATCCCGGTGATCTGCGCATATTCGAGGAATTTGTCGCTTGGCTTACGCCGTGCTATCACTTCGTAGAGCAAGAACATCACGTGGCCACCATCCAAGGCGGGAATCGGCAGGATATTCATAAAGGCGAGGATGATAGAAAGGAAAGCTGTCTTCATCCAGAACGTCTGCCAATCCCATTCTGCCGGGAACAAACTTCCGATCGTACCGAAGCCTCCCAAACTGGAAGCTCCTTCTTTTGTAAAGACATATTTCATGTCGCTGACATACCCTTTCAGCGTGTTCACTCCTAACATGACACCGGCAGGGAAAGATTCGAAGAAACCATATTTACGAGTCACCGTCTGATATATATCAAAAGGCGAAACCGAATAGACACCCATTTTCCCGGCCGTATCCGTATGTAGCGTCAATGTCTGCGGGACACCGCCACGGTAAAAGCCGACCAAGACATCCTGATCCTTATTTTGTGCAAGCACTTCGCCCACTTCATAGAAGGAAGGGGTTACGATCCCGTTAATAGACACGATACTGTCTCCCGGTTGCAAACCGGCTATTGCAGCAGGCGATCCGCCATTTTCCGTTTCGCCCAGTTCGCGTACGACCATCGGGAAACGATAGGACGCAAATCCTTTCTTTTCCCGCATAACGCGCTGTGCCATATCTTCGGGGATAGGGATAACCGTTTCAACACCGTCACGCAAAACCGTTACGGTCTGCGCATTGAGGACATGGCGGAAACAGTCTTCACCGAAACGCTCCAATTCCGTATCGTCTGCTTTCAGCAAGATATCACCATCCCGGAATCCTACGTTATGGAAAGTCTCGCTATAATCCATACCGGCCTTCACATTTTTCAAAGGCAGGAAAGTATCGCCCCACGTGAACAACACCATCGAATAAATAAAGAGCGCCAACAGGAAGTTGAACAACACGCCCGCAACCATGATCATCAACCGTTGTCCGGCAGGTTTGGAACGAAACTCATAAGGCTTCGGCGGCTGTGCCATCGCCTCCTTGTCCATGCTTTCGTCGATCATGCCGGATATCTTGCAATAACCTCCCAAAGGAAGCCATCCGACACCGTATTCCGTATCACTGTTCTTAGGTTTGAACTTGAAAATCGAGAACCACGGGTCAAAGAAAAGGTAGAATTTCTCCACCCGGACCTTAAAGATACGAGCAAAGATAAAATGCCCGAACTCGTGGACCAACACCAATATCGATAAGCTCAGAATGAGCTGTAAGGCCTTAACTAAAAATGTCTCCATACTTTGTCAATTGACGATTGACAATTGACAATTGACAATTATACTCCTTCTTGCCCCTTGTCCATCCTCAATCGCCTTATTCTTAATTATTATCTATATCTTTCTTTATCTTTATAATGTTTCCTCTTCTAATTGCCAATTATCCATTCTCAATTGTCAACTGAAAAATTGCTCTGCAATTTTTCTTGCCTCCGCATCCGTCGCCACATAATCTTCGTAGGTCGGAACAGGGATAAAGGTGGCTTTCGCCATTGTTTTTTCGATCACGTCGCTCATCTGCAGGAAGCCGATCCCGTCACGCAGGAAAGCCGCTACCACCACTTCGTTGGCTGCATTCAGGATACAAGGCATATTCCCTCCTTTCCGGACCGCCTCGAATGCAAATGCAAGGTTACGAAAACGTTCCATATCCGGCTCCTCGAAAGTTAGCGTCGCATATCGGGTAAAATCCAGACGGGGCGCTTTACTGTACAGCCGTTTGGGATAAGAGAATGCATAGCTGATCGGAAGTTTCATGTCGGGAATGCCCAACTGGGCGATCACCGCGCCATCTTCGAACTGGACCATCGAATGGATCACCGACTGCGGATGCACCACGACCTGTATCTGTTCCGGTGTAACTCCGAACAGCCACTTCGCTTCGATCATCTCGAACCCCTTGTTCATCATCGACGCCGAGTCGATCGTAATCTTTGCGCCCATGCTCCAGTTGGGATGCTTCAACGCCTGTTCCTTGGTTACGACAGCCAGTTCCTCCATTGTCTTGGTACGGAAAGGGCCGCCGGAAGCCGTCAACAATATCTTTTCCACGGGGTTCTCCCACTCTCCCGCTAAACACTGGAAAATGGCAGAATGTTCAGAATCAACAGGAAGGATAGGTACTTTGTGTTCAAGAGCCAAAGCAGTGATCAGTTCGCCCGCCACCACCAGCGTTTCCTTGTTTGCCAACGCGATCGCCTTGCCGGCTTTGATCGCGGCAATCGTCGGTTTCAACCCTGCATATCCCACCATCGCCGTCAGTACCATATCGATCGGCTCCGACTGTACGACCTGGGCAATGGCATCCGAACCCGCCCAAACCTTGATGGGAAGGTCTTCCAACGCCTCCTTCAATTCGGGATATTTCTGCTCATTGGCGATAACTACCACTTCGGGCATATATTTACGTGCCTGATTGATCAACAGATCCACCTGATTATTGGCAGTGAGAGCATACACTTCAAAAAGGTCGGGATGTTCGCTGACCACTTCCAAAGCCTGCGTTCCGATTGAACCTGTAGAACCTAATATGGCCAAGTTTCTTTTCATGCGTATTAAAATGCTATATATTCTTCGGGATTGACCGGACCGCCTTTATACCACAACTCGAAATGGAGATGCGGGCCGGTCGACAGTTTTCCCGTATTGCCTACCAGAGCAATGGCCTCGCCCGCAACGACGCGGTCGCCCACCTCCTTCAGCAACAATTCGTTATGTTTATAGATAGATAAAAAACCGTTCTTATGCTGCACCTGTATCACATTTCCGAAGTTCGGATCGAAGCCGGCAAAAACCACCGTCCCATCCAACGTCGACAGCACGCTTTCCTTCGGAGCGGCAACCAAATCGACGCCATAATGACGGATATTGGCATCATAATGAGAAGAGACCACACCGTTTACGGGTTTATAGAAAAATATGCCGTCGGTAGGAACCGGATTCGGATCCAGTACAGCCAGGTTATATTTCTCCGCTTCTTCAAAATCTTTTACAAATTTCTGTTCTTCCTTTGTTTGCGGAATTTCATAGTCAGGGTTCACCCGCGCCAACGAATCGATCTCGCGAATCGAATCGATCGGCATCGTCCCCGACAGGATACCTGCCACATTATTCAGATAAAGAGATTGTATCTGTATCATCCTTTCCAGCGAATCGGCACGCAAGGCATTCTGCATGATCTCCTTACGGACTTCCACATCCAGATATCCCGGCAGATAGTTCCGTATCGGTGTCTTGATAATGATAAAAGCCGTGAAAGCAATCAGCAGGAAAGCAAAGAGGGCCAACATCGCAAATGCGGAAAGTTGCGACAATCGGAAAGACCATACCTCTTCCAGCGTCCCTTCATTGAAGAAAGACAGTTTGTATTTAAACCGGATCCGATGCCAGAATGATTTCTTATTTGTTCGTCTTTGCTTTTGTGCCATGTGTATTCGTCAATTTCATAAATCCAAGAGACCTTCCGGAATGGAAACAGTCAGCTTCTTATTTTCATGATCGGCAGACAAGATCAGCTCCTCAGCGGCAGGCAATAACAGTTCTTCACCGTTATGGTCGATCTGCAAAAGGACATTGATGGTCGATTCGTCTACATCGGTAATTTCGCCTATTTCGCCATGATGTTCATCTATGACCCGATAACCGATAAAGCTGTCCCAAGTCATATCGCCCACCAAGTCGTCCTCATCCACTTCATCAAGCGAATAAAAAACCTCGCGGTTGGAAAACTCACGGGCTGCTTTCTCGTCATCCACATTCTTCAACTTCAGAAGGATGACTGTATCCGTCTTATAGCGGTATTCCTCGATGAAAAAAGGAACCAGGATTCCATCCATCTCGCATATGATATACGGATCGTCCGAATCGTCGAAGACATCACTGTTCGTAACCAACGCAATCTCCCCCTTTATGCCGTGAGGTTTGGCAAACTGCCCTATCTTGAAAACTTCTTCTTTCTTAATCATGACAAGAGTGTTTAAAGTCGGGTTATACGAGCCCCGATGTTGTTCAACCGTTTGTCAATATTCTGATATCCACGGTCTATCTGGTCGATATTGTGGATATGGCTGGTTCCTTCGGCACTCATCGCTGCGATCAGCAAAGCGATGCCGGCACGGATATCAGGAGACACCATATTGGAACCGCGCAGTTTGAAACGATTACCCAACCCAATCACAGTCGCCCTGTGCGGATCGCAAAGAATGATCTGCGCCCCCATGTCGATCAGTTTGTCGACAAAGAAGAGACGGCTTTCGAACATCTTCTGATGGATCAGCACACTGCCGACAGCCTGTGTCGCGACAACGAGAAAGACACTCAGCAAGTCCGGCGTCAGCCCCGGCCAGGGAGCATCGGCAATCGTCATGATGGAACCGTCTATAAAAGTCTCGATCTGATAGGAATCGTGTGTCGGGACATGGATATCGTCACCGATCTGTTCGACCGTAATACCCAGACGGCGGAATGAATCGGGGATAATCCCCAACATATCATAGCCTGTATTTTTGATCGTGATGTCGGAACCTGTCATTGCAGCCATCCCGATAAAACTGCCGACCTCAATCATATCCGGCAAGACCGTATGCGTAGTGCCACCCAACGCCTCCACTCCTTCTATTGTCAGCAGATTGGAACCGACACCCGAAATACGGGCTCCCATACGGTTCAGCATGGAGGAGAGCTGTTGCAGATAAGGTTCGCAGGCGGCATTATAAATCGTTGTTTTCCCTTCCGCAAACACAGCAGCCATCAGGATATTGGCTGTTCCGGTCACCGAAGCTTCATCGAGCAGCATATAGGCGCCCTTCAACTTCTTTGCCTCTATTTCGTAGAGTTGGCGGTCGGGGTCATAACTGAAGCAAGCCCCCAACTTCTGAATACCGACAAAGTGAGTATCCAAACGACGGCGTCCGATCTTATCGCCTCCCGGTTTCGGGATCAGCGCCTTGCCAAAACGGGCGACCAACGGGCCGACAATCATCACCGAACCACGCAGGGAACCGCTTTTACGCAAGAACTCGTCCGTCTCCAGATAGTTCAAGTCGACAGCATCAGCTTGGAAAGTATACGTATCGGCAGCCGGATGTTCCACCTTCACCTGCATGTCGCGCAGGAGTTGTATCAGGTTATTCACATCCAGGATATCCGGCAAATTATGGATTGTCACTTTTTCCGGCGTAAGCAAAGTTGCACAAATGACCTCCAAGGCTTCATTCTTTGCGCCCTGCGGTACAATTTCACCGGACAACCGGTAACCGCCTTCTATGACAAATGAACTCATCGACCTTTACGTGAATAATTTTTCTTCGTGTTCGTATTGTTGCGAGCGAGTATATCGCGGCTTTCCGCCAACTTATGTACCTCTTCATCCAGAACGATCCGGCCTTCCGACAGTTCGTCGAGGTCTTTGAAAATCTTCCGGTCGTCTACGGATTCCTTGTTCCAGGTCAGGAACGATTTCTTCATCTGGGTAGCCAACAATTTGATCAATTGGTCCTTTTCCACACCCGGTTCGAATTCGGTTGCTTTCTGGATCATTTTCTCAAGCGTCTTGCCGTAATGACGGTAGCGTATCCGCGAATTGTTATAAGGTATGCGCGGGGGACGCGAGTAAAGGTCTTCTTTCTTTACGATCTCATACGGATAATCGATGTCCAGTTTGAAGTCGGCCATAATAGCCAAGTGATCCCAAAGAATATGCTTGAAGTCGTTTACATCGCGTAAATGGGGAAACATGTTTCCCATGATGTTGATTATTGTGTCTGCACAGCGTTTACGTTCTTCCCTGTCCTCAATGGTAATGCAATAGTCCACCATATTCTGTATATTGCGTCCATATTCGGGCATAACCAATTTCTTTTCTTCTGTATTATATTTCATTCCAAATTCTGTTTATCCGGCAAAGTTACAGATTATAATTGATTTAAACAATACGGCTTCCACTCTGCATAGTGTTAAGAAATGCCTATAAAACCAAGGAGAAAGAAAACTACAGGTATTGAGAACAAAAAACAAAGTACTGCTTTTTATAAAGTACTTGAGCTCGTTTTGGCGTGCAAAACGAGCCTTCCGGATCTTTCCTTCATTAAGTCCGTTAATTGTTAAATAACCTGTTTTTTACAATAAGTAATAAAGGATCGGCAAAGGTAATTTCTTCCGGTGGACACAAACAAATTAGGGGACAAGGATATTCCCTGCCCCCTAATTGAATTTTAGTCCGTTATTATTTTGATTCTGGTGTCTTACTAAAAATGGCGTGGATACGCTTCATGTCGAACTTTGGGGTACGGTCGTAATAATAAATACCGTTTTGCTCCTGTTCCACATCCGTAAGCTGCGTATAGCAATAGCCCCAAATATCATTTGAGAGAGAAAGCACAGCATCCACCTGTCCTTCCAAGCGAGTGTAGAATTCTTCCAACGAACGAGGAGGCTCACCGTATCCCCAAGAGGTATTCTGGGCGCTCTCCGTCTGTTGTGCCGGATTCCACTTGATTCCGCCAAACTCATCCACCAGGTAAGGCATATCCTTCTTATATTCCGGAAAAGCATACTGGTCTGTATATTTAAGGCCGTTATAACCGATATTCATCGGCATCAGATGAATTTCCCATTTCGGAGCTTCCATCAGCTTGCCGCCGTTATACAATTTTTCCTTCAACTTGGCAGGATCCTGTTCGTAGTTATGAACGGTCCAGATATCGGTTGCGATATGCGTACCACCGCTTGCCCCATGGAAAGGGCGCGTCGGGTCGATCATTTTCGTCAGGTTGTAGAGGTCGTGCATCAAGCGCGGATACTGTACACGGTCGGGCCAGAACTCCTCGTTGGTCGGCGTCCAGATCAGGAGTGACGGATGGTTACGGTCGCGCTGCACAATCTCACTCCATTCGGTAATGAAATTACGAGCCGTCTCCGTATCGTTACAATCCATCCCCCAGCTGGAAGCTTCCCCCCAAGTCAGATAACCCATCTTATCAGCCCAATAGTAGAAACGTTCTTCGAAAACCTTCTGATGCAGGCGGGCACCATTGAAACCTGCCTCCATAGAGAGTTCGATATCCCGTTTCAACGCCTCGTCACTCGGAGCCGTCCAGATACCGTCGGGATAGAAACCCTGATCGAGCACCAGACGCTGGTAGTAAGGCTTATTGTTCAGATAAATCTTATTGCCTTCGATATGCACCTTGCGCATACCGGCATAACCATTGACCTCATCAATTACATTTCCATTCTTATCCAAAACCTTGTACTCCAGATCATAGAGGAAAGGATTTTCCGGACTCCAGGTCTTCATCTTCTTAACCGGAAGAACCACAGAAGACAGGGAGCTTGCCGAAACCGTCTGGCTGGCAACAACCTTGCCGTTGTCTTTCAGCGTCACCTGCAATTTTCCTCCTGCCTCCTTGTAGAAGCGGGGACGGACCACCAATTGCTGCTGGTCGATATCCGTCAGGACCTGAACCGACTGCAATCCTTCCGGATGGACAGCTTCCATCCAGACCGTCTGCCAGATACCGGTCGTACGGGTGTAGTTGCAGCCATAAGAGGCATATTGCAGATTCTGCTTGCCAGTCGCTTGTTTGGCTCCGCGCACGTCGCTCTCCACATAGACGACCAGACTGTGTGTCTGCCCCGGCTTTACCAGAGAAGTGATATCCACGGCAAACGAAGAAGTCCCACCGAAATGGCGATTAGCCAAAACACCGTCGATATAGACTTCCGATTTATAGTAGACCGCACCGAAATTAAGCAGAATACTCTTTCCGTTCCATTCCTGTGGAATCGTGATCGGACGCTGATACCAGAAATGACGGATGAAGTCTGTATATCCTATGCCGGACAATTTACTTTCCGGGCAGAAGGGAACGGTGATCTTCTTTTCAAAGCCGTTCGATTTATAGAACTCGCGCTCCATTCCCGAACCACCGAAATCAAACGAGCAAGTCCATTCACCATTCAGGTTGACCCACCCCGCCCGCTCAAACTGCGGACGGGGGTATTCGGGACGCGGCATGGACCAGACAGAGGCCACGCACAGAAAAATAGATAGAAAAGCAATGCTAATCCGTTTCATGCTTTTACTTTAATTCGTTAATAACCGACTGATTGGCTTTCTTTACGGCAGCTTCATCGATCTTGATCACTTTGCGGTCGTAGGTCATCAAACCGTTTACTTCACCTTCCACATCGGTTGTCTGCGTGTAGACAGCAGCCGAGAATCCTCGTTTTACATAACCTTTCAGGATATTGGCATATTTCACATATTCAGCCGTCACTTCGTCGCTATTCTTAAACTGCACATACCCCCAGTTGCGTTTGTTCCACCACAGGTGATTTTCCACCGGAAGACCGATTCCGCCGTATTCGCCCAACACGTTCACACGCTGCGGGTCGAACAGGAACATATCGGGAGCCGGATAGTTATGCAAATCCAGTATATCACCACAAGGACGATGGTTACCACCGCTTGCCGGGTTCACCAGACGGGAAGGATCGTAAGTTTTTGTCCATTCAGCCGCTTTTTCCGTTTCAAACTGTCCCCATGCTTCGTTGAAAGGTACCCAAACAACTACGGAAGGATTGGATACGCAAAGATCCATGATCTCTTTCCATTCGCGGTAATAGTTGGCCTTGGATTCAGGCGTACGTTCATTGTCTTTTCCTCCGTTATACACATGGTGATCCCAGATATAAGAACCATGATCGCCACTCGGCATATCCTGCCATACCAGGATACCTTCCTTATCGCAATGATAATACCAACGTGCCGGTTCCACTTTCACGTGCTTACGGATCATATTGAAGCCCCAGTCTTTCGTTTTCTTGATGTCGAACAGCAAGGCCTCATCTGTCGGAGCCGTATAAAGTCCGTCAGGCCACCATCCCTGATCCAGCGGGCCATACTGGAATAAGTCCTGATTATTCAACTGCATGCGCATAATGCCGGAAGCATCGCGTTTGGAAGATATCTTGCGGAAAGCCGTATATGACTTTACTTCATCCAGCACCTTCCCGTCTTTCGACAAAGAAACCGTCATATCATACAGATAAGGATTGGACGGGCTCCAGAGTGTCGGGTTTTGTACAGACAAACGCAATTCCTTTCCCTGAACGCCTTTTGCAGAAGCCACAACCTGGCCTTTGTCCAACAGCTTCACGGTGACGATACCCGAATTGCAGTTGCAAGAAGTTCCGACCGTCACATTCAGCGTGTTATTGTCGATATTGGGAATAGACTTCACGGAAGTCACATGGGCGGCAGCTACCGGTTCCAACCATACTGTCTGCCAGATACCTGTCACAGGCGTGTACCAAATACCTTCCGGACGGGAAGTCTGTTTACCGCGCGGTTGATATCCCTTATCGCTCGGGTCCCATACACGGACAACCAGCTTCTGATTGCTCTTTCCGGTCAGATACGGAGTAATATTGAAAGAGAACGGAGTGAAACCTCCTTTGTGGGAGCCGATCAGTATGTCATTGACAAACACATCTGCTTTCCAATCCACCGCACCGAAATTCAGTACGATATCTTTATTTTTCCATGCAGTAGGAACAGAGAAAGTACGTTTATACCATAACTCGTTTTTTTCACCTACTTCTTTCTGGACTCCGGAAAGAGAGGATTCGACAGCAAAAGGAACCAAAATCTTGCCATCGAACGTTGCCGGTTCTACATCGCCGACCGGTTTGATGGCATATTCCCATTCGCCGTTCAGATTCTGCCAATCTCCACGTTCCAATTGCGGACGGGGATATTCGGGAAGGACGTTCGTCGGATTCACTTGTTCCGACCACGGTGTCTTGATCTTATCTCCTACCGGTTTCCATTGAGCCTGTGCGCCCAAGGTCAGTGCCAATGCACAACATACTAATAAGGCCTTTTTCATGATTTATGATTTATGATTTGTAAATGATTATAATTCTCAATTTTCTCAATTAACAAACTCCGGAGCTTCCGCTTCCAGCGAAGGACTTGCCCCTTCGACTTCCGGCCAGCCATCTTTCCAACGGATCCGGTCCAACATCAAGACACGTCCGGTAGGATGCGCCCGGCTCACGGCGTGATAGAGGATCCAGTCGTTTCCACGGTCGTCCGCCACGATTTCCGAATTATGCCCCGTGCCGACAAAAGCATCATTTCCATGGATCAATATCTCGTGATGATTTTCCATCATCGGCTGCCCCTGTTTGTCCGTGTACGGGCCGAACAGGCTGTCAGAACGGCCTACAACTGTAGTATAGGTACTTTTCAATCCTTCACAACAACTCCCTATCGAGGCAAACAGATAATAATAATCGCCTCTTTTATGGATGTAAGTACCTTCGTAGGCGGTTCCGGCAACCTGTCTTTTCTTGGCTCCGTCCCGAACAGATAGGCCGTCTCCCGACAGCTCTATCCCATAGATACCGCGGAAACTACCCCAAAACAGGTATTTTTTCCCGTTATCTTCCATGAAAAATTGGTCTATAGAATTTTGAACTTGAATTGTCTTGCTTCGGAACAACGGTCCTTTGTCGATGAACGGTCCTTCCGGCTTGTCGGAAATAGCGGCACCGATCCCGCAAGTCCATTCGCCTCCCCAGACGGACATGGAGTAATATAATACATATTGTCCGCCGATATAATTGATGTCCGGCGCCCATAAGCCACCTTTCGGTTCGAAGGTCGGACGTGTTTCTTCCGTGAAAGCCGTCCCGATCTCTTCCCAGTCCACCAAGTTGCGTGAACGATGGATCGGCGTGTTGCGGATATCTTCGGTTGCATACAGATAGAAATAGCCATCATTCGCTTTGATGACGGTCGGATCAGGCAAGCTGTAATCGATCACCGGATTCCGGTAAGTGCTCTTGGCCACTGTGGCCGGTTCTTCCGCCGGTTCCGGACGACAAGAAGGTTTATGCATCTGCTGTTCCAACATCTTCATAAAAAAGCCGCCTACCACCGAGCGGGCACGCATATTGATGGACCGGCCGTCGGTCGCCTCGTACCAGTCGGTCAAAGGCACGCGAGGTTCGGTTTCGTTCACATATTTATACGCGGGTGAAACCAAACGCGAGAAATCTTCTTGAGTATCAGCCAGGCAGGCCGTCCATAAGATCCAATCGACTTTGGTATAGGTCTTGCGACTGTCAAGCGGAAGGCCGAACGGCTGCTGCCGGTTCAAATAGAAAGCGACCTCTTTCCGGGCGATCCTGTCCGGAAAAATATGCAAACCCAACACTTTATCCCAAACCAGATTGTACTTCTGGCTCCAAGTGTTTTCCCGATCGAATGTCAACCGGAAATGATCTCCATCGTCAGCCATCCGTTCCCATTTCTTCGCCATTTCACGAGCGGCAGAAACATACCGAACCGCCTGTTCCTCATCTCCCAACATCTCGGCCAATTTGCCATATCCGGCAATACCCATGATCGCTTTTATCGAAAGGTTGGCATTATGAGCCAAATGTCCGGCAAAATCATCCGTACACAACTGGTTCTCCGGATCAAGCCCTTCTTTCAACAAGTAATTAGCCCAAACGCCCAATGTTTTCCAATGCTTGCGGGCATAATCCGCATTGCCTTCGCGCAGAGCGATGGCTGTTGTCAGAATCAACATATTCCCACATTCTTCGACCGGCATATCGAATGGATACGTTTGCCCGTTGGCATGCGGATAGGTCCCGACATCATGGGCGGCAAAAGGCTTGTTCCATTGTCCGCTTTCACTGTAATAAAAAATCGGATTCAACATACCTTTCAGCAGTTCCGGGTTATAAAGCAAGAACAAGGGAGCAGACGGATACGTCACATCAACCGTACCGATCGAACCATTGCTGAAATTCTCTTTGGAAAGGAACAACAGGTTCCCATCTTTATCTTCCACGAGTTTGTGGGCAGCTACCGCCTGGCGGTAAGCGACGGCACAAAGTTCTGCATATTCTTTTCCTCCGGCCTTTTCCGCATCCTCCATCAAACGAGTGTCGAAATGCCGGCAGCGATCCATAACCGAACGATATTCTTCAGCCGATCCTTCAAAGGCCTGCCGAATGTTTTTCTTCCCGTTATGCTTCCAATATCCCATACGATTGTCCTTGAAATACTGGATCGAATACAAATCGTCATAGCCGACCATCAGGAAACCTGATTGAGGAGAACCGGACATTGTCTTCATATCGTGACTGAAAACAAGTTGTTGCCGGTCGTTCACTTTCATCTCTGTCTGTTTTTTCGTCCGGGCTGCCAGATAAAAATATCCCCAGTCGATACGGACATCATCTCCTTTACGTACCAAGACAGGTTGCTCGACGGTTCCGGCTTTCAGATACGAAATGCCGTTTTCCTCTTCAAAGGCCACTGTCACAGCCTGATCGTCCGAATGAACAGCCAAAGAAGGAGAAGCCTCGACCGTCAGACGGGTTTCATGTGCCTTTCCATCCGTGGCATGGACCTGCCAGGATATATAGTTGACAGGCGTGGACATACGGTCCAGATCATCCAACAAAAGAGGAGACGTAAAAATGAGATCCAAACAGATCGGACCACATTCGAATGTATAATAGGTCTGTGTCGGAAGAACATTCACCGACCGTTGAATCGCTGCTTTTTCAAAACGTACCGGAGTCTCTTCCGTCGAAACTTCTTTCCCCATAAAACGATAAGAAACCCCATCAACATCGATAACGCCCAACAGCCCCTGCCCCTTTCCGGTCCAGTGACGGGTCACATCCTCGTTCAGCCGGTCCGTAAACGACCAAATACTGGTGTAAGGATCTATTGTTATCAGAGGATAAGCCGGAGAACGCAAGGCACTCTTCTTATCCGGCTGAAACAAATCTCCTGAACCGCAGGATACGTTCAGTATCCCAAGGCAGCAAACCACCAATAGTATCAGAGAGGTTCCCTTCATTTTTCTATATGTATAATAAAGCACAACATTCATAAGAACTTAAATTTCTTTTGTCTGAAATCCTGATGCAAAGATATTTCCACATCTTTAAAACCTCTTTCAAGGATCAATCCGAAGCTTTCAAATATCAATCAAAATCGTACAAAAGCCTCTCAAATAGTGTTTTTTTACTTATTTTTGCAGCGTACGAAAGATGAACAACTACTTTGTATGAAATTTTTCCTGACAACCATAACAGGCTTGCTGTTGCTACTCCTTCCCTACTCCGGCAAGGCGCACGATTTGTATTTCCGCCACTATACCAACAAACAAGGATTATCACACAACACGGTCTATTGTGCCCTACAGGATAAAAAAGGATTCATGTGGTTCGGGACGGACGACGGGCTGAACCGCTTCGACGGTCACCAGTTCCGTATTTACCGCTACAACTCGTACGACCCGGAAAGCCTGCCGAACGACAGGATCATCAGCCTTTTCGAAGATTCGACCGGCAGGATATGGGTCTGCACCTATTCCCACACCTGCTATTACGACTATCAAACAGATACATTTCATCCTCTGACCTTTTCCGACAGCAACAACACTCCGGAATATTTCCAACAAATCAGGGAAGACAATAAAGGAAATTTATGGCTGATGAGTTACAACCGGATTGCCCGTTATGCTCTTTCCGGCGAAAGCAGCCCGCATTTCTATTCCGAAGGAGAACAAGTTAGCCTAATAGACATCACGATGAACGAAGAGAGCGAACCGATCCTCGCCGGACGCAGCGATCTGTTTTTCTACAAACCGGAGACAGACAAATTCGTCCATATCCCGTTACTGACCGAAAAGGAAAAAGAAAACCCGATCAACCTTTCCAAGCTTTGCCTCGTGCCGGACTGGGGCATACTGGTCGGAACAGACCGTGCGGGACTCAAGTTCTACGACCGGCACAGCCGGAAAACGGAAACGGTCATTCCTGACATACAGGTCCGCGACATCAAACAGTACAGTGAAAATACCTATTGGATCGCATCCGAATCCGGTATCTATATATTGAATATGGTGGACCGGAGCATCACGCACCTGCAAAAATCGTTAACAAACGAATATACGATTTCCGACAATGCAGTCTACTCGATCACAAAAGACCGTGAAGGAGGAATATGGGTTACCACCTTTTTCGGTGGAATCAATTATCTGCCCAAAGAATATGTCCCGTTCAAATACTTTATCGGAGGAAAAACCCATTCGGGAATGCTGGGAAATGCCGTACGCGAAATCTGTCCGGACCAGTACGGCAACCTCTGGTTAGGGACGGAAGACAACGGGATCAACCGCTACACCCCCGCTACAGGCGAGATCACAAACTTCTCCCGTACCAACCCCTTCCACCCGCTTTCGGCAACCAATATCCACGGTCTGCTTACCGACGGCAACCGGTTATGGGTAGGGACATTCAACACCGGAATAGACCTGTTGGATATTCCTTCCGGAAAAGTCATCAAACGATATACCCGGAGCAATACCGGCAATCTGCTTCCGGCAGACTTCATACTCTGCTTTTGCAAACTTTCAGAAGACGAAATCCTGATCGGGACCTCCGCCGGGCTTGTCCTCTTCAATAAAAAAGAAGAACGTTTCATTCCCTGGGGAACAGAGATCAAATCGCTGGTGCGTCAAATCTTCAAAGACAGCAAAGGAGACATATGGATCGCGACTTCTTCCGGCGCTTACCGCTATTCCCAAACCGACAAGAAGTTTGCACATTATACATCCAGCCGCGAACGGTCGCAGACCATCGGCGACAATAACGTGACTTCCATATTCGAAGATTCGAAAAACAGGATTTGGGTGACAACCGTCTACGGATTCTCTCTATATAACGAAATATCGGATTCATTCAACCGCATCACGATCGAAAACGGACTGCCCAGCAATATCGTATACCGTATACTGGAAGACGATGAACATCTTTTCTGGATTGCAACAGCCAACGGGCTGGTTCGTTTTAATCCGGAGACATACGTGATGAAGACTTTCTCATATACGGATGGCCTGCCCGAAACGCAATTCAACTATTGTTCCGCCTACAAAATGCCGGACGGGACCATGTATATGGGAACTATTAACGGAATGATCGCCTTTAATCCGCGTGATTTTAAAGAAGATGTTTACTCCCCACCGGTATGTATCACTCGCATAGATGTGCAGGACGACCGTATCGGTGCTCCTAAATATAACGTCAACCGGATTATGAAAAACGGAGAATTAAGGCTTCCGCATAACCGTTCGACCTTTACCCTTTCGTATGTCGCATTGAGCTACACCTCGCCGGACGCGGTCCAGTATGCCTACCGCCTGGACGGAAGTGACAAGGACTGGATCTATATGAAACAGAATAAAGACGTGACCTTTGCCAACCTGTCACCCGGCAACTATGTTTTCCGTGTAAAATCAACCAACAGCAGCGGAGTTTGGCAGGATAACGAAACGACTCTCCGGATCACAGTGACACCGCCGTTCTGGGCTACCGGATGGGCATTGCTCATTTATTTTCTGATCTTATGCCTGTTGATCATACTTTGGTATAACTATAAAAAAGCCAAACTGGAAGAGAAACACCGCATCAACCGCGAAATATTCGAAAGCAAGAAGGAGAAAGAGCTTTACGATGCAAAAATACAGTTCTTTACCTTTATCACACATGAAATACGGACACCACTCACCCTGATCAAGGCTCCGTTGGAAAAAATCCTCCGTTCGGGAGATGGGACACCTGCCACACAAGAGAACTTGCGGATCATCGAGAAAAACACCGGCCGGCTGTTAGACCTCAGCAATCAGTTATTGGACTTCCGCAAGACGGAAAGCCGTGGGTTCAAACTAAACTATGCCACGACCGATGTCGTCCTCTGGCTGGAAACGATCCTGCACCCGTTTCGCCCGGCTTTCGAACAAGAGAACAAGATTTTCACGGTCAAACTACCGGAACAACCTTTCGAAGCCAGCCTGGACCGGGAAGCGTTCTCCAAGATCGTCAGTAACCTGGTCAGCAACGCACTGAAGTATTCGGACAACCGGATATCGCTCGAGCTGCTTCCTCCTTCGGGTGAAGAGCGAATGTTCGCCTTGCTCGTCACCAACGACGGACATCTGATCCCCGACAGTGAAACCGAGAACATATTCAACCCGTTCTATCGGCTCAAAGAGACAGAAAATCGGCAGGGCAGCGGTATCGGTTTATCGTTAGCCCACTCTTTAGCCGAGTTCCACCGCGGCAAACTCTTCTACCGGCAAACGCCGGACGGCTTGAACCAGTTTGTCTTGATGTTGCCGGAACAGCAAGAAGGCTGTTATCGGATCGCTGCCGGAAACGAAAAAGAGAATACGGAAATTGTTACTTTGACCGAAACCGGCAAATCCGTGATCTTGATTGTCGAAGACCAGGATGACATGCGCCACTTTATCGCCCGCGAACTGAAGGAAACATATCAGGTGTTAGAAGCGGAAAACGGGAAAGCAGCCCTCGATCTGGTCCGTAAGAATACGGTCAACCTGATCATCAGCGATGTCATGATGCCGATCATGGACGGTTTCGAACTTTGCAACGAAGTGAAAAATGATGTCAATGTCAGCCACATCCCGTTTATCTTGCTGACAGCACAACATAACCTGCAATCGCGCCTGAAAGGCCTGAACACGGGGGCCGATGCCTATATGGAGAAGCCATTCTCCATCGAACTGCTGACGGCACAAGTCAGCAACCTTTTGAAAAACCGCGAGCTGCTGAACAAAACATATTTAGAGAAACCGCTCGCTCCGGTAGCCTCCCTCGCCGTTTCACCGGTAGATGATATTTTCCTTCGCAAACTGAACGAGTATCTGGAAGAGAACCTCAGCAACGAAGCCCTTTCTGTTGAAATGCTTGCCGACACAATGGGAATGAGCACATCCAGCCTCTACCGTAAAGTCAAGGGCCTGTCCGGTATTTCCCCTAACGACTTCATCCGCATTGCCCGCTTAAAAAAAGCGATCCTGCTGATGCAGAACGGGGAGAACCGCATAAGCGAGATCGCTTTCCAAGTAGGCTTCTCCTCCCCGGCTTATTTCTCTACCTGTTTCCAGAAACAATACGGAAAGACACCATCGGAATATCTGAAGCAAACGGGAACGAATAATTAAATTACATGGAATTACAAGCCATTCTCTTTCTTTACCAGAGCAAGAAGTTTCGTGATTTCATCTGACGAGATCGTTTCACGCTCTTCTTTATCATACATATAAAAAGAACAATTGTTCCGGTTTCCTCATCGACAGAGTAAGTAAAAGTAATTACACGTGCACCATGACTTTTACCTTTATTCTTGCTGTCGATCGCCATCCGTACCTTCCGGACTCCGCCACCCAGGCTGACACCGGCTTCGGGATTGACGTGGAGTTCAGCCAGCAAACGGGCATAATCCTGCGACATGGAATGGTATTTTTTGCCAAGGCGTCTCAATTCTTTGGCAAAAGTTGATATATATTTATTCTATAGTCCATGAAGCAATTCTTCTGCATCAGGTAATTTCTTGCCTGCCTTCTTCGCCTGATAGAACTCGTTCAGCCCCGAACGGATACCGTCCAGAATTTCCTGCTTGCTGATATACTCCACCTCTTCCTCGTTGACGACCTGCCGCTACCTGCCGCTCTTTCACTTTGGCAAGAGCACGTGTCAAAGTGCGCTTAACGGTTTTCAGCACGTCGATATCTTCCGTGTCCAGTATATCACGCATAAGTTCGATGCGCAAGGAATCTACATCTAATGTTGTCATATTGAGTATTTTATGATTTTGGACAAAGGTACGTTTTTATTCCTTTGTCCAAAAACATTTATACCAAACATCATTCGGCCACCGGGAAAGCGGAAATCCTCAACCTCGCTGCTCCCATAGGGACCAGAGTGATTTCGTCCAAACGGTCAGACTTGCGGGCGTTTTCGTATGGAAGGACTCCGCATAATCCATATTCGTCGATTTTCCAATCCGGGACCAAACGTCCTTGTGCCTTAAATTCCATCGGGACGGAAGAGAGGGTGAAAGGATTGTTGTCCGAAGGCCAGTTTTTACGTTGCAAAGTGACGGGCGACTGGACCTTCAACGCATAGTTCCATGGGCTCCCCGGCAGAATCTCAAATGTCGGCCATGCGGAGGCATCTGCTCCTTCCTGCCATTTGGAATCCCAAACGGCAGTCTCGGTACTGGGCATTTGCTTGTATTCTTCTTCTACTTTCAAGGACAGGGTAAGCGGGCCGTAATCGACACTGACACTGTTCTTATTTACCTGCCACCGGCGAACGGCATATTCCATCGGAAGGTTCAAGACAACCTCGTCACCATCTTTCCATTCCCGTTCGATACAAGCATATGTTCCGGGAGTGAGCTTCGCCTGCTGAGTTTTCCCGTTAATCTGAACAGAAGCATTTTTACACCAGGACGGGATACGGAGATAAAAGGGGAAAGATACGGTTTTCGGGGTTCCAACCGTGAAACGTGTCATTTCTTCAAACGGATAATTCGTCTGTTCATGCAAGGTGATTTCCGTTCCGTCGCCCACCTTTACATTAGCCTTACAAGAATTATATAAAACGGCAGCCACCCCGTTGTCCGGTGTCGCCAATACCAAATGCTCGACATAATAGGGCCAGCCAAAGCCATGGTTGTGCTGGCAGCAACGACTGCTGAACGGGTTCATGGCCAGGAACGGGCCGGAGTTATCCAACCCCGGATGATGGTTGCGTGAATCGCTGATCGCCATATTCGGACAAGTCAGATAACGAAGTGCCCGGTAATCCGGCATCAAAGAAGCCGGGTAGCTGTTGAACGCGACATCTTCGAGATGATCGGCCCAATAAGGATCGCCACTGATCAGAAGCATGATCTCGTCGGAGGCCATCTGCTCCACAAAACCACAAGTCTCCGTTCCCTGCCGAGGATCGAAGAAACCGATACGGGCATTCTCGTCCGCCCCGAACATCCCGCCGGGGACCTGGCCGAAAGCACGGCGTATCAAACTTTGGACATTATAGCTGGCAGCCAACATGGCAGAGTCTTTTGTAAACAGATAATAGGTGGCAGGTTCGCGGAAACACTGGGCGACATTCACATTGTGCCAGTTCGGAAGCTGAGTCGATTTTGTCCAGTCCGCCGTATTCCGGTGAATCTTTTCGGCAAGCGGAAGAAGCGACTCATCGCCCGTGCGGTTATACAGCCAGACCACACTCCAAAGATTATCTCCTCCGCGGCTGTTTTCCCAATAGCTGGACAGAAAAGCATCATCGGGAACCGTTTGCAGATAATGACAATAGCGGGTCATAAAATCGATCACCCGATTATCGTTCGTATATTCATGATAGGATTGCATGATCCAGAGAACGATCATGTTCGGCCAAAAATCCTGTTTACCGTTATTCAGATGCACCGGTCCGAAATTACCGTCCGTCCGCTGACTTGCCAGGATGGCTTCTATCCAGAAATTCGTCTCCTTCAACAAGGCCTCGTCTTTCAAGGCATACGCCATATTACCATAACCACGCAGCCAGTAGGGCACTTCTTCCCATCCCCATTCGCCACCGTTCTTCAGCCAGGCATTGTTCCCTTTTTGCAGCCAGGCGCTAATCTCTCCCAGGTGACCGCAAAGCCCATCCTTCTGTAATTCGACCTGTCGCTTGATCCAGCCTTCCGGCTCAATGCTTCCGGCGGGCAGCTTGATAAATTGCAATGGTTGTAACGGAGCCCGGTTACTTACATAGTAGTCGTTGCGAGATGCTGTGGACAAACGTTCCATCGTCCGGATCTCTTGCGTCTGCTTTCCGGCACACGATGCCAACAGAATTGAGAAAAGTAAAATCGTCTTTTTCATTTTTATCAGATTTATTGGGCAAAGGAAAGAACTCAGGCTGAAAAAAACGATAAGGGATCAATCAAAAACATATAAAAATCGTTCTACCACCTTCTCCCGATGGAAAAGTGGTAGAACGACCTTACACTTTCAGCTGCTTTTCTTCCAAGAGAAAAGCAAGATCATTTTCTTAACTGCCGTATGCCGTAATACAACAGGCGAAGTACGACCGACAACCCGTAAAAGCCACATGTGATGAGCAGCATCCACGGTAATTGTGTCCAAAGTTCGGACCAACTTGTACCGTATGCAATGATAGAAACGATATTCATCAGATAAGCAAGCACGATACAAACACAGAATATCTTAATTTCCGTTTTTTGTCTCTTTACAGATAATACGATGTCTTTCATACTCATGCGAAATTTAGATACGGTATTTTATATTCATCCGGGAAAGTAATCACCCGTCCTTCATCAATCGCCTGCAAACCCAACAGCCCCAAGACAGAAGAATAATAAGCCTCTTCTACCAAATCAGGAACCGGTTTACCGGTAATGGCCGCTTCACAAAAAGCCGTAACCAGCTCGACGGAGCCGTCTCCGGATGCTCCGACCGAGGACTGCCCGCTGATGCTCGTCACTTTATCCATGATCAGATGTCCCTTGTTTACCGATGCGGTTTCCGGCACCCAGCTCGGACCGGCGAATGAAACATTATCGAAGATCTGATGCTCGATCTGATTGATCAGCTGCATGATTCCGGGAGCAGGTTCGACATCCTCAAAATAATATTTTCCCTTTTCCGGTTCCATCGTTCCCTTACTTCCCAGAATTTCCTCTTCAAGGCCGTAAAACTTATTGGCGATCATGGATTCGTACGTCATCTTCACACCGTTCGGATAATGATAAATCAGGTTGATGCTGTCATACACTTCGCGGCCATCCTTCCAATAGACGATATCTCCCATACCGGCCACCTTTTCGGGTAGCATCCGGAGCGCCCAGTTTCCGACCTGCAACTGATGGGTAGCCAGTTCCGTCACCAAACCGCATGAATATTCCTTATATAAACGCCAATTGATCTTACGCTCCAAGTCGGGAGATGGGACGGGACGGCGCCAGTCGTTATTACGGAACCAATACGCCCGTATCGAATTGATCTCGCCCAACAATCCGGCATGGATCATTTCCATGGCCTTTATATATTTCGGATCATACAAGCGTTGCTGGCCTATAAACATCACTTTGCCGGATTCTTTAAATACATTATACATATCCAGGCAATCCGAACAGGTCATCGCCATTGATTTCTCGCAGAACGTATGCTTGCCCGCATGCAACGCGTCTATTGTGATATGTGCATGTTCATACAACGGGGTTGCGATCATGACAGCCTGTACATCTTTGTCTTCCAAAAGTTTCCGGTAGTCGTCATACGTCTTGGCTTTCGGATAGAGAGCCGAAGCCTCTTTCAGATGGGGAGGATAATTATCACACAAGGCTACCACATCGGCATACGGTATTGTCTTCAGATTATTCAGGTGGTACTGCCCGCGTGAACCTGTACCGATAAATCCGATCCGTACTTTTTCCTTTGCGATCTGTACCTTATCGTCGGCACTACAGGACTGCAACCAGGGAAATGCAGAAAGCAGCGCACCGCCTCCGCCAATCATTCCCAGCTCCTTGAAGAAGCCCCGTCGGCTTAAATTGACTGAATTCTCATCATTTTTCATAACTTATATACATGTTTTTCATAAATATCAAAATGAGATGCGATTACCGGGATACGTTCATCATCGGCAATCATAAAGGCTGTTGTCAGAATCTCCGCCACGACCGGATCTTTTGCCACAACCGACACCATTTTCTTTTCATCCACGAATGTTCCCGTATGCGGGTTCACAATGTGGCGCGGATGGGAAGGCATATTTCCCGATGTCGATAGCGAACTGTCACACAATTTCAAATCGGCAATCCGCTCCTTCGTAAACGGATTGTCAAGGCCAACCGGCCAATATTCGCCGCACGGATGCGTACCGACCGCCAGAACCGAACTATTTCCGAAATTAATAAGGGCCTTTGCGATTCCGTTCTCTTCCAACAATTCCCGTATTTTTGCAAGCGCATATCCTTTCCCGTACCCGCCGAGATCGATGTGTAAAGATTCGGAAAAGAAAAAAATACTTTTATCTTCCTCCGTCAACAATACCTGGTTGAATCCCTGCAAAGTTATATCAAAATATCCTTCCGTCAATTCATTATAGCGCTTGCAGTCCTGCAATATCTCCCAAAGTTCTTCTCCCACCGTCACCGGATAATGTCCGGCTTCCCGGTTAACAAACGAGACTTCGCTCTCCGGATCGAACCGGTTCAGCATCTTATCCAGCCGCCGCACTTCCGATTCGATCTTTTCCCAGACCGTACCAAGAAGACGGGGATCGCCACCGACCATCAAGATGTCGAACTGCGTTCCCATCACCGACGACATAGATCCATGGAAAAGCCCGGAAGCCGCATAGTAGTTAGAATAAGACATAAGCCATTTGTTATTTTTACACGGTACATAAAGAGGTGTGCGTACACACGTTGCAAATATAGGGGATTTGTTCGTTTCGCAAGTAGAATTAGGCAACCTTTTTCTCAAAAGGTTGCCTAATTAGCGTTTATTTTCGTTTAAAACATTTACAACTCAACCTTAGCCAAACAGAATTCCGGATTCACAACAATGGCATAAACATCGTTTCCGCCCGGCGTTGCCCCGATTCGGAGCGTAGGCATCTTTAAATCCTGTATTTGCAGGAGATTTCCTTCATAATCATATACAAAGATGGTTTTCGGAAGCTTCGTCTCGTCCCGGCCGATAGTCGATTCGTCAACCGGGTCCGTTTTATAGTCGCGTTGCAACGTGACTATATAATCTTTTGTCCATACGACTTGGGCCATATTCATTTTTGTCATATCCGGTTTGATCTTATTTCCGGTTTGCCGGTAAGTTTGTTCTCCCCTTTTTTCCCACAAAAGTTCAAAATTATCCCCTTTCTTTCGATAAGCCGCCATATAATTAATGTTGAACGGAGCGTAAAGCAGCAATCCTTTATCCGGCTGATAAGCCAAAGTTCCCTGCACTACATCGAATAGGTTCTCTATTTCTTCCTCAAACAACGGTTTACCGAAATGCTTTCCTTTATAAAGAAACGATTGCGCATTCATCGGATCGAAAGCAAGCAAATCCTCAGGTGTGACGGCGATCAGCGGCATTTTTCTAACAGTTTCTTTTTCTTCTTGCTTGAGTAAAGCCGGACGGCCCAATTTCAAGTTGTCCATCGAATAGGTATGCAACTGGTTCTTGTTGATATCACCCACCAGAAGTAAGTCGTTGTCAGCCACACAATATGTTGCCATCGAAAACTCTCCGGGAGCTTGCCCGCGCCGGACACATTTGCCTATCTCCTTATAACTCTTTTTATCAATTATATGCGCTTGTTCTTCTTCTCCGAACGGATCCGTCCAGATCAAATAATTGTCCGAGACGAATACTTCGCCGGGAAAATCCGTGGTGATATCATCATAAACAATCGTAACAGCCGCATCTTTATACACCACCTCATGCGCCGATGGAGAACAAGAGACAAACAAAACGGTATAAATCGCCAAAAGAAGAGAATGGAAATAGATTTTTTTCATAACGTTGAACTTTAATTGTTGATTAGCAACAAATATACTTCTTTTTTCCATGGATCACCCTATAGCTGTCATGTATGAACTTATTGTCTTTTTTAGACCTTATTGTAATAAACGCATGAATACCCATTGGTCCAAATCGAAACAGCCTGGCATATATTTTGCTTTTCTATCCCGTTTATTTCAAATTACCCTTGCATGTAATATTTTTTAATAAACACATAAATATGCAACCGGCTAAATATCAACGACATAATCATTTATTGGTTTTCAGGAGGGCATATTGTATTTTTCTACTTGAAAAACAGGTTTTATCGCGCATCAAAAAAGTGGCCTATCAAGATCATTTTGATGTAGCCGACGCTGAAAAAAGGAACCTGCCATTCGTTTATTACAAGATAAACGCTTACATTTGCATTTAAAAGTATTATCTAAAATCTATGACTCCTATGAGTACACAAATAAGCAAAAGCCTGATGGCGCTTTTCTTTTTAGGAATGGTCGTAGCCGGTTGCAACACCAACACCAAGCAAACGGCCGATAATGACATCAAATTTGATTCTATCCGGGTGGATAGGACCTACCATCTGCTGGATAATCCTGATAACCCCAATTGCAACCTGCAATTGAACTTCACCTATCCCACCCAATTTTCCGATAAAGAGATTCTGAAAAAGATACAGAATGACTTCGTCCTCGCCTACTTCGGCGAGAATTACGAGGGCCTGCCTCCCGAAGAGGCGGTCGCCAAGTACACGGAAGATTATCTGAACAACTATAAAGAACTGGAAACCGATTTCAAGACGGAGTTGGAAAAGAAAGACGATCTGCCGGTCGGAGCCTGGTTCTCTTATTTCGAAATGTCGTCGGATGAAATCGCCTACAACCAGAATAACATCCTAAGTTATACCGTAAGTTTTGAAAACTATACAGGCGGTGCACACGGTTCGCATGCTTACAACAACCATGTGATCAACCTGAAAACAGGCAATGCGATCACGGAAGAAGATATTTTCATCGAAAACTTCCAGGATAGCCTCGCACAGATATTAATCGATCATATAGCCAAACAAAACAAGGTGGAAAATCCGAAAGACCTGGAAAACATCGGTTTCTTCAGTGTCGAGGAAATCTTCCCGAACGGAAATTTCCTGGTCGATGGAGACGGTATCACATACACCTTTAATGAATATGAGATCGCCGCCTACGTGGTAAGAGAAACAAACGTATTCTTGCCTTACGCGGAAATCCAATATCTATTGAAGAAAGACAGTCCGATATATCAATTGACAATTGAGAATTGACAATTTAAATATAATAAAAATCCTATACATATATCTATGGATAACAACGCAACACTTCTCCCCCAATTGTCAATTGTCAATTCTCAATTGTCAATTCTAAAGAACTATTTTCCGGAACTGACCGATACACAAAAGGAACAGATAGAAGCCTTGTTTGATTTATATTCAGACTGGAATTCCAAAATCAATGTTATTTCACGCAAAGATATAGAGAATCTGTACCTGCACCACGTGCTCCATTCGTTAGGCATCTTGAAGATGCTGAAATTCAAAGAAGGATCGAATATCATGGATATCGGTACGGGAGGAGGTTTTCCCGGCATACCTCTTGCGATCCTGCTTCCCGAAGTAGAGTTCCATCTGGTAGACAGTATCGGAAAAAAGATCAAAGTCGGACAAGCCGTAGCCGAAGCGATCGGCCTGAAAAACGTCACCTTCCGCCATTGTCGCGCCGAAGAGGAAAAACAATTATTCGACTTTGTCGTGAGCCGCGCCGTCATGCCGCTGGCCGATCTGGTAAAAATTGCTCGTAAGAATATAAAAAAGGAACAACAAAATGCACTTCCTAATGGTTTGATTTGCTTGAAGGGAGGAGAGTTGCAGCATGAAATATTACCATTCCGCAAACAAGCTGTCAGCCTCAACCTGAGTGACCATTTTAAAGAAGAATTTTTCCAAACTAAAAAAGTTGTTTACGTACCGTTATGATTACTATAAAATCGTTCGAGTTCAATTATTTCCAGGAAAACACATTCCTGCTATATGATGAGACACGCGAAGCCGTGCTGATCGATTGCGGTTGCTGTCGCAAGGAAGAGGAAAAGGAACTAACCGACTTTATCCTTGAGAACAAATTGACATTAAAACATTTGCTCTGCACGCATCTGCATGTGGACCATGTATTCGGAAATGGTTTTATCCATAAGACATACGGTTTGAGCCCCGAAGCGAACAAGCTTGATGTAGAAAAACTGCCCTCTCCGGACGAACAAGCCAAGCTGTTCGGGCTCCGTCAGCATGTCGAGAACGTTCCGATTGAAAAATATATCGTAGGAGGCGAAATCATCAAGTTCGGCACATCCGAACTTCAAGTGCTGACCGTTCCCGGACATTCGCCCGGAAGTGTCGCTTTCTATAACCAAAAGAACGGTTTTGCGATTGTCGGCGATGCATTGTTTGCCGGGAGCATCGGCCGTACGGATCTCTGGGGAGGGAACCAGGAAGTATTGGTTGCCGCCATCCGGGACAAGCTCCTCTCGCTTCCCGACGAGACAATAATCTATCCGGGACACGGACCGGAGACAAGAGTCATTGATGAGAAGTTTAATAACCCCTATTTATAATTGACAACTAAGAAAAAATTCAGAAATCATAAATCATAATTCATAAATCATAATATTATGGACACAAATAAATTTGTAAACCGCCATGTTGGTATTTCGGCTGAGGACATTCCTTCCATGCTGCAAGCCATCGGCGTCAAATCGGTTGACGAGTTGATCGATCAGACCATCCCGTCCGATATCCGTTTGAAAGAGCCGCTTAACCTTCCCGAACCCATGACGGAACGTGAGTTCGCAGAGCATATCTCGGAGCTGGCATCCAAGAATGAAGTCTTTACTTCCTACATCGGAATGGGCTGGTACGACACGGTTTGCCCCGCGCCTATCCAGCGTAACGTATTTGAGAACCCGATTTGGTACACTTCCTACACTCCGTATCAGGCAGAAGTTTCACAAGGACGTCTGGAAGCATTATTGAATTTCCAGACTGTCATTGCAGAACTGACCGGCCTGCCGTTGGCTAATTGTTCCCTGTTGGACGAAGCGACAGCCGCAGCCGAAGCGGCAACCATGTTCCACGGAAGCCGTAGCCGTGCGCAAGTGAAAGCAGAAGCCAACACGTTGTTTGTCGATGAAAACGTATTTGCCTCTACACAGGCCGTAATCAACACACGTATGATTCCGCAAGGCATCAAGGTGGTTACGGGCGATTACAAGACATTTGAATTTACTCCGGACGTGTTCGGGGCAATCGTCCAGTATCCGAATGCCGACGGTTCGATCGAAGATTATAAAGAATTTATCGTGCGTGCCAATGCCGGCGGAGCACGTGTCGCCGTTGCCGCCGACCTGATGAGCCTTGTCCTGCTGACTCCTCCTGGAGAATGGGGAGCAGACGTCGTGTTCGGAAGCAGCCAGCGTTTCGGTATCCCGATGTTCTACGGCGGCCCGTCTGCTGCATTCTTCGCAACGAAAGACGAATACAAGCGTTCCATTCCCGGACGTATCATCGGTATTTCCAAAGATGCCTATGGACATGCTGCTTATCGCTTGGCTTTGCAAACACGCGAACAACATATCAAACGTGAAAAGGCGACTTCCAATATCTGTACCGCTCAAGCCCTACTGGCCACAATGGCAGGCTTCTACGCCGTTTACCACGGTGCCGAAGGATTGAAGAACATCGCCGGCCGCATACACGCTTCTGCCGGTTTCCTGGCTGGAGAACTGGAGAAGTTGGGCTACAAGCAATTGAACAAAGACTATTTCGACACGCTGAAAATCCAATTGCCGGAACATGTATCCGTCAATGCCCTCCGCGAGATCGCATTGGAATGCAAGGTGAACTTGCGTTATTTCGAAGCCGGACAGGTCGGCATCAGCTTGGACGAGACAACCGGACCGACCGATCTCGGCGTATTGCTGTATATTTTCGCCGGAGCAGCCGGAAAGGATTACATGCTGAAAGAAGCTGTTCCTGAAAAGACGTATTTCGACCCGAAATTCACCCGTACTTCCGAATTCCTGCAAGAAGACGTATTCAAGAAATATCATACAGAAACGGAGCTGATGCGCTACATCACCCGCTTAGGACGCAAGGATGTTTCATTGGCCCAGTCCATGATCTCCTTAGGTTCTTGTACGATGAAACTGAATCCGGCATCGACCATGCTTCCGCTCAGTCGTCCGGAATTCATGAATATACATCCGTATGCGCCGGAAGACCAAGTCGAAGGGTACACGGAACTGATCGAGAACTTATCGGCTTACCTGTGCGAGATCACCGGATTCAAAGGCTGTACGTTACAACCGAATTCCGGGGCCGCCGGCGAATATACAGGTCTGCGCGTAATCCGGGCTTACCTGGAAAGCATCGGACAGGGACATCGCAACATCATCCTGCTTCCTGCCTCTGCCCACGGTACGAATCCGGCAAGTGCGATCCAGTGCGGTTTCACGACCGTTACGGTAAAATGTGACGACAAGGGTAACATCGACTTGGAAGATTTCCGTGCAAAAGCCGAAGCCAACAAGGACAACTTGGCTGCCAGCATGATCACCTATCCATCCACTCACGGTATCTTCGAAGTGGACATCAAGGAAATGTGCGACATCGTTCACGCTTGCGGCGGTCAGCTGTATATGGACGGAGCCAACATGAATGCACAAGTCGGCCTGACCAATCCGGGTACCATCGGGGCAGACGTCTGCCACCTGAACCTGCATAAGACTTTCTCTTCTCCTCACGGCGGCGGCGGTCCCGGCGTAGGTCCGATCTGCGTTGCCGAGCATCTCGTTCCGTTCCTGCCGCAACATCCGGTATTGTGGGGCAACGACCTGAACACAGTCTCCGCCGCTCCTTACGGCAGTGCGGGCATTCTGCCGATCACATATGCTTATATCCGCATGTTGGGTACAGAAGGGTTGGAGACGGTCACCAAGACTGCAATCCTGAACGCAAACTATCTGGCGGCTAAATTCAAAGACACTTACGGAATCGTTTATACAGGTGCCACAGGCCGCGTCGGTCACGAACTGATCCTGGAATGCCGCACCGTAAAAGAACGTTCGGGCATCGATGAAGGCGACATCGCCAAGCGTCTGATGGATTTCGGCTACCACGCACCTACTCTTTCCTTCCCCGTCCACGGCACTCTGATGGTCGAACCGACCGAGAGCGAAAGCAAAGCCGAACTGGACCGTTTCGTCGAAGTTATGGAATGTATCTGGAACGAAATCAAGGAAGTGGAAGAAGGCAAGGCTTCGAAGGAAGACAACGTTTTGAAGAACGCACCTCATCCGGAATATGAAGTTACGGCCGATGAATGGAAACACGAATATCCGCGTAGCAAGGCCGCCTTCCCGTTGGATTGGTTGCACGACAGCAAATTCTGGGTGAATGTAGCCCGTGTGGACAATGCGTATGGCGACCGAAACCTGATCCCGACACTTTGCGCATGCGAAAATTAATATAAAACCCGTATAACGCAAACGGCACGACGATGCAGCTCTTATTTTCTCACCTGCATTCTCCGCCGTTTGCGTTATTTTTTTCAATAACAAACAACAAATTCTATGAACACGACAACTAAAGAGAAAATCAAATTCAGTAAAGCCTTTTGGGTAGCAAACACTGTTGAACTCTTCGAACGTGCCGCGTACTACGGTGTTTTCATCGTAATCACCCTCTATCTCAGCCGGATCCTCGGATTCAACGACATTCAGGCCGCCGGTATCGCCGGAATCTTTTCCGCCTGCCTCTACCTGCTCCCCACGTTTGCCGGAGCCCTTGCCGACAAGATAGGTTTCCGTAACTCCATGTTAATCGCTTTTACCCTACTCACGTTCGGGTATTTGGGATTGGCCGTCTATCCGACCTGGCTGCAATCCGCCGGATTGGTGCAATACGGAACGAGCACCACGTTTACGGGATTGTTGGAAAGCAACCTTCAATATGGAATTATCCCGATCATGATCCTGATCGTATGCGGCGGCGCCTTCATCAAGAGCGTGATTTCCGGAACGGTAGCCAAAGAGACGACTCCCGAAACCCGTGCCAAGGGGTTCTCCATCTTTTACGCGATGGTCAATATCGGAGCATTCTCCGGCAAGACGATAGTCAAACCACTCCGCGAAGCTCTCGGAAACGAAGGGTTTATCACGTTGAACTACTTCTCCGCTTCCATGACATTTCTGGCTTTACTCGCGATCTGGTTCTTCTACAAGAGTAACCAACACAGTGGTGAAGGAAAAACATTCAGCCAAATCTGGCAGGCACTAATCAAAGTATGTTGCAACGGACGTCTTATAACCCTGATCCTGATCATTACGGGATTCTGGATGGTACAACACCAGTTATATGCGACAATGCCTAAATACGTGCTCCGCTTGGCTGGCGAAGGGGCTTCTCCTTCGTGGTACGCGAATGTCAATCCGTTGGTGGTAGTGTTGACGGTCAATCTGGTCACCCAGTTGATGCGGAAGAGAACGGCTCTGACGTCTATGACTATCGGGATGTTCATCATGCCGGTATCGGCTCTATGTATGGCTTCCGGCAATATGTTGGACGGCAGCTCGACTATCCTGAGTATGCACCCGGTCGCCTTCATGATGGTGGTCGGCATTGTATTCCAGGGTCTGGCCGAGACTTTTATCTCTCCGCGTTTCCTCGAATATTTCTCTTTGCAGGCCCCGAAAGGAGAAGAAGGGCTTTATCTGGGATTCAGCCATCTGCACTCTTTCCTTTCTTCCATCTTGGGATTCGGGCTGTCCGGATTCCTGCTAAGCAAATATTGCCCTGAACCGACCCTGTTCAATACACACGAAGAATGGGTCGCGGCAAGCGCCCATGCCCATTACATCTGGTACTACTTCGGAGCAATCGCGTTGGTTTCAGCATTCGCCCTGATCATCTACGGACAGGTCGTGAAAAGGCTGGATGCAAGATAGGAGATATCGAAAGAATATGCTCAAAAAAACCTAAAGTGTGCAGATTCCAGACGAAAGTTCTTTGATATAAAGAATGTTTGATTACTTTTGCAGGTCAGTATTTAGAAGGTTAATATGAACAAATATCCAAATATAGAAATCTAATATTCCTATAATATGAGTTTAAAAATTATTGTATTGGCGAAACAGGTTCCGGACACGCGCAATGTGGGAAAGGATGCGATGAAAGAGGACGGTACTATCAACCGTGCCGCTCTTCCCGCAATCTTCAATCCGGAAGATCTGAACGCATTAGAACAAGCCCTCCGCTTGAAAGACGCCTATCCGGGAACTACGGTAACCCTGTTGACAATGGGCCCGGGACGTGCAGCTGAAATTATTCGTGAAGGTTTATATCGGGGAGCAGACGGTGGATATCTGCTGACCGACCGTGCATTTGCCGGTGCCGATACATTGGCAACGTCCTATGCGCTTGCCACGGCGATCAAAAAAATAGGCGACTACGATATTATCATCGGAGGACGCCAGGCTATCGACGGCGATACGGCACAAGTAGGTCCTCAAGTTGCTGAAAAGTTGGGATTGACACAGGTCACATATGCCGAAGAAATCCTGAACGTAGACGAAAAGAATCGCAACATCACAGTGAAACGGCATATCGACGGCGGTGTCGAAACCGTAGAAGGCCCGCTCCCCATCGTGATTACGGTCAATGGTTCGGCAGCCCCCTGCCGTCCGCGCAACGCCAAACTGGTGATGAAATACAAACGGGCATTGGGCGCCCAGGAAAAAGCCTCCGCTCCTGCCTGCCATCCGGAAGGTGCATCGGCACAATCATACTCCGAGTTGTATGAAAAACGTCCGTATCTGAATATTCCGGAATGGAGTGTTGCCGACGTAGACGGAGATCTCGCTCAATGCGGTCTGTCCGGTTCTCCGACAAAGGTGAAAGCCATTCAGAACATCGTGTTCCAGGCAAAGGAAAGCAAAACGCTGACCGGTTCGGACAAGGATGTGGAAGATTTGATTGTCGAACTGTTAGCTAACCATACGATTGGATAATTGACAATTAATAATTGACAATTGACAATCACATACGGTAAAAAAGATTGAACTATATGAATAACGTATTTGTATATTGTGAGCTTGAAGGTACGACGGTTGCCGATGTAAGCCTCGAATTGCTGACCAAAGGTCGCAAGTTAGCCAATCAGTTGAACTGCCAACTCGAAGCCATCGTAGCAGGTTCCGGACTGGAAGGGATTGAAAAGCAGGTGATGCCTTATGGTGTGGACAAGGTGCATATTTTCGATGCTCCGGGTCTGTTCCCATACACTTCTCTTCCTCATTCTTCTATATTGATCAACCTCTTCAAGGAAGAAAAACCGCAGATATGCCTGATGGGTGCGACAGTTATCGGACGCGACTTAGGTCCCCGTGTTTCTTCAGCCCTGACAAGCGGTCTGACCGCCGATTGTACCTCTCTCGAAATCGGTTCGCACGAAGATAAGAAAGCCGGTAAAACATACGAGAACCTGCTATACCAGATCCGTCCCGCTTTCGGTGGTAACATCGTAGCGACGATCATCAACCCCGAACATCGTCCTCAGATGGCGACCGTACGCGAAGGCGTGATGAAAAAAGAGATCCTGGATGCCGATTATAAAGGCGAAGTGGTCAACCACGACGTCGCCAAATATGTTCCCGAGACGGATTATGTCGTAAAAGTCATCGACCGCCACGTAGAAAAGGCCAAACATAACCTGAAAGGCGCACCGATCGTTATAGCCGGCGGCTACGGAATGGGATCCAAGGAAGGTTTCGACATGTTGTTCGAACTGGCCAAGGAACTTCATGCTGAAGTGGGCGCCAGCCGTGCGGCCGTTGATGCCGGTTTCTGCGACCATGACCGCCAGATCGGCCAGACGGGTGTGACGGTCCGTCCGAAATTGTATATCGCTTGCGGTATCTCCGGGCAGATCCAGCACATTGCAGGTATGCAAGATGCCGGTATCATCATCTCTATCAACAACGACGAGAACGCTCCGATCAACACGATTGCCGACTACGTGATCAACGGCACCGTTGAGGAAGTGATCCCGAAGATGATTAAGTATTACAAACAGAACAGCAAGTAAAGAGATGGCAAATTATTATACAGACATTCCGGAACTCAAGTATCACTTGAACAATCCGATGATGGAACGTATTTGCGAACTGAAAGAACGCAATTACAGAGATAAAGAAGAGTTCGACTATGCACCGCAAGATTATGCTGATGCAATGGACTCGTTCGACAAAGTGCTTGAAATCACAGGTGAAATCACAGGCGATATCATCGCCCCCAATGCCGAAGGCGTGGACGAAGAAGGCCCTCATTGTGCAAACGGACGTGTGGAATATGCTTCGGGGACCAAGCAGAACCTGGACGCGATGGTGAAAGCCGGCCTGAACGGCATGACGATGCCGCGCCGTTTCGGTGGTTTGAACTTCCCGATCACACCGTACACCATGTGCGCCGAAATCGTGGCTGCCGCCGATGCCGGATTCGGAAACATCTGGTCGTTGCAAGATTGTATCGAGACATTATATGAATTCGGAAACGAAGACCAGCATAGCCGCTTCATTCCGCGTATCTGCGCCGGAGAGACGATGTCTATGGACTTGACAGAACCGGATGCGGGTTCCGACTTGCAATCCGTGATGTTGAAAGCTACTTTCGACGAGAAAGAAAATTGCTGGCGTCTGAACGGCGTGAAACGTTTCATCACAAACGGAGATGCAGACCTTCACCTGGTCCTGGCCCGTTCGGAAGAAGGCACGAAAGACGGACGTGGCTTGTCCATGTTCATCTATGACAAGCGTCAAGGAGGCGTGGATGTCCGCCGTATCGAAAACAAGTTGGGTATTCACGGTTCGCCTACATGCGAGTTGGTCTACAAGAATGCAAAAGCCGAACTTTGCGGAGATCGTAAATTAGGTTTGATCAAATATGTGATGGCGCTGATGAACGGTGCCCGTCTGGGTATCGCCGCACAGTCTGTCGGTCTGAGCCAAGCCGCCTACAACGAAGGATTGGCTTATGCGAAGGAACGTAAACAATTCGGTAAGGCGATTATCGAATTCCCGGCCGTTTATGACATGCTGTCTATCATGAAAGCGAAGCTGGATGCCGGCCGCGCATTGTTGTATCAGACCTCCCGCTATGTGGATATATACAAAGCGCTGGACGACATTGCCCGCGAACGCAAGCTGACTCCGGAAGAACGTCAGGAACAGAAGAAATATGCCAAACTGGCTGACTCTTTCACTCCGTTGGCTAAGGGTATGAACTCCGAATATGCCAACCAGAACGCATACGACTGTATCCAGATCCATGGTGGTTCGGGCTTCATGTTGGAATATGCTTGTCAACGCATCTATCGGGATGCCCGCATCACCTCCATCTATGAGGGTACGACACAGTTGCAGACAGTTGCAGCCATCCGCTACGTGACCAACGGTTCTTATTTGGCTACCATCCGTGAATTCGAAACAATCCCGTCTTCACCGGAAATGGACCCGTTGAAAATCCGCCTGGTTGAAATGGCCAATAAGCTCGAAGCCTGCATGAACAAGGTGAAAGAAGCCCAAAACCAGGAATTGCTCGACTTTGTTGCCCGCCGGCTGATGGAAATGGCTGCCGACTGCATCATGGCTCACCTGCTGGTTCAAGATGCGACGAAAGCTCCCGAATTGTTTGCAAAATCAGCTGTCGTATACTTGAATTATGTTGAAGCAGAAGTGGAAAAACACAGCAGCTTCATCCTGAATTTCAATGCCGACGAATTAGCAAGCTACAGACAATAATAATAGACATTATTGTTTTCCCATAAAGGAAAGAGGGGTGTGTTGACAAGGACACACCCCCTTTTATTTTATCAATGGCCATACGATCGATTACGGTAATTCATTTTGATGATGCCACAACCCCCATTGCATAATGCCGCGTAAAGATAAATATACCAGGAATGCCATCCATAAGGCGTGATTTCCCATCATCCCGAAAAAGAGGTAACAGATCAAAAAGAAAGAGCCGGAGGCGACCAGCATCGAATAAAGCATCAGGCGGGTAGCCGTCGCACCGATCAAGATGCCATCCCAAAGAAAGGCGGCAAAGCCGGCAAGCGGGACTGCCAGCACCCAATAGAAATAGATTCCAGCCTCTTGTATGACGTCCGAATCATCTGTCAGAAGAGAGAGAAAACCTTTTCCCCCTACCCCATAAAGCAGGGTAAACGAAAGGGACAGCCCGATTCCCCAACCAAACAACAGACGGATCATCCGGTCAAGGGCCGTTTTGTTCCGGGCACCGATATAACGCCCCGTCAAAGCCTCGCCTGCATAGGCAAAACCATCCATAATATAGGAGAAAAGCGTGAATAATTGCATCAGTAAGGTGTTAACAGCCAAAACGACATCACCCTGCCGCGCACCCATAGAGGTAAAAAAGGCAGTAACTGCCACCAAGCAAAGCGTACGAAAGAAAATATCCCCATTCACCCGGAAGAAACGACGCATGGCGGCCTTATCCAAAACCTCATGCCAACAAACACGAACATTCAGCCGCTTCCGATAAAATACCCACCACAAGAATACGGCCATCCCGAAGCCCCCATATTGGGCGATCAGTGTTCCCGTCGCAACCCCTGCCACCTTCATGCCGAACACAAAGACAAAAATCAGGCTCGCCACGATGTTCACTATATTTTGGGTGATCGCAATAAACATCGGGAAACGGGAATTCTGCATTCCGATAAACCACCCGGAGAAGCCATACAGCCCCAGCACAGCCGGTGCGCCCCATATGCAGATATTGAAGTACAAGGCAGCCAACCGCTCCACCTCATCTGTCGTATCCAAGAGGGAAAAAGCGAGTTCGCGTATCGGATATTGGAGTAGAAGCAGAGCCAGAGAAATCAGAATTCCGACACCGACTGAGCGGTACAAAACCCTCGCCACCTCCCCGAGATCCCGTCTTCCCAAAGCCTGCGAGGTCATCCCGCTCGTTCCCATCCGCAAGAAACCGAACAGCCAGTAAATAATATTGAACAACATTCCACCTACCGCAATCGCCCCGATATAGGAAGCGGCACCCAAATGTCCGACAATCGCCACATCGACCAACCCCAACAGAGGAACTGTTATGTTGGAAACAATAGAAGGAAGCGCTAACTGAAGTATCTTTTTATTCATTATTTATCGTATCTAAAAAAACTATTCCTAATTTTGTCGGCAAAGTTACAGATTACTTATAAAATAACATGATTACACTTATGTTTCAATAACAAACAAAAACGCGAACCCTAAGTGATTGTAAAAAACGTTGGATGTTCGCATTCCCTATAAATCATACATTTACAGATTTATTTAGAGAATATGAACATTTATCATTTTTCTACTTTATCATTCGCAAAATTATAAGTTAAAAGTGTTATCAATAAAGCTTTTCATAAACATGGAGTCGCATCCTTTACGGATGCGTGGATTGAAACACAATAGTATCCGCTATTTCATCAGAGAACAGTCCGTCGCATCCTTTACGGATGCGTGGATTGAAACTGCTAAAGTCACGGGCGATGGTACAGAGTTGATGTCGCATCCTTTACGGATGCGTGGATTGAAACAAAAAAGCATGGATTTTGAAAAATCAATGTCGTGTCGCATCCTTTACGGATGCGTGGATTGAAACTTTTTTTATTGCTATTTATTCGCTTGATAAAGAGTCGCATCCTTTACGGATGCGTGGATTGAAACAACATCTAATTTTGACGATTTATTTGTCCAAAATAGTCGCATCCTTTACGGATGCGTGGATTGAAACATAGTTAGTTACACCATACGGTAAATCACATATAAGTCGCATCCTTTACGGATGCGTGGATTGAAACATTGGCTGCGCTATCTGAAAGAGTTAAGAGAGGTGTCGCATCCTTTACGGATGCGTGGATTGAAACTTCGACTCCTCAAATTAGAAGCAAGAGAACATGGTCGCATCCTTTACGGATGCGTGGATTGAAACATTGGAGGCGGGGACCCATTATTAGGGCCGCCATGTCGCATCCTTTACGGATGCGTGGATTGAAACATATCGCGTTTGCTCAGAAGAGCGATCCGGGTAGGTCGCATCCTTTACGGATGCGTGGATTGAAACAGAGAAGCAGCTATCCCGTATCACCCGTAAATCCGTCGCATCCTTTACGGATGCGTGGATTGAAACGATTTACTCCGACCGATAATATAAAAAACATAAGTCGCATCCTTTACGGATGCGTGGATTGAAACCTCTGATAGAAGGGACAGGGCAACCGGAAGCCGTCGCATCCTTTACGGATGCGTGGATTGAAACCATTCGATAAGGCATTGTTGCAAATCATAATAGTCGCATCCTTTACGGATGCGTGGATTGAAACAACCAAAAGATTTCAGTAATAACAAGTAAATTTAGTCGCATCCTTTACGGATGCGTGGATTGAAACAACAACGATTATGGAAACCCGGATTGGGGCGAAGTCGCATCCTTTACGGATGCGTGGATTGAAACCACGACCCCAACCCGGTAGCGGAACCAATCGGAGTCGCATCCTTTACGGATGCGTGGATTGAAACGACACGCAACCGAATATCCATTGTAAACCGCTTGGTCGCATCCTTTACGGATGCGTGGATTGAAACATAAACTTGCCTTGAAAGTATTGGAACCATGTACGTCGCATCCTTTACGGATGCGTGGATTGAAACATTATGAAGCGATAAAACGTATCTTATGAAAAAAGTCGCATCCTTTACGGATGCGTGGATTGAAACAAGTGACATGAAAATAAAATCAAAAACCGGGTATGTCGCATCCTTTACGGATGCGTGGATTGAAACTTTTGTTAGCGGGGATTGTTTAACGTCCGGTTCGTCGCATCCTTTACGGATGCGTGGATTGAAACATCTAATAGTCGGAGCCAGATGAAACACACAACAGTCGCATCCTTTACGGATGCGTGGATTGAAACATGGGAAGGGGAAACAGATACCGCCATCAACGGTAGTCGCATCCTTTACGGATGCGTGGATTGAAACACCACCTTTGAAGCGCATCTAAAGGATTAGACGTGTCGCATCCTTTACGGATGCGTGGATTGAAACTATCGAGGTCCTTAAAGAAGAATGCAAAGAGTTGTCGCATCCTTTACGGATGCGTGGATTGAAACATGGATAATTGATTTTAATATGTTTGTGGACGCCGGGGTCGCATCCTTTACGGATGCGTGGATTGAAACCTTAGTCGACCAATACTACCAACGTGAAAAGGAGTCGCATCCTTTACGGATGCGTGGATTGAAACTTCGTCCGAAAGGTCTCCTGTAATAAATCTTTGGTCGCATCCTTTACGGATGCGTGGATTGAAACTCATTGGCTTTAATGAGTTTGTTAATCTTGATTGTGTCGCATCCTTTACGGATGCGTGGATTGAAACAAGCAGGTCAAGTCGGACGGCGAATTTCCCGGGTCGCATCCTTTACGGATGCGTGGATTGAAACTTCGCCTGTCAGATACCATTTGTACGGATTAGGGTCGCATCCTTTACGGATGCGTGGATTGAAACAGGCAGAATTGAAAAACAAAGTTTATCAGGAGTCGTCGCATCCTTTACGGATGCGTGGATTGAAACAGTCTGGCGTTAAAATACCAATGCCCCCCGAAAGCGGTCGCATCCTTTACGGATGCGTGGATTGAAACATTTAACTCCTGCTGTAAATATTCTTTTCCCATAAGTCGCATCCTTTACGGATGCGTGGATTGAAACGCTTGGTAATCAATGCGTTCTTTGACGCTAAAGTCGCATCCTTTACGGATGCGTGGATTGAAACTGTTGAATCGTGTTGCAAATATAAGCGCTTGAGGTCGCATCCTTTACGGATGCGTGGATTGAAACCATTTCCGCAAAGACTCTTTCGTCCGGGACTATGTCGCATCCTTTACGGATGCGTGGATTGAAACCAGGCAGAATTGAAAAACAAAGTTTATCAGGAGTCGTCGCATCCTTTACGGATGCGTGGATTGAAACGCGCTAAATTGTCCGGCGAAGTTGACGACGAAATGTCGCATCCTTTACGGATGCGTGGATTGAAACCGTTTCGTCCGGCGAATTGTCGAGACCGTTTTCTGTCGCATCTTTTACGGATGCGTGGATTGAAACGTGTCGGGAATCCGGGTGGAGAGCATCGGCAGGCGTCGCATCCTTTACGGATGTGTGGGTTGAAACATCTATACGCTTGATCTCTCAAACGGCGCAGGGGGTACGTCCTTTGCGGATATAATTATTATAATACTTTTGTAAGAAGATTGATTAGAATATTTGTTTGTTAAAGAATAAAATATATCTTTGTGGATAGGAGTTATAAAGAGACCTTATAACTCAAAGCATAAACACCTTATATTACGTTAACCTAAACATATGGTATATACAAATAAAGAATACTGTCTTGAGGTTAAAGGAAGCATGGCCTGCTTTACCCGTCCGGAGATGAAAGTCGAAAGAGTTAGCTACGACATAATAACGCCTTCTGCTGCCCGAGCCATTTTCGAATCTATATTTTGGAAACCAGCCATACAATGGAATGTTACCCGAATAGAAGTCTTAAATCCAATCAGATGGTTTTCCATGAAAAGAAATGAGGTTGGAAGTTTAATGAGTCCCCGTTCATCCGGGTTATTCATCGAAGATAATCGGCAACAAAAATCCAGTTTGCTACTAAAAAATGTTTGCTATAGAATTTTTGCAGAGTTGGAATTTATACCTATAAGAAATAGAGCAAAAGAAAATAAGTTGAAAGTGGCATCAAAGTTCTCTGACGAAAATCCAGGCAAATATAATGCTATGTTCGAACGTAGAGCTAAAAAGGGGCAATGTTTCAATCAACCCTATTTAGGTTGCCGTGAGTTCTCCGCAGATTTCACATACATCGAAAATCCGGTAAAAGGAGATGGAATACCCGAAGATCGTGATTTAGGATATATGCTATATGATATGGATTTCACAAACGAAAAAGATCCAAAGCCAATGTTCTTCAGGGCTATAATGAAACAAGGAGTCTTGATCGTTCCATCCATTAACAGTGAGGAGGTACGCCGATGATTTTGCAAGCATTATACGAATACTACCAGCGTAAAGCTGCTGATCCGGGGAGTACCATTGCTCCCCATGGATTAGAATGGAAAGAAATACCTTATCTTATTCTGATAGATAAAAAAGGGAAATTTTTAGAACTACAGGATACCACTGAGGGGGTAGGAAAACAGAAACGAGCAAAAAAATATCTGGTTGTCAAAAGTAAAGGACGTACCGGCAGCAACAGTTGGCAAACGGCAAATGTCTTTTGGGACCATTTCGGATATGTGTTAGCCCAACCTAAAAATACGAATGATAAAGGAATGCCAAAAGCACTGGACGATGCCGCTAAACAAAATAAAACCTTTATTCAGGAAGTCAGACGGCTTGCCGAAATGTATCCTTCCAATGAAGAGATTCAAGCAGTAGCCAAATTTTACGATAATCCTGATAATCTTCAACGTATAAAAATGGACCCTTTATGGGAAGAATGTATCAAAAAAGACGGGACAAACATCTCCTTTAAAGTAGCAGGAAACAATACTATCGTGGCTGCAAATTCGGATGTAACATCATCCATAGAAGACTGTTCCGACAAAGATGAACCAACAGGGATATGCCTCATCACCGGGAAAAAGGCTCCGATAGCCATACTCAATAGTGCCATAGCCATACCCGGAGGTAAGAGCGGAGCTAAACTGGTTGGCTTTCAAAAGAAATCAGGTTACGATTCTTATTATAAAGAGCAAGGTATGAACGCACCTATTTCAAAAGAAGCGGAAGCTGCTTATACCACAGCTTTAAATTCTTTATTGGGAAAAGATTCCTCTAACAAATATCGCTTGCATGACACATCCGTTGTTTTCTGGTCTCAGAAACCGACAAAGTTAGAGCAATGTTTCTGTTTCATATTTACATCTCCTCCCAAAGATGATCCGGATAAAAACACGGAAGTTATCAGAGACTTCTTGAAGTCCCCGTTCTCGGGAGTATTGAATGATGAGGACAAAACTCCCTTTTACGTATTAGGTTTATCTCCTAATGCCGCCCGTATCTCCGTTAGATTCTGGCGACAAGGAACAGTAGGCGAATTTGCCAGTCACATCAGACAACATTTTAAGGACTTGGAAATCATTAAAAGCAAGAATCAAAGAGCCTATTTTTCTTTATTCAACTTACTGACCCAAGTCGCGTCCTTTAATAAAATGGAAAATCTGCCTCCCAGTTTAGCCAGCGATTTAAGCCAAAGCATATGGGATAACCGACCCTATCCGACCACATTGCAGATGCAATGTCTGATACGAATCAAAGCAGACCGAAATATAACGTCGATAAGAGCCGCTATACTCAAAGCCTACTTAAATAGAAAATTCAGAAATCATAATAATCCACCTAAAGAAATTCAAATGGCATTAGATTTAGAAAATAAAAACCAGGCGTACTTATGTGGCCGCTTGTTTGCTATCCTTGAAAAGATCCAGAGTGATGCTATCCCAGGAGCAAATTCTACAATCAAAGAGCGTTACTATGGTGCAGCGTCGACAACCCCGACAACTGTATTCGGCCGCTTGTTGTCTTTATCCAGACACCACCTTGCAAAATTTGATATCGGGAAATCTGTTTATTATGAAAAATTATTGCAAAGTGTTATCACCAACCTGGATAGTAACGGGTTACCTAAGTATTTATCGATGGATGACCAGTCCCGTTTCGCAATCGGTTATTACCATCAAAGAGAAGATTTATATAAAACAACAGACAAAGAAAAAAATTAATAGTATACAAATATGGAAACTGCAATAAAAAATCGTTATGACTTCATTTATTTATTTGATGTACAGGATGGTAATCCGAACGGTGATCCCGATGCCGGAAACTTACCTAGAGTTGATCCGGAAACAGGAGAAGGTCTGGTTTCCGATGTCTGCCTGAAACGTAAAGTCCGGAACTTTGTCCAAATAGTAAAAGGTGGAGAAAGACCGTATGATATATTCATTAAAGAGAAAGCGGTATTGAATAATCTGATCACTGAAGCGCATAAACAGGAAGGGGTTAAAGATATAAAAGAGAAGGGAGATAAAACAGAGGCTGCCCGGCAATGGATGTGCAGAAACTTTTATGACATAAGGACATTTGGAGCCGTACTAAGTACTGGTGAAAACGCCGGACAGGTTCGTGGGCCTATCCAATTTACTTTTGCCCGTTCCATCAGTCCGATTGTTACCGCCGAACATAGTATAACCCGTATGGCTGTGGCTACGGAGGAAGAAGCTAAAAAACAGAGTGGAGATAACCGCACTATGGGACGTAAATTTACAGTTCCTTACGGACTATATAAAGCTAACGGATTTATTTCCGCTCATTTAGCCGCACAGACCGGATTCAATGATGAGGATCTGAACTTATTCTGGGATTCATTGAAAAACATGTTCGATCATGACCATTCAGCAGCCAGAGGAATGATGAATGCCCGCAAATTGATCGTATTCAAACACAGTACCGCATTAGGTAATGCTCCAGCTCATTCTTTATTCGGTTTAGTGAAGGTTCAACTCAAGGATGACCAACGCCCACCCCGTTCGTTCGACGATTATATTGTTACCATCGACAAGGATAAACTGCCGGAAGGAGTAGAAGTTTTGGACATGATATGATAGAATACGGAGATGAGGACCTATTGATGCTTTCCGGAATCCAACACATAACTTTCTGTAAACGTCAATGGGCCCTTATACATATCGAACAACAGTGGGCAGAAAACAACCTCACTATTGAAGGAAACTGGATGCATCAAAAAGTCGATGATCCAACCTTGATGAACCGCAATAAAGGCATAGTAACATTAAGATCCGTAACGCTTGTCTCCAGACGGCTGGGACTTTATGGAATCTCTGATGTAGTAGAGATGGTCGCTTCCACCTCCGGACAAAATGCAATACAACATCCTAAATATCCGGGATTCTGGCAATTAATTCCGGTCGAATACAAACGAGGCAAACCTAAAAAAGATCAGATAGATGAAGTCCAGCTATGCGCACAAGCGATTTGCCTGGAAGAGATGTATAACGTCAGCATAGAAAAAGGCTTTTTGTATTATGGGGAAACTCGCCACCGAGAAGAAGTCCAGTTTACTGAAGAATTACGGAAGCTGGTTGAAAATAAATGTGTCCAAATGCATAAGCTATACGAGCAAAAAGTTCTTCCGCCGGCAATATACAAAGCGCATTGCAAGTCATGTTCATTATGTGATGTATGTATGCCTAAAGTACTGACAAAAACACCGAAAGTGAATACTTACCTGTCCCAGTTATACGATTAAAATATGAGAAAATTATTGAACACATTGTATGTAACTACTCCTGAAGCCTATTTAACTAAAGATGGAGAAAACGTTGTAATTAGGGTTAAGGAAAAAGATATATTCAGAATTCCGGTTTTGAATATAGAAGGTATTGTCACATTCGGATATATAGGTGCTTCTCCGGCATTAATGAAGATGTGTGCTGAAAGAAATGTAGGATTATGTTTTTTAAGTGCTAATGGACAGTTTCAGGGTAGAGTCTCCGGTCCGACAAAAGGAAATGTCCTTTTACGAAGAACACAATACAGGATTGCCGACGATGCAAATAAATCACTGGAGATCAGCCGTCTTTTTATTGCAGGAAAGATAGCAAATTCCCGGACGGTTATCGATCGTTTCAAAAGAGATCACATTTCTTCCGACAAACAGCTATCCTTGTTTTTATCCGTATCTGAAAAGTTAAAAAGATCAAAGAATCAGGCTTTAGCTGCTGAGTCCTCCGATACATTAAGAGGTATAGAGGGAGAAGCCGCTACAACTTATTTCTCTGTATTTAACCAGATGATCATATCGCAATGTGAGGATTTTCCTTTTAACGGGAGAAACAGAAGACCGCCTAAAGACAAAGTAAATGCTCTATTGTCATTCGTTTACACATTGCTGAATCATGAGGTACAATCTGCATTGGAAACAGTAGGACTTGATCCATACGTAGGCTTTTTACATACCGATCGACCTGGAAGAGCGAGTTTAGCATTAGATATGATGGAAGAGTTACGAGCCTACTTAGCAGACAGGTTGGTTTTGTCTTTAATTAATCGTAAACAGATATCCGGTAAGGGTTTTGTCGAACACGGAGATAACGGGATTGTAATGGATGAAGATATCAGAAAGGGAGTCTTACTCGCTTGGCAGAAGAGAAAAAAAGAGACAATAATCCACCCCTACTTAAATGAATCCGTACCGATAGGACTGATCCCATATATTCAGGCGATGCTTTTAGCTCGTTTTTTGAGAAACGATTTAGATAATTATCCGGTCTTTTTAATGAAGTAAGTTTATGTATGTTCTAGTTACATATGACGTAGAAACGATGACTTCCGACGGACAGCGCAGGTTACGTCAGGTAGCACGTCAATGCCTGAATTATGGCCAACGCGTCCAAAATTCCGTTTTTGAATGCTCTGTCTCGCCTGCTCAATTTACCGAGTTAAGATTAAAACTATTGGATATCATCGATCATAAAAAAGATAGTATCCGTTTCTATTTCTTGGGAAATAATTATTCTAAAAGAGTTGAATACATAGGCGTCGTCACATCCTATAATGTAGAAGACGAACTTATAATATAACTGTTTGCGAACATTAAGCATTAGCAAAAAGCTGAAGGTTTCGCAATCATTGATTATTAACCTATTAAACACACCTATTAGTTTTATTTCATCAATAAAGAATCCAAAAAGTTTATTATCGCATAAAGGCATTGATAACAGACTGTAAATGTTAGCATTATTTGCAATGCAGTCGTACCTTATATAGGTACGTGGATTGAAACTGCTACAGGGCAACGGCTATGCGTACATAGAGTCGTACCTTATATAGGTACGTGGATTGAAACAGGAGGTGGAGGAATTGTAAATGTAGATGTAGAGTCGTACCTTATATAGGTACGTGGATTGAAACTCTTGTGGGAATTTCGTCTTTGCCGACCTTTCAGGTCGTACCTTATATAGGTACGTGGATTGAAACTACCATTGTTGCTCGTCGCACTTATTCCCAGCGTCGTACCTTATATAGGTACGTGGATTGAAACCCAATATCGTACCAAATGTTTGTCCGAACAATCCGTCGTACCTTATATAGGTACGTGGATTGAAACTGACAGCAGCCGTGATATGCCAAACTTGACTATGTCGTACCTTATATAGGTACGTGGATTGAAACTGTGTCATTTAAGTATGAGTCGCTTGGCTCTATGTCGTACCTTATATAGGTACGTGGATTGAAACCCAGAGGCTGTTACGATCAGCATCAACCTTTAATGTCGTACCTTATATAGGTACGTGGATTGAAACTATGACGTTGTTAAGGCTATCGGAGCTTTATTCGTCGTACCTTATATAGGTACGTGGATTGAAACATCCTCCCCAAAAACGACAGTCCCAACACGTCAGTCGTACCTTATATAGGTACGTGGATTGAAACTTTATTTATCAACTATTTAATTTATTAAAAGATGTCGTACCTTATATAGGTACGTGGATTGAAACTTTGAAACTTGGCTGCCACATACTCGCAATGGATAGTCGTACCTTATATAGGTACGTGGATTGAAACTTTGATGTTGCCATAACCTATAGATTCGGGGAACGTCGTACCTTATATAGGTACGTGGATTGAAACTGATTTTTTGATTTATGCAATTGTGTATGCTCTGTCGTACCTTATATAGGTACGTGGATTGAAACATACCAAGGACGCTGATAACCAAAGACTGTTTGTCGTACCTTATATAGGTACGTGGATTGAAACGTGAGACTGACGCCAAGGTTAATCTCTCTGACGCGTCGTACCTTATATAGGTACGTGGATTGAAACGGACATTGGTTAACCTATCCAGCTTACAAGATATGTCGTACCTTATATAGGTACGTGGATTGAAACTCAATGCTGCATGATAGTGTATCTTTCGTCAATCGTCGTACCTTATATAGGTACGTGCATTGGCCAGAAGTTGATACACGTGTCATAGCCGTCGCATCCTTTACGGGTGCGACGGTAGTGTTATTGTTGCAATTCAGACACATTTCAATCCAAACGCACTATTATAACCAACTCAATCTGTAACACCTATCGCACCAACAGTAGTTCCTCTACCCAAGCACCGTCCAAAACCAATCCGGCTCGTTCATCATAACACCTTCCATCTTCCAATATAAAAATCCCAGCATACTCTCCCACTGTTCCCTGTTTACATAACTGTTCGAAATCCCATTTTCTAATGGACACACTATACTGCTGTAGCTTACGTAACAACCAAAATTCCGGGCCAATCTGCTTCAGTTCCTCCAGTAAGGTTGTACCATCACCATAGCCGACCAAGATGGATACCGAGTCTTTATCGTCTATCAACCGGAACTTCTCTGCAGCAGTTGCAAACATAAAGTGCATTTCTGCAAAACCTTTATATAACAGACCTTTTATATCAGCCTTATCAAAGGTGTTACAATTGCCATAGAATAAGCTGAAATATTGAGCCATACACTCCGGAGAAAACAAGTCACTCCCATCTGAAACAGACAGTATCTCCCGCAAAGCAGCCGCTCCCTTTCCCATCAAACCACGCAAAAGAGTATTCTCCAAATTAAAGACAAAAACCTGACCCAATTTACCCACATGATTCAATTTGCCTTCCCGGTTACATCTTCCTGCCGCCTGTATGATTGAATCCAGACCGGCAAAAGCACGGTATACTACAGGGAAATCAATATCTACCCCGGCTTCAACCAACTGCGTACTTATCACACGGACAGGTTCATTGTCCTTCAATTTCTGTTTGATCAATTTTATAACTTCCATGATATGCGCGGAACACATCATACGCGACAAATGTAAAGTTCCTTCAGGCATTCGCCGGTAAAGCTCTCGCGCGTCCTTACGAGTATTTACAATACATAGCACACGATCATACCCCGACAGCTCGTCGGCAAGTTCATCGAAGTTAGTGGTTGTGCCTGGTTTCGGCCAATGCAGCTCCACCCGTTTAAAAGCCTCAAACAAATTATCATGCACAGAAGTAATTTCTGTCACGGGAGTTTTCAGTCCGTCAAAAGCCTCCAGCCCAGTTCCGATACGACCGGAAAAAACGGGTAATGTGGCTGTAGTAAACAAAATGCTGGCTTTAAAAGAGGCTTGCAAGCTCTGCAAAACATCCAGTATGGGGTGCAAAAACTCAACCGGCAACATCTGCGCCTCATCCAGAATAACAACAGAGTTACAGATATTATGCAATTTCCGGCATCGCGAAGTGCGGCAAGCATACAACGATTCAAAGAACTGCACATTTGTCGTCACAATGATCGGAGCATCCCAATTTTCCGTTGCCAGCAAAGAAGGGGATCGTTCGTCGTCATTATCCTGTTGCAAATTACTATGATGCTCCACCACATTCTCCGCTCCGAAAATATCCCGGAGCACGGCAGCCGTCTGTACAATAATACTCGTATAAGGGATAACGATAATAATCCGGTTTTTTGTGTAACGAACAGCATGGAGGAGCGCCCAAGCCATCGACGCCAATGTCTTTCCCCCACCCGTCGGAACTGTCAGGCTAAAAAAGCCGGGAAGGCTCTCGGCCATCTTCCGGCAACGGGACAGGATAGCCGCCCGCTTCTCATTGATGAAAGAAGCAGGCGCATTTGCCGTAAACGATTCCATATAGGCATCAAACCGATCCTTCAACGTTTCCATAGAATCATATTGCCCACGCCTGGCGGCCTGTTCCGGATGCATAAACCGCTCCGTATCCAAGTAGTCGGCATCAACCAGGCAAGAGAACAACATGCGAATCCATTGATGTATATCCTTCTCAAAATCACCAATCAAAGGCTGGTCTAACGAAGCAACCACCTCTTGCATCTCTACCGGTGCATCTTTCAGCATCTCCTGGTAACAATCTATTTTAGATAGACGTCTATTCAAATTGGCCTCCCCGGAAGAAGTCCAGTCCAGCAATCCCGAATGATGTCCGGCTATACAATAAGCCAATGGAGGATAATAACCCGGCAATTTTTCTCTCGCCAGAATCGCCCCAGCCGAGGAATGGTCGGGTTTATCCACTACTTTCTGTTCCACCGCCATGCCGGACACGCTACGGATATAAAGTTGAAAACTATTCTTTGTATATTTCCCCATATCATGCCACCAGCCATTCTGCTTTCCCCAAGCCGCCGCCCCGAAAACAGATGCAAACGATTCGCTCAACGCGGCCGTACCGACTGAGTGTTCCTTCACCGTCTGTATCCGGAAAGTGCCTTCCTCCACTCTGACATGTGCTATAAAATCTTGTTCTTTCATCATTTCATATAACAATTTTCCACTATCCATTCGCCATTTACAATAGCGACTTATAAATAGCTATATAATAAAACATTACTTCATTGCAAATGGCAAATATTTTTGTCAGCTTGTATCTTACCGCCATCCTGTCTCAGTATTATCGCGTCTGTGCTAAAGGTATAAAATATAACAGCATAAACAATAGTTATTCATAACATCTTTCATTCAGATAAAAAACGAAGGCTGCGGGATTCACATCCGGCAGCCTCCTACACTAACTCTTAACTTTAACCAATGAAAAAACAATAATCTACTTTATTTAGTTTTTTAGTGAAGCGATTGCGGCTTCGTAATTCGGTTCATTACTCCAAGTAGGTATATCCATACAAACCGGAACGATAGTTGGAAAGGAACTCCTTGCCTTCTTCAACCGAGATCTTGCCTTCCTTTACAGACTTGGTCACCCAGGTTTCCAACGTCCTCACCAGCTTTTTGGGGTTATACTGAACGTAGTCGAGCACTTCGGCAACCGTTTCTCCATCGATGACCTGATCGATGTTATAGCCCTTTTCGTCGACCGTTACATGCACGGCATTCGTATCGCCGAAGAGATTGTGCATGTCTCCCAAAATTTCCTGATATGCTCCCACCAGAAAGACACCGATATAGTAGGCCTCTTTTCCTTTCAGCGAATGTACCGGCAGATCATGTGAAACATTGCGTGTCGAAATAAAGTTGGCAATCTTGCCATCCGAGTCGCAAGTGATATCCTGCAAAGTCGCCGTCCGATCCGGCCGTTCGTCCAACCGTTGGATAGGCATGATCGGGAAAATCTGATCGATCGCCCACGAATCTGGTAAGGACTGGAAAAGCGAGAAATTACAGAAATACTTATCGGCCAAGAGCTTGTCCAGCTTGCGAAACTCATCCGGAGCATGTTTCAGTCCGGACGCTATCTGGCTAATCTCACGCGTCACCGACCAGTACAAACGTTCGATCTGGGCACGGGTCTTCAAATCGACAATGCCGTGGCTGAACAGGTCCAATGCCTCCTCGCGTATCTGTTGCGCATCATGCCAGGCTTCCAACATACGGCTTTGGTTCAGCTTATCCCAAATCTCATACAATTCATGCACAAGCTCATGGTCGGTTTCGCTCACTTCGAAGTCTTCGTCCATTTCGGGGAGCGTGGCCGTTTCCAGCACCTCAAATATCAAAACGGAATGGTGGGCCGTCAGCGAGCGTCCGCTCTCCGTTATGATATTCGGATGCGGGATGCCATTCTTGTCGCTGACATCGACCAGGGTGGAAATGGAGTCGTTCACATATTCCTGGATGGAATAATTGACACTGCTCTCGCTATTGGAGGACCGGGTCCCGTCGTAATCGACTCCCAGGCCGCCGCCTATATCCACAAACTCGATGTTGAAGCCCATCGCATGCAATTGGACATAGAATTGCGACGCTTCGCGCAAAGCTGTTTTTATACGGCGTATCTTGGTCACCTGGCTGCCAATATGGAAATGGATCAGCTTCAAGCAATCCGCCAGGTCTTTCTTTTTCAAAAAGTCGAGCGCCTCCAGCAACTCGCTCGATGTCAGGCCGAACTTGCTGGCATCTCCTCCGCTCTCTTCCCATTTGCCGCTACCGGAAGAGGCCAGCTTGATGCGGATGCCGATATTCGGGCGGACATTCAGTTGTTTGGCCATCTTGGCGATCAGAACCAACTCGTTGATCTTCTCGACAACCAAAAAAATCCGTTTACCCATTTTCTGTGCCAGCAGAGCCAGTTCGATATAGCTTTCATCTTTATAGCCGTTGCAGATGATCAGAGAATCGGAATCCGTGTTGACCGCAATCACCGCATGGAGTTCGGGTTTGGAACCGGCTTCCAATCCCAAATTGAACTTCTTGCCATGGCCGATGATCTCTTCCACCACCGGACGCATCTGATTGACTTTTATGGGATAGATAATGAAATTCTGCGCCTTATAACCATATTCATCAGAAGCCTGCTTGAAGCAATTCGCGATCTTTTCTATACGGTTATCCAGAATATCCGGGAAACGGATCAGTACAGGAGCCTCCACATCCCGTAATTGCAACTCGTCGACCAGCTCCCTCAGATCTACACCTGCGCCGTCTTTACGAGGAGTTACCACTACATGACCTTTGTCATTGATACCAAAGTACGAAGTACCCCAACCTGTTATGTTGTAGAGTTCTTCTGAGTCTTCAATACGCCATTTTCTCATCTCTTTTTCAGTGCAAAAAACACATTTTTGTATTTGGAATAAATAAACAGATATTGTTTCAGACGTTACAAGTCAATATGTTTATCGACGAGCTATCCATCAAAATGGTTGTAAATATAAGCAATAGATATATAAATATGGCAGATTTAGCCAAGAAACATTTCAAACAATATAAGATATTCCTTTTTAAACATCATTAGCGTCTATATTTCTTTTATGGATTTTACTATTCCAACCGAAGACATCCTACTACCGAATTATTCCATTATACGTTAATAATCAAAAACTATGGCATATAAATCCGTAATTCATATACCATAGTCTCAGTAGAACTATATACAATATTTGAACATAACAGAAATTAGTCATCAAGTACCTTAACTATGAAAATCAAGAATTACAAGTTTTATCTTCCCAAACTTCCATTTGTTATGCTAAACGCCACACGATGCAAAATTAATTAATTTATTAAAACTAAAAAGTTAATTGATAATTATTTTTTACCGTTTTATACCCAAAAGAGGCAAGATATTATTTTTAAACCACACTAAACATTTAATTATAACACACTTGCATCAATATACTTTTTCCCCTCAATGATATACAACATTTTTAATTATACAACAAACCCGCCCTATAGTATAGTATTTAACGATAGATCAGATCATTACTTACAAATCGCCCATACAGCTTGATTTTCAAATAATACAACAAATACAAACCACAAATTTACTTTTTTCTTACAACAAACAACAGAAATCTATCAACCGACAGAAACTTCCATTTTTCACTACACCGCAGTTCTACTGAGACTATGGTACAACAAAATCATCATCGGTAATTGCAAATTTGTTTAATATTAAATATAAGAATGTATATTATGGTAAAAAAGTTAACTTTTATCTTGCTATTTTCCTTAATAGGAATTAGCTTGATCGTTGCCCAAAACGTAAAAGTGACGGGGACGGTTACTTCTGGAGATGATGGATTACCTATTATCGGAGCTTCCATTGTAATCAAAGGTACTGCATTAGGTACAGTAACAAATTATGACGGAAATTTCACTTTAGAAGTCCCGCCAAATGCAAAAGTTCTTCAAATTTCATTCGTAGGAATGAAAACTCAGGAAGTCGGAGTAAAACCCGTTATCACAGTCGTTTTACAATCTGATGTGGAAAATCTGGATGAGGTTGTCGTTACGGCTCAAGGATTGACCCGTAAAGAGAAATCATTAGGATATGCGACCCAACAAGTCAAAGCAGAAGAGCTTCAAGCCGTCAGACAAACTGACCTCAATAATGCTTTAGTTGGCAAGATTTCAGGAATTCGTTATATGGGCGGTTCCGGTGCAACATTTGATGCAGGGAAAATAGTATTGCGTGGAACAACCGGCTTGACAGATGTAACAGGATCAGAGCCGCTATATGTTGTTGACGGAGTTATCTCAAATGCCAATGCAATCAATATGGACGATGTCGAGTCTGTCAATGTCCTGAAAGGTCCGGCAGCAACTGCGCTATATGGAGCCCGTGGAGGCAACGGAGCCATTATCATCACCACAAAAGGAATAAAAGGTGATAATATGGAATTCAATGTAAGCCATACTATTTCTTGGGAAAAACCCTATATCCATGCAGATATCCAAAAAGATTACGGTGGTGGCAACCTTGGTGCGAAAGGAGAAATGTACACATTCAATTATGACCCCGGCAAACATCCGGAATATTTACAACAATTGAACGGCGTGAAATATTTCGATTACGGTTCAGATGCCAGTTGGGGCCCCGCTTTCGATGGTCGAGAATATGCACCCTGGTATGCCTGGGACCCAACTCACCCCAAGTTCGGGCAAACAGCAAAATGGGAGTATAAAATGGATCCGAATGACTTGTTCGATACAGGCCTAACCAATACGACAAACCTCTCTTTCGCACGCTCAGGCAAAGATTATATGACACGCATATCTTTTACAAATTCAGCCCGTGACGGTATCGCCCCTAACAGTGATGCTGTCCGCCGTTTCCTTTCTGCAAAAACGCAGTTCAAACCGGTAGACCGCCTGACGGTTTCTTTAGATTATAAATATACATACCGCAAGAACCACAATGCAGCCAAAGAAGGTTATGGAGGAGAAGGCAACGTGCTTTACTCCTATTTGCAATGGGGGCAAACAAACCTCGACATAAACGATCTGCGTAACTACAAACGACCGGATGGTACATTTTATGCATGGAACATCAAAAGCCCGACAAACACCGATGCCAACTTTCATGACAATCCGTTTGCCTTATACAACGAGATCAACAAAACCGAAATTTATCAGTGGAATGTGTTCAGTGCTGATGCCCAACTCGATCTTCCATGGAATTTGAAAGCAGGAGTCAGAATGAACGGAAATATCCGTAATTACTTCAAGGATTTCGAAATGCCATTCAACTTTCTTGATCAGGTTCCTCGTCTGGAAGAAGAACAAAATTCTTTGATCGATCTACAGGTACAAGGACGTCTGACTTGGAGCGACCGTTTTATTGACGACCGTCTGTCCGTAGATGCAGTTCTTTTCCTTGAAAACAGAAATTACACTTATAAGGTTACTACCGCTTTCACTCGTGATGGCCTGACACAAGACGACTTTTTCTCTACGGCAGGCTCGATAGGACTTCCGGGTGGCAGCACATCCAAAACAGAGATGAAAGAACAAAGCATATACGGAACCGGAACACTCGGATGGGACGACACTTACTATTTCGATTTTTCCCTGCGTAACGACTGGACCTCCACATTACACCCCGACAAAAACAGCTATCTGTACGGAGGTGTTTCCGTTGCAGCGATAGCCAGCAACTGGTTTAAAGATGCGGCACCGTGGCTTAGTTTCTGGAAAATACGTGCTTCCATGGCACAGGTCGGTTCAACCATGAGTGCTTATAACGTATATCCGACCTATAAAGTAAAAAACAGTTCCGGTACATTAATCAAATACGGTTCATTGTCCAATATGTGGAACGATGCGAATCTCAAAGATCCGTATATCAGGCCGACCATTTCAACTTCCTACGAAATCGGTACGGAATTCAGATTTCTGAACAATCGGATATGGGGAGACTTCAACTTCTACAACCGTGATTCAAAAGATCAAATCATCAATGTCAACACGACTCCCGCCAGTGGTTATACCAGCCGCAAAATGAATGCAGGTTTGATTCGCAACCGAGGGTTCGAACTCAGTATAGGCGGTGCTCCTATACAAACAAAAGACTGGGGATGGGAAATCAATGCCAATATCTCGAAGAACAACAACACACTGGAAGAATTGGCCGACGGGCTGGATTCATACCGGATCACTTATATGGGATTGATGACCTATATCTATACATATGCAGAAGTAGGCAAACCGATCGGTGTAATCCGAGGATCTGGCTGGGAAAGAGACGATAACGGAAATTTAATTCTGCACAAACTGACCAATCCTGACCAGGCAGCCAAATATGGTGAATATATTCCAGGAATGGAATCAAATGCAGAAAAAGAACTTGGCAACGTCCAACCAGACTTCACCGGAGGATTCACAACTTCTGTCCGTTTCAAGAATTTCCGCTTAGGCGCTTCTTTCGACTTCCAAATCGGTGGCGACATTGCGTCCTTTACCAATGAAAACGGAGAAGGCTCCGGAATTTTATCCTCTACAACCGGGCTGAACGACAAAGGCAACCCGATCCGTAACCCGTTGTCAGAAGGTGGAGGTGTCCGTTTGGATGGCGTCGTAGCCAATGCCGATGGCTCTTACAGCCCTACAACGACCTATATCGATGCCCAGTATTATTTCCAAAGCATGAAATCCACATTGTTTGAAGACTATGTATACGATGCCAGCTACTTAAAATTACGCGAACTGTCGTTGACATACGACGTTCCATCTGTCTTCCTGAAAAAAACACGCACAGGAGTCAAAAAAGCAAGCATAGCATTCGTTACCCAAAATCCGTGGTTGATATATTCCGGCGTACCCAACATCGATCCGTCTGAAGCAGGAAATGCTTATTGGGGATTTTTGGAAAATGGCCAAGCCGCAGCAACCCGCTCGTTTGGCTTCACAGTAAATCTTACATTCTAAATTTATAAGGAGGAATTATATATGAACAAAATAAAATCTTTGACATGCGCATTGACCTGCGCTATAACATTATCCGGTTGCGGAGATTTCGGAGACACCAATATAGATCCCAACAATCCGTCCCAACCAAATGCGAGTTTTATGTTTACATACGCATGTAAAACTATGCCGAATTTCACATTGACTGGGACTTACAATCCTTGGAATCAATTGTATCCCCAATATTTGTCGGAACGTAAGACCATCCAGCATTCAACTTTCCTACAATCCAACTACGGCATCGGGACTTTTTATACAGAACCATTGCGAAATTTAGAAACAATCATCAAGTTAAATACAGATGAAACAACCCGAAACGAATCATACGTCGTTTCTTTAGGGAGCTCTGAGAACCAAATAGCAGCTTGCCGTACATTACGTGCATTCATTTATATGCACTTGACAGATGCATTAGGTATGCTTCCCTACTCGGAAGCCCTGAAAGGCGACGATGGCAATTTCACTCCTAAATATGATACGCAAGAATTTATTTACACGGATCTGGATAAAGAGTTGGCAGAAGCTTATTCACAGTTTAATGAAAACGGAACATTAAGCAAAGATTATGACATACTCTATAACGGAAACATCAGCTATTGGAAAAAGCTGAATGCATCTATCCGTATGATGATGGCAATCAAGTTGTCAGATGTCGCTCCCGACACAGGTAAAGAACGTTTCAGCCGGGCATATACAGATGGAGGCATGACAGATAACACAGAACGGTTAGAATACAAATATCTGGCAGAGTCGGCTAACGAAAATCCTTTATACAACAATATCGTCGTACAAGGCCGAGAAGACTTCGCCCCATCTAAAACACTGTTAGATCAGCTGATTGCCTATAAAGACCCACGCCTCGAAGCTTATGCCGACCCCAACAGCGAAGGGGAATATGAAGGGATACCGTTCGGCATCACCATCAGTGAGTTGCCCAATTACACCAATACGACAGCCATCTTCGACGAACGTTATTATAAGCAAAATTCGCCAATGGTAATCATTTCTCCTTCCCATATCCTGTTAATCCAAGCAGAAGCGGCCCTGAGAGGGTGGATTTCAGCCGATGCAGAAAAACTATACCAAAAAGGCATTGCCGCATCATTCGACCAATATGGCCTATCAGATAAAACCGACGAATATATCGCACAGCCTCAAATCGCCTTTACGGGTTCTACAAGCGAAAAGATAGAAAAAATAGCCATGCAACGTTGGTTGGCCAACTTCATGCAAGATGGTTTTGAAGCTTGGTCGGACTGGCGCCGCCTGAATGTCCCCAAACTGAAACCGGGTCCTGGATCTACAGCCCTGCATATTCCATATCGTAAAGTCTACGATACGCCGGATTTCAATTCGAACAAAGACAACTACGATATAGCTATTGCCCTGCAGGGCCCGGATACAGACGACACACGCGTATGGTGGGATGTCGCTCCTAATAATTGATCACTTAATAGCTAATTATATCAGACCAAAACATGGACACACTTTTTATAACTATTATTGGCCAGAATCTGTAGTGATACAGATTCTGGCCTGTTTTTTTTAAGTTTCCTTTTTCGTATCTTGAAAGCAAATAAAGTATATGTTATATGGCATACAAAAAAAGACAGAGAAGAGCATCGGAATGCGGTAATTAAAAAGATCAGGACCGACAAGAAGTATGCAAAGGAATTTTTCCAAAGAGCTGGTATAATTGACGAAAACGGAAATCTTACTGAAATATACAGATAAACTTGTTTGACAAACATTTGCCTATCGTTTTTGTTTTCATTATATTTGCATGAGAGATACAAGAAAAACAGAATGAGTCCTAGAGTTATCGTGCAAGATGGTTTTGTCGTAGAGTTCCATTCTCGAGAGGAGGTTAGGATGCATGTTCATGTATCTTCTAATGGTAAGCAGGCAAAGATTTGGATTGAACCAGATATTGAAGTTGCTATGAACTACGGATTTTCAGAGAAAGAAATAAAAAATATTATTCAAATAATTACAGACAATGAACAATCTATTAAAGACAGATGGATTAACCACTTCCGCGGAAGTGACGCTCATTACTAAGAGTGGAATATTACTTTACCTTAACGGTAAGGAATATTTTCTTGGATATGAGGGTTATCCATGGTTCAGAACTGCTCGGGTGAATGAAGTTATGGATGTAAAGTTGGACGATTGCAATGTATTACGTTGGGAATCATTGAATGTTGATCTGGAAGTAGACAGTATTATACATCCCGAAAAATATCCTTTGATTTTTAGTTAGTACGTCAATCAATTTAGAATATAAGCCCCGCAATGTGCGAGGCTTTTTTTATGCCATAACGTCAGCGAGCTGCTCTGCCTGTTTCTCATTATCTTTTTACTGATCGGTACTGTTCTTCCCGATGCCGGCGGTTTCATTTTCCTTTGACATAACTTCTGATTTGACTTAATAAAATTTGCCAACGGCGATACACGCAGACAACTATTGGCACGTAGCAGGCATATCGTAATGAAGAATTTATAATCAAAGGATTAGTAAAAATCTTAAAAGAAACGCGTTGATTATATTACTAATAATCAACGCGTCACATTAGTGATTCCGGAGCGATTCGAACGCTCGACCCACGCCTTAGAAGGGCGTTGCTCTATCCAGCTGAGCTACGGAACCATCCTTATTTGCGGTGCAAAGGTAATGATTTTATTTTAATGAGCAAACATTTCGACTGTTTTTTCCGAAAATCATAAGCCGGCGGAGAGGCATGAGGGTGGAAATAAGGGGGATCAGAACGGATATCCTACTGCAAAATGCCATGCGAAGTTGCGACCGAAGTTCGGGTGCAGGACTGCCCATTTCTTTTTGCCGTTTTCCTGCGGGTTATAGGCTTTCAGGCCGGTGTCGAAGCGGAGCAGGAAGAAGTCGAAATCGAGGCGGAGACCTAATCCGTAAGAGATGGCAATCTCTTTGTAGAAGCGGGAGAAATCGAAGTTGCCGTTCGGGCGGCTCTCGTCCTTATGAAAGGTCCAGATGTTGCCGGCGTCGATAAAGGCTGCCATCTCGAATTTCCAGAACAGCTTCGTGCGGTATTCCACATTCAAATCCAGGCGTATGTCACCGATCTGCTGGGCAAAGGACTTGACCGAATCGGCCGGCATGCTGCCGGGACCGAGCGAACGGACCGACCAGCCGCGGACGCTGTTCGCCCCGCCAGAGAAATAGCTGCGCTCGAAGGGCAGCATCTTCGAGTTGCCATACGGGTAACCGACGCCTACACCGACGTGGAAAGCCAGCTTGTTACGGTTATCCAGCACGATGCCTTTACTGAAATCCATATCGCCTTTCACAAACTGGGCATAATTGATCCCGAACAATTTATAGCGCCCCTCGTCGTCCTTTCCCGCACCGGTCAGCCGGGAAAGCCCGTACAACAGATTACCCGCCATCTCGAACGAGAAACGGACGGAATGCGTGTTCCGCAACCGGTTCTGAGGATCATAGTTTGTAAACGAATAGGTATAACCAGAACCGACGATGAACTGGTCGGTAAAATTATACCGGAGCGTGGATTCAGGCAAATCGCTCTTGAACGCCGAGTCGACTTTCGGCAAATACACATAATCGATGTCCAGCAACTTGAACACGTGCCGTGCCTGCATGTTGCTCCGTTCCTGCCAGATGTAGTTCCATCCGGCCGAGAGAATAGACCTCTTGAACTGAGGCCGCGTCTGCATGTTGTAGCTAACCCTCAACTCGGTCGTCGCGCGGATCTTGCGGCGGAAATTCTCATGCACGAAGGGAAACAGGAAGCGAGGAAACAAAACGGAGACCTCCGTCCCGAACTCCCAGAAGTTGTTTCCCTCCGACTGGCTGCCGGTCAGCGCCTCGTAAGCGCCTCGAACTTTGGCGGAGAAAACCTCCGAGCCTTTGAACAGGTTCCGGTGCTGATAGTTCAAGCTCGAAGCAAAACCGAAGTCACCTGCCGAGTTCGTCCCGTCCAGGTCGACTCCGAAGCCTTGCAACTTGGCAGGCGAAGTCAGGATCGTACAATTGAGCTTCATCGTGTCGTTCTCTTCGACCTCCGAAAAGCGGATGTTCACATTGCGCAAAGCCCGCAATGTGGCAAACGAAGAATAGGTCTGCTCCACCGTCCGCTCGTTGTAGAGACGTCCGGGCATGATATAATTGCTCTTGCGCAAGACACCCGGACGGATGCTTCTGCCGTTCTTACCGTAGAGGACGCTGATGCCGCCTGTCCGGACCGTGTCGTAAGGCATGGCGCCCGCCTCCTCCAACGTCAGCGGGTCGTAATCGGTCACGATCGAAACATCCTTGATGTAATACCGGCGGTGCACCGTGTCGACCACCGTCCCGTCAGGCTTCTGCAAGCGATAGGGTTTCAGCAACATGTTCAGATCCACGCTATTGCGGTTCAAAGAGCTGTCGGCGACATAAGACAAGTAATCCCGGTTGAAGGCATAATAGCCGCGCCGGCGGAACAAGGTCGTGAGGCGCTGGCGTTCCTTGTCCAGCACATCTCGGTCAAACAGCGCGCTGTCCTTTATCAGGGAGGTATAATCATCGGAATAGGTATGGAAAGCCGAAGCCAGCATGGAGCGCGAAGGCGGTTTGAGCCTGGCGATACTGTCGATCACCGGATCGTTCAAATCCATCGAATAGTCATGGATACGGTAAGGGACATTGGGGACGATCGCATAGGTGACGACAGCCCTTTTGCTCCGCGAAGTATCGATGGTGGCCGAGACCTCGGCGTTCATATATCCTTTATTGAGAAAGAAGCGCTTCAGCTCGTCGACCGATTGCGTCACCAGCGCCGTATCCAGAATAACGGGCGCCTCTCCCATCCGGCGTAGCTGCTTATTGATCCATCTCTTCTCGTTCCGTCCCGACCAGTCGTAGACGAACAACTGCCATTTCATCAACCCGAATGCCTTAAAGTTGGGTTGTTGGCGCAAATAAGGCTTCAAATCACCGGTCTTATAAGTCGTCTTGCCATCCGACACGATCTCCACTTTATCCAGCAGATATTCTCCCTCGCCCACATATTTTGTCGAGCTACAGGAGAAGAACAGCAACAGGAAACAAATGAAATATAGTGTCCGGATTCCCTTCATCATTCAAACTTTTACGCCCACAAATGTAAACTATTATCTTGTAATAACCGAATGACCGCTTCCTTTTTCACCACACAACCACACACGCAACGCAAAAACATCACCCGGTGCGTGCCCCCCCAGCCCGTTCGGTGTAAACCAAACAAGTATGTTTTATGGTTTTATGACAAGCTTGCTATTTATAAATCTAAAATCTCCAAAAGACTAATTCGCCCAAAATAAAATGTTCGTTCCTCCTCTCTTTTATGGCAATAAGCTCGAATATAGTTTTCATCCCAACCTTCAGTATCAAGTTGTATATCACTGATAGTACGAATACTGGTTTCAGCTTTTGTCTGCTTTTGAATCAACTCGTTTGTTTCAGTATCCATATCAACAAAACTTCGAGCCGGTTTCGTATATTCCATTCTGACATATTTATGATCAGGGATTATAATATTCATCATATTAGCCACGGTCTGAATTCCTAATTCACTAGCCGACAACCTTAATGTGTAATATTCATTTTTCAGATGAATATCTTCCATCTTTGATATATCAAAACTACGAATCATATTTTTTACATAACAATATCCAGCAATAACATTTTCTTTGCATTTAGTAGGTTTGACTATAGTCTTATCTTTTTCATATTGGAATACAATATATTTATTTGTCCGAATTGCTATATCTATAATATTTTGTGGAAACGTAGAAATGCCATTTTTTTCTGACAAAGAAATAGATTTATCATCAACAACCTCTTTTTCGATCTCTTCATCTTGGATAAGTACAAAATCTGTTTCTTGTATTATCGGCATATAACCAAACTGCTCAATACCTAAATATTGTTCTCTGTAGTTTTGTGCTGACCAATTTAAAGCAAGTTCTTTTGTCCATTGCAGAACTGGTTCTATACGTTTAGCCACCATTAGGCCTAAAGGTATATTAAATTGTGGATAAATGCTTTTAATGACATCTGCGATAAAACGGCAACATCCATCTGGATTTTGATGTATTTGTATTTCTGCAAAACGTACGACAATCCATCCTCTATTTTTAAATTCATTATTTCGATTTACATCAGCAAATCGAAAATGCGTTGGTTTCCTATTTTTTATATCATTGATTCCCTCATAAGGTTCATCTATCTCTATATCAAGAAAAATATTGATCCCGTTTTTTTCATTCAAAAGCGAAATATCAGGTTCATATCGATTCTTTTTAGTTAGTACATATCGGTCATCATAAATTTCAAAAGTTTCCTTAAAATATTTTCGTATATATTGCAAGAAATCATCTTCTTTATATCCTTTTCTACCAGTCCTTCCTTTTTGAGGAAATTTGATTACGCATCCAGATTTTGAAGGCATTATGACATATGGATAGTTTAAAGGTTCTGTTTGTGCAAATATATTTATAGGATTGTAACCTATATATTTAGGTTTTGAAAGTTTAGAGTAATCTTCTTTTTCAATAAGTTCAAGAGCCATTGAAGGCATTATCGATGGGGCATTTACATCCTTCTCTTTTACACTTGAAAATGAAGTCTCTCCTGAATTATTTTTTAATTCATTATCAGACGGAATAATTTCCGATATAACAAATTCTTCCGACTTTTCAATTGAAGATGATAATTGTACTAAATCTTCACTTAATTTGTTGCCAAGACAAGGTTTTGGAACAGATATCTGTATCGGTTTTTCTTTTGACATATTTGAGAATGATTGAATAATCCCATCACCTTCTATCTTATTTCTTCTCCACTTGATTATTTTAAACAGAAAAAATATGATAATAAATATAAAAACCACAGCAATTATAATCCAAGTAACAAATTGTTCATTACCTGTTTGATTTATTCCTACTGATATAGTATCCATAATGAATGAATGATTTATATGTTTGTTTGCAAAGATAATTATTCCCTATAAACAGCATTACTATATACTTAAATAATTTATTTTTAGCTCACACATCATTCTTATAATGATATTTCACCAAAGCATTTTTTGAAAAACTGCTTCTATATTCCACTTTTCTTTGCGTTTTACCTTTTTATCCGTAGGCTTTGTCTGTCACCACAAACGCTTTATTAATAAGCCATTCAGTACCATTTTCTCCTCTTATTCATTTATTCCTGAGATTTTCGTATGTTTGTACATCATATTGGGAGATTATCCCCAAACAACAAAAAGGAAACAATGCAAATTCATAACAATACATTGATAGCGGAATGCTCGTCTTACGATTTCAAGGAGATGCTGGAACGTAAGAAAGTAAAGTCATGGCTTAAATCCGTGTCGGCTTTTGCCAATACGGATGGTGGCAGTTTGTTCTATGGGGTAAACGATGACGGAGTGATTGTAGGTTTAGAGAATCCGCAATCCGATGCCGATTTTATCAGCGAAATCATCAAGGCAAGACTTGACCCTGTGCCGGAAATACAACTTATTCCGATTGAATACGAAGGACACTTTTTGCTTGAAGTGAAAATAAAAGCAGGAACGCTTACACCTTATTACTATTATCAGGATGGGACACGTACCGCGTATGTACGGATTGGCAATGAAAGCGTGGAGTGTAATTCACAGCAACTTCTTTCGTTGGTGTTGAAAGGCACGCACATGACATGGGATTCACTGCCCACCCAAGTGGATGCCAACAAGCACTCTTTCATCATCCTTGCCAATACCTTCCGCGAGCAAACTCATCAGGAATGGAACGAAAAGTATCTGGAATCATTCGGACTGGTAACTTCTGACGGCAAACTAACCAATGCAGGATTACTGTTTGTGGATAATTGCACTGTATTCCAATCACGTATCTTTTGTACTCGCTGGACTGGACTCTATAAAGATGATACCATCAGTTCCGTAGAGCATCGGGCTAACCTTGTATTGCTATTGAAATACGGCATGGACTTCATCAAGAACTACACCATGAGCGGATGGGTGAAGATGCCGAACTATCGCCTGAATCTGCCCGATTATTCCGACCGTGCTATCTTTGAAGGATTGGTAAACCACCTTATCCATAGAGATTACACAGTAATGGGTGGTGAAGTTCATATTGATATTTACGATGACCGAGTAGAACTGGTATCACCCGGTGCAATGCTTGACGGTACACAAATTCAGGACCGAGATATATACAAAGTGCCGTCCATGCGCCGCAATCCCGTCATTGCGGACATGTTCACACAGTTGGACTATATGGAGAAACGTGGATCGGGCTTACGCAAAATGCGAGAGCTTACAGAGAAATTACCCAACTTCCTGCACGGAAAAGAACCACAATATCAAACAGAAGCGACTTCTTTCTACACCACGTTCTACAATTTGAACTGGAACGAAAACGGGAGAATACCTGTTGAAGAAGTAGCCAACATGGTAAATAATACCCTCGAAAAGTACCCTGTAAACGAAGCAAGTTCGGTCGAAAAGTTCGGTGTAAACAGCAAAAGTTCGGTGAAAACCTTCGGTGATACGCAAGAAAGTTCGGAGATAAGTTCGGAGATAAGTTCGGAGATAAGTTCGGAGAAAAAGTCCGGAGATTCGAAAAATAAATCTAAAAACATAGGGAAAACTGCACAAAAAATTATTGATTTCGTCATTTCCGACCCATCAATGTCCGCAGAAACAATGGCCCATAAAATAGGAATAAGCTCCCGAGCCGTAGAAAAACAGATTTCCAAGTTACGTTCTATGGGTATTTTGTCTCGTGAAGGAGCAGATCATGGTGGCTATTGGCGCATTATTGTTAAATCATAAACTGAATAATAAACCGATGAAATAATTATTATATGCAAGTAAAAATTTAAATCGATTGAAGAATCATGCCAAAATGCAGGTCACGATATAAAAGACCATTTTATTTTCGTCAATAAAATGGTTGTTATCAGTTCCGGTGCTGAGTGTCAGATAGATGACATTATGCTGACATGTTATGCTTGCTACCTTGCTGCTCAAAATGGTGACCCTCGCAAACCACAGATTGCATTTGCTCAAACTTACTTTGCCGTAAAACTCGTCGTGCAGAACTTATAGAGCAACGTCTTATTGAAGTTGAAAGAGTCAAAGCACGTGCTAAACTACAGGAAACAGAACACAAACTTTCCGGTGTTCTTTATGAACGTGGTGTGAATGACAAAAGTTTTAAAGCAAAGGATTTTGTGGCAGAAATGACAAGTATGAATGTTGCAGACCGTCAATCCTACATCACCATTCAAGAGCCGTTTGAAAGATTTATTGAATGAGTATGCAGATATGCAATGGGATCTCCTGCCGATTGGGAAGACGAAAAAATCTGGAAAGATGAAAAATAACTATCCAAGAGCATTGCGGATTCAGAGAAAAAGCGTACTTTTGCAATATATTACGTACCTTTACAACATATCACAAGGACAGTTTGTTAAACTCAAAGATAATAAGCCTCCCGGGCGCGTCGTAAGACAGCATACTTGGGAGGCGTTCTTCATTTTAAGGGAGGTGTCAAAACGATCTTGTTCCCGCGCTTGACGCGGGATCGCATGAAAACTGACCGTATAAATATCTGATTGATAAGACCTGTTCTTTTGCGTCCCCGCGTCAAGCGCGGGGACAAGTATATTTTGACACACCTCCCTTTTGGATTACTTCCGCTGCAATAGATATTTCAAATTCTCATGGCTTTGGAGAACAACAAGCACAGTCATCTCCGTAAGCATAAAAAACAAAACGGGGTGCAACTCACTGAGTTACACCCCGTTTTAACTATTTATCGTTATAGATGTTATCTATACTTATTTCACTTCTTCAAAGTCGACATCCGTTACGCCGCCGTCTTGTTTGTTGTTTCCGGCGTTGTTACCGGCTTGCTGGTTGAAGTCAGGACCCGGTTGTGCGCCGCCTTGGGCGTTTTGGGCGTTGTACATTTCCTGGCTTGCGGCCTGGAATACGGTGTTCAGTTCGGCTGTGGCAGCATCTATGCCGGCGATGTCCTGAGCTTTGTGGGCTTCTTTCAGCTTGTTCAGGGCTGCTTCGATAGGAGCTTTCTTGTCGGCCGGGAGTTTGTCGCCCAGGTCTTTCAGTTGTTTTTCGGTCTGGAAGATCATGCTGTCGGCCTGGTTCAACTTGTCGATACGTTCCTTTTCCTTCTTGTCGGCTTCGGCGTTTGCCTGAGCTTCTTCTTTCATACGTTTTACTTCGTCTTCGCTCAAACCGCTGGAAGCTTCGATACGGATGCTCTGTACCTTGCCTGTGCCTTTATCTTTGGCCGATACGTTCAGGATACCGTTTGCGTCGATATCGAATGTCACTTCGATCTGAGGAACGCCACGCTGTGCGGCTGGAATTCCGTCGAGGTGGAAACGGCCGATCGATTTGTTGTCTTTCGCCAATGAACGTTCGCCCTGCAGCACGTGGATCTCCACTGAAGGCTGGTTGTCGACTGCCGTCGTGAAGGTCTCGGACTTCTTGGTCGGGATCGTCGTGTTGGCTTCGATCAACTTGGTCATTACGCCACCCATCGTTTCGATACCCAATGACAACGGAGTGACATCGAGCAGCAAGACGTCTTTTACTTCACCTGTCAACACACCACCCTGGATGGCTGCACCGACGGCTACCACTTCGTCCGGGTTGACACCTTTGGACGGAGTCTTGCCGAAGAATTTCTCCACGATAGCCTGTACGGCCGGGATACGTGTAGAACCACCTACCAAGATCACTTCGTTGATGTCGGCAGTTGTCAGTCCGGCGTCTTTCAAGGCCTGGCGACACGGTTCGATACAAGCCTGGATCAGGCTGTCGGCCAACTGTTCGAATTTGGCACGTGTCAGCGTCTTGACCAAGTGTTTAGGCACACCGTTTACCGGCATGATGTACGGCAGGTTGATCTCCGTGCTTGTTGTGCTTGACAATTCGATCTTGGCCTTTTCGGCAGCCTCTTTCAAACGTTGCAGAGCCATCGGGTCCTTACGCAGGTCGACGCCTTCTTCGCGCAAGAATTCATCTGCCAGCCAGTCGATGATCACATGGTCGAAGTCGTCACCACCCAAGTGAGTGTCACCGTTTGTGGATTTAACTTCGAACACGCCGTCGCCCAGTTCCAGGATAGAGATATCGAACGTACCGCCACCCAAGTCGAACACGGCGATCTTCATGTCCTTGTTCGTCTTGTCCAAACCGTAGGCCAGAGAAGCGGCTGTCGGTTCGTTTACGATACGGCGAACGTTCAGCCCGGCGATTTCACCGGCTTCCTTGGTTGCCTGACGCTGTGCGTCGCTGAAGTATGCCGGAACGGTGATAACGGCTTCCGTTACTTCCTGTCCGAGGTAGTCTTCCGCTGTTTTCTTCATCTTCTGAAGGATCATTGCGGAGATTTCCTGCGGCGTGTAGAGACGTCCTTCGATGTCGACACGCGGCGTATTGTTGTCGCCCCGTACGACTTTGTAAGGCACGCGGCTGATTTCTTTCTGTACCTGGTCATAGGTTTCACCCATGAAACGTTTGATAGAGAATATTGTCTTTTCAGGGTTTGTGATAGCCTGACGTTTTGCAGGATCACCTACCTTACGTTCACCACCTTCAACAAATGCTACGATTGAAGGAGTGGTTCTTTTACCTTCGCTGTTTGCTATTACAACCGGTTCGTTGCCTTCCAGTACGGCAACGCATGAATTGGTTGTTCCTAAGTCGATTCCAATAATTTTTCCCATGATTGTTACTATTTTTTTATTGTTATTATTTTCTTGTTTCTGCTTCTCTTTCGAGTCGCATTAACCATTCTACAAATCGTATGCCAAAGTAACAAAGATGGGTTTTGAAAAGTTTTTGCTGACAGAAAGTATGACAATACGTCAGTCTTTGTATTCCTTTACGGCGTCGAACGAGGGGCAGGCTTTTTGAGGATTCAGGTCGCGGTGGCCCACGGTGAGGGCTGCCGGAAACCAGCGTTTCAGCTCTTGCAGCAATCCGGCAAGGGCGGCTTTTTGGGCCGGCGTGCGTGTGTCAGCCGGGCGTCCGCCGTTGTCCAGCCCGCCTTCGTAGCAGACGCCGATGCTGTGGCGGTTATGGCCGAAACAGTGTGCGCCCTCGGCAGAGAGCGGCCGGCCGGGATGTACCCGGCCGTCGCGTGTGATGTAATAGTGGTAGCCTATGTCCCGGAAGTGCCGGAAACCGATGTGGTCCCGGCGGCAGTCCTCGAACGAGTACGGCTGCCCGCAGCGCGTGGCGCTGCAATGGATGATGAACAGTGTGATACGTCTCATGCGTCTCTCTCTTTTTTATATGTGTGTGTCAGTCAGTTTACATGCAAGCCGTGACGCCCAAGGCGCTACCCAAGGCTGTCGCGACGACGATGATTACTTTGAGAATGACACTCCAGATGGATTTTTTTTCGTTTTTTTCTGCCATGAGAATAAAGATTTATGATTTATGATTTATGATAGAAGGTTTGTCAAAACTATCCTGTTCCCGCGCTTGACGCGGGATCGCATGAAAACTGACCGTATAAATATCTGATTGATAAGGCCTGTTCTTTTGCGGCCCCGCGCTTGACGCGGGGACAAGTATATTTTGACACACCTCCTTGCGCTTTTCTCTTACGCCTTCCTTTTACGCCGTTCCTCTTACGCCGTTCCTCTTACGCCTCCTGTCAATTGTCAGTTATTGACTGTCGAGTGCTTAAAGTTCGCCCGGCCGTTCATCTCCGCCATCTCCGCCACCGTCGGTGTTGCCGTCTTCTTCGGTGTTGTAGGCTGACAGTTCTTTGAGTTGCGCTTCGAGTTTCAACCGGTTGATGGCGAGGGTTCCGGTGGCGCGGCATTTGAGGCGCAACCCGACCACGTGGGTGGTGACCGACCATTCTTTTGACGTTTCGGCTGCTTTGCCGCGAATGCCTACGCCGAAGATGGCGAGGTCGTCCAGCTTCACGTTCTTGCCGTCGAGAAGCAGCTCCTTGATACAGGAGGTCATGTCTTTGAGGACTCCGTGGATCGCCCCTTGCGAATAGGGGGTGTTGTGTTTGGCCATGTGTTCGGCCAAGGCACGCGTGTCGAGCGTTTCGTCCGCCACGGCCCTTGCCAGCCACTTTCCGCTGAGCGGGGTGGACTTGGTCTGGTTCTGATACTTTTTGTAACGAATCATGTTGTTTTTTTTAAAAGTTTATACTCTCGGAAAAGGAAACCAACCGTCCGGCGGGGAGTTGCCTGCCTTCTTCCTTCCGGACGGTATGACAAAGATAGCACCGCCGGACAGCGCCTTTGCGCGTAAGGGGGCGTTGCGGGGAGTTGTGTGGGGAAGAAGCGCGTTAGAGCAGAGAAAATAAAAGGGGCGAAATATTTCATAATCCGTTGATTTTTCGTATATTTGTAGAAAACAGATCAAGATAGACTGACATGGAAAAACAGACTGATTTTCGCTTTCGCAGTTACGGCCGCACGGAGCTGGCGCTGCTCTATAACCCCTGCCTCACGCCCAAAGCCGCCTACCGGAAACTGGTCGGGTGGATCGACCATTATCCCGGCCTCGCCGTCCGCCTTGCGGAGCTTGGCAAGCTTCCCGGTTCCCGTTCCTACACACCTGCCCAGGTACGGGAGATCGTCGAAGCGCTCGGCGAACCCTAACCCATAGCTTTACGGCAGCTAAGGCTATGGGTTAGGGTTGCTAAAGCACCGCTTTACGCCATTGTTTACATTACCCATGCAAAATGGTTACCCCGTAGGGGCAGGGCTCTGCTC
>ULRN01003924.1_pt1 | contig 102989 bp, 79 predicted proteins | sample 1955461 | NCBI WGS metagenome assembly ULRN01 (sample SAMEA4835683, study PRJEB28245) | human gut metagenome | biome: gut microbiome; material: fecal sample | place: Denmark | collected 2008 | reverse complement strand
GCCGCTGCGGCTTCACAGCCTGCATGACCGGCACCGACCACGATCACATCGTAATTGAAAGTCATTGTCCTAATTGTCTTTGTTTCTTGTGCAAAGATAATAGTTTGTCCGGGATTTTGGTTATATTTGAGAATCATCTCCATGCGATACTTTGGAGATAGGATAGGAGAAACAATACGATCCTGTCATAACAACCTGTGCAACGTTTGACTGGTTTTGAGCATCTTATATTTATGATTGTAAGTCTAAAAGAAATGTTATGAAAAAGTATCTACTTTTGTTAGGGCTGTTGATACAGGCTGTGTCGGTTTTAGCCCAAGAGACATCTGTCGGAAAGTCGATGTTCTCCGTTCGCGTAGGGCCTTCCTGGTATTTGGGAAAAATGATCGGGATCACGAACAACTCCGATGCTTATCGGAATGATTTGCAGAATGGGATTGCCTGGGATGCCGACTATTATTTCTTGGGAGACAAATATATTTCCGGTTCGTTTAAGCTCGCTCCCGGACTTATCTATCAGGGGGCGCGTTATAAAAGTACTCGTGACGAAAGTTCCGACAAGATCCTGATGCATTATGTCGCACCTCAGCTGGCCTTGTTTATGGTGAAGCAAAAATACAATCTGTCTCTATCGACCGGGGTAGGATACCAGCATTATAAAGATAGAAGCTTTGTGTTTGGGAAGCCGCGGGATGTGTCGATGAATAAACTGGCCTATAATCTGTCGGCAGGGGGCGAGTATCGTCTTTTTCCGCTTGTGGGGATTTCTGCAAAGTTGAATTGGATCGTTACCTCCTCCGAGAGCTATTCGGTCAGATATCACGGGCAGAAATGGCAGGTCGAATCTCCTGAATTGAGCGGTGGCGGAGGATGTTTCTCCCAATTATCCCTGTTGTTAGGTATGAATTTACACTTTTAATCAGATACACTTATGAGACATCTGTTATTTATCTGTTTGTTGCTGTTTTGTGTGGCCTGTGAAGAGAACGAATCGGTCGATCCGACGATTATGCCCGAAGCTACTACGACCGGAGCGAATACATTCGGTTGCTTGGTTGACGGCTGGGTGTACACGAGCGGGCGGTGGGGGTTGCCTGTTGCGGAATATTGGGAAGGAGAAGAAGGTTCCGAGATGACGATATCGGTGCAGACTGGCCTTGATTCATATATCCGTTTTACGATTGTCGACCCCAAGCAAGGAGAAACACTCCCTTACGGGAATGCTTCTTTTGAGAACCAAAAGATGGAGGATGGCAAGGTTTATATCTCCCGTATGTCGGACGGTGTGTTCAGCGGCACTTTCGAAGGCGGACGCATCACGAAAGGCCGTTTCGATCTGAAATATAAGGAATGAGCGATCGCCCAGGCGGCTTGGTCTATAATTGCTTTAATACTTCCATCACATAGTTTCGTCGTTGGCGGGAAATGCTGACCGAGGCTCCGTCCTTCATGCGTATATATCCGCCGTCGCTCTTGATGAAACTTTTGATCTCATCCAGGTTGATCAGGTGCGATTGGTGGACGCGGAGGAAGTGGTAGGGGGTTAGTAGTTCGTCGAACTCCTTGAGTGTTTTCGATACGATCAGTTTCTCTCCCGATTTCAAATAGAAAGTCGTGTAGTTGCTCTCCGATTCGCAACGGATGATGGAACCGATTTCTACAAACTCTATCTTATCAGCGACCGACAGGGCTATTTTCTTCTGCTTGTCCAATACCAGCGTGTTTTGCAAGAGGTTCTGCATCCGTTTGTTTTCCTGTTTCCGGAGGACGATCTGGACCGCCTTGTCTACGGCATGCATCAGTTCTTCCGGGTCGATAGGCTTCAGCAGATAGTCGAGCGCACTGAAGCGGATGGCCTGGATCGCATAGCTGTCGTAGGCAGTAACGAAAATCACTTCGAAAGGAATCTCCGGAAGGCTGCCTAAGAGGGAGAAACCGGTGTCGTCGCCCAACCGGATATCCAGGAAAAGGATGTCCGGTTTAGCTTCGGGCAGCACGGTACGGGCTTCGGTGACGGAGCTGCAAATGGCCGAAATCCTGATCTGCGGACAATAGTTCCCGATCATGTGGAGCAGGTTCTCCCGGTTGCCCTGCTCGTCATCTACGATTGCTGCGGTTATTTTGGTGTCCATATTTTGTCTTATAAAGGGATAGATAGCCGGACGTGGCAACCGGAAACAGATTCTTTCTTCTGCCTGTTTTCGATCGTTATGCCGATTTCCGTATTGTATAAATCCTTCAGTATCTCGAACTCGTTGCTGATGGCACGGATACCGAAGCCGCTTTCCGTTTCAGTTTTCATTCCGGGACCATCGTCGATGATGTCGATGACCAACAACTGATCTAGCAAAGATAATCGAATTATGATTTCTCCCGTACCGCGCGGAGCAATTCCGTGTTTGACGGCGTTTTCGACGAAAGGCTGTATCAGCATTCCCGGAATCTCGATCGCATCCGGTTCGATATTTTTGTCTACCGTCAGCGAGTAGGAGAAGGGGAAACGGAGCTGTTCGAGTTTCAGGTAGAGCTGTAGCTGTTCGAGCTCGTCGGAGAGGGAGACCAGTTTCTTTTCGGAAGTCGCCAGCACTTTTCGCAACAGGCGTGAGAAGTCGATCAAGTATTCGTTCGCCTCCTGATTGGCCGAGCGGTTGATCAGGTTCTGGATCGAACTGAGCGCATTGAAAATGAAATGCGGGTTCATCTGGGAACGGATGGCGCGTAGTTCGAGTTCGCGGATACGGCGGCGGTTACGCTCCTTCTTTTGTTTCCCTCTCATCCGGAAATAATAAACGATACCGATGATTGCCGCGATTAAAAGCGTACCTAATACTCCTTCCTTAAATCCTTTTAGGAAGTCGTTGAAAGATTCGTCTTCCCGTTTCAGGTCGTTTTGAATGATTGCTAAGGCGGGTTTGGGATCAAATTTCCAACCCGTAAACTGCCGATGGAGGATGGTCCCGTCTTCGCGCATCAGGATGGTCATAGTGCCGAGTCCCCTCTGTTTTAATTCCTCTATTTGAAGATCGGAAATTGCTTTAAAGGGTTTTACCCGTTGGGCATTGTTAGATTGGAATTTTGAATATAACTCGAGTTGCACGATGGAGGCAAGTCCTTCCGATTCGAGGCTTTTTTTGAAATCGAGTGCATTTTGTAGGCTTGGCGCAGGAAGACCTTGCTCCCTTGCTGATAAAAACAGCAGGATGTATTTTCGGTCGCTTCCTTCCGCCAGATGCAGGCTATCGGCTATCATAAGGCCGCTCTCCCTGATATTCTTTCCGGTTTCAAAAGGCAATAGTTTATCGTATGCTCTTTTTATCTGGTTATTCAAGCTGGTATCCGGACAGGAGCGGATGAAATCGTTGTAATCCTCTTCTATTTCGGATAGCATATTGTTGTGCATCAGCTGTTGTAGGGTGGATCCTGTTACTATGTATTTAGGAAAGCCGGAAAAGAGTTGTTTATTTAGGCTATACTCTTCCTGCGGGGATAGTTTTCTTTGTTTGTTCAAGCACAGGTTGTCGGATTTGAACTCTTGTCTCTTATAGATTGAATATGCGTACAGGAAATAATAGTAGGTGGCTGCGCCTGTCTTTTGCAGGCTGTATGCAAAGTCGATAAGCGGATTGACCGATGCGAAATAAGGCGCTTGCCAGTCAAGCAGACCGCTTTCTTGCCAAGCCTGTTTGTCGGTGGCCCTCATGTAAAACTCGAGGACAAACGTCCCTTCGAAATATCGTTCCGAACGTTCGAACACCTTTCGCCAATATGGGTCTAAATGTTTGAAATCCTTCTCTAATGCAATCTGAAAAAGGGAATCACGGGTTTGAAATGCTTTTTTTACCTGGTCGGGAGTGATAGGGTCCAAACTTCGTATATTAGGGTCATATATGTCTGCGAACCTCCGGAAGCTGTATTGGATATTGTTTTGTTCGCTTCCCCGTCCCTGATAGTGCCGGATATGTGTCTGGGCAAACCGTTCTTTGTCTTGTGTGATGGAATCTCCCGGAGTGAGTAGGAGCGTCACTCGTTCGCCCACTTTGTATTCGGTCGGGTAGGCAATGAATATCTTTTTGTGGACGGTCGAATCGTCAGACAGGTCGAAATTGACATGGCTACACGTAAACTCCGTATTCGGAGGAAGGGCGAACGAAGCGTCGATGACCCGTGTGTCTTGCGTCAACCGGGGCATCCCGTCTTCCTGCCAGCCGGTCAGGAAAGCTTGTGTCACCGGTGCAAGCAGTTTGTCCAGGGGTAAGGAATCCCGGACAGCCGTTCCCGGATAGGCGGACAACCCGGCTTGTCTTACTCCGAAAGGAACATAGCTTTTCGAGTAAGAAAAGGCCGTTTCTTGCCTGTCTGAAGTCTGTGCTTTCCGGCTGTCCCGATCGTATGTGACGCGCAGGATCCGTTTGCCGACCATCTCATGATCGAACGTGAAGTCCTGCCGGTAGCGGCTGTCAAAATAGTGGAAACCCGGCTTTCCGGCTTCGTTCCGGCAATCGTACAGGTTCTTGAACGTATAATCGAGGGTAAGGCTACGTTCATCCAGATCCGTTACGGTTACCCTGAAGATGACTCGCCGGATGTTTTCTGCCCGCCAGGGAACCTTTTCTTCGATGCCCGGAGCAACGTAGGGGTAATAATGAACGGACTCGATTTCCACCCAATCGCCCTTTTTCAGAGAGTCGGGTGTATAGGGAACGAACGTTTCGGCCGAACCGCTGTTTACCAGAAAAAGAAGAAGCAAGAGGAGTGCTGTTTTCATACCTGTAAAAATAAGATGAATAATTGAATTACCCTTCAAATATATCCCGTAAAGCCCGCTTATTATTGACTTAATGAGCGGACGGCTGTTTTGGATGAGTATTAGGGAATAAAAACTTGTTGCATATTGTCGATTTATTTCTAACTTTGTAAAAAGGATGGAATTATGAAAACTATAGCAGAATATAAAGAAATACTATCCCAGTTCAAGAAAGAATTTGGTCCTCAATTTGGAATTAAAGAATTGGGAATATTCGGTTCTGTTGCTAGAGGCGAACAGACCGAAAATAGTGACCTTGATCTGTTCGTCTCCCTCGAAAAGGTTGGACCTTTCACCGTTTTTGATATGAAAGAGCTATTGGAATCTTTATGCAAATGCAAGGTTGATCTGGTTCGGTTGCGTGACTCTCTGCGGCCGGCATTAAAAAGAAATATTTTTAAAGATGGAATTTATGTTTGATAATGGGAAGATATTGGATCGTTGTGAACAGATTGTAGAATCTATTGATTTAATAATGACGTGGAGTGAGCCAATTCAAAAACCTGAAGACTTTCTTCTTTCATCAGAACGTGTATTAATTTTTGATGGTTGCATAATGCGTATTCAAACCATTGGAGAAAATATTAAAAAAATAGATGAGTACACAAGTGGAAAGTTGCTGCTTGAATATCCTGAAATTCCTTGGCGCAAAATTGTAGCTCTTCGAAATATTATATCGCATGAATATGCTAATATCGATGAAGAAATTATATTTGCTATTGTCAAACAAAGTTTGCCTCCTTTGAAATTAGCGGTATTGGAAATAATAAATGCGTTCCAATCTTGATATAACCAAAACCGGAATTCTCATATAAGCACTTGCTAAAAAACATAAAGGTTTTGCATTACCTCCTTACGCAGAGTCCTAAAAAGAACACTGCACGTTTATAAGTTTCTCTTTTTGTGTTTTATCAACATGATTACCGGATTGGAGTCTTCGTCCAGTTTTGATGCGATCTCTTTTAGTTTGCCTTTCAACTTTCCTTTTTCATAGTCTCTGTAAAGTTCGAAAGCATTTAGAGTAGCCCATGATTCACCTTTGGAATTGATCGGGGTCAGCATAACCATATAGAGTTCTTTTTTATAGGAATAATCGCCATTATAAATGATATATCTGAAGAAGTCCTTTTCCTGTGTATCGTACACAAAGTATGTTTTCGGAAACCCTTCTTCTTTGCTGAAATCATATACATTCTTGATACTTTCCATGAAATAATAACGATCGGAAACCAACTTCAGAATCAGGAAAAATTCCGGATTCATGGTGTGGATAGGTGGTGTCCGCACAATAAACGGGCGTAAACTATAATCAGGCATTAGCGTGTAGATCGTATCTGACGAAGGCTCCAATAGGATCCAATTACCCTTAAAGGGGGTTATTCTGCTATAATTCCCCGGTCCGGCAGCTCTTGTCCCTCCTTCATGTCTTAATAGTTGGATAAAAATCTTCTTCTCTTTAAATGGGGTTTTAATCTCTTTGGTTATGCTCCCGTCTTGTTTCGATACAAGCAGGAATGGTATCCTTCCCCTCCTTGCCCTTTGCGATTAATCTTCCGGACGGCCTTCCCGCTCCGGCCATATACAAAAATATCACCGTCATCCCTATAGTTTGTTACCAATATGAGTTCTTTGCCTACAGCCTGCACAAATCCTTGATTAATAAAATTGTCGTTCGTTTCTAACGGAATATATTCAACATCCATGAAGTCTTGAAGGATCAGTTCCTTTTTGGGGAAAGAGTTTTTGGTGACATCTACCGTGATCAAGTCGTCTGCCGTTGGATTCTGTCTTTTGCAGCCTGTCGTCATTAACAGAATAGATAGAAAGAAAATAGTTGTGCCTTTCATGCCGGATAATTAAATTATTGCCAATTCCTTATTTATCTGTTTCCAGAAATTCAAATCTATGTGATAATACCGGGTAGGTATCCGGCAAATGAGCAGATGGTCGTTTGGGATGAGTATTTGTGGCAATGATAGCGAGTAATCTTAGATTGTTGGTAAGCATTATACGGCCGGTATTAGCATGGAGGTGTGTCAAAATATACTTTCATGCAATTTCGACACACTTCCAAGCTTTTTATTCAGCCTCAAAAAATGTACGGATGTAGCCTTCTTTTGATTTTTCATTCAGCCGAATTCCAATACGGGAAAACTCAGGGCCGTTTTCTTGTATCTTTTCCGGAATGATGGTATATCCTTTGGGAGAGGAAACCTCTATTTTTATATGGGCCGTATGCTGTTTGCCTGATAGTTTTATTTTGTTGTCTCCTATTTCCTGCCAATCGGCCAGTGTTATCACTGCAGATTCAAAAGAACCGGCTTTATTTAGTTCGAAATAGTCTTCAACTAATAGGCTTCCTTTTCCGTTGCGATCATAGACAAATTTGCGTGTATATGACTTCAGATTCGGGCAATCATAGGCTTTTGTTAAGTCCAAAGTATATTCGTCACGGGTGGACGTGAAATTCGTTCCGATTATTTCTGCCCTAAACTCTTTTCCTGCTTTTTGTAGTGTCTGGTCGATCACTGCAACTGGATGGCCGAAAGAGGAAATAGACTTGAATGTGTATCGTTTTTCCGTCCACATCGCACCTGCATAATGGTAAGGGCCACCCGGATCACCCGCCAATGTTTCATCTCCTATAATAAGAGAATAACTCCCGACGTCATTATGATTGTGGTGTTCGTCATTATTCCCTCCTTTTAAAGCGACTCCCATAGAATGAGCTGTTGGATTCTCCGGTCGGCAGATTAATACACCGGCTTTGTCGAAGAATGTCCTGATAGGTTGTTTTCCCTCTGCCTTTGCCGAACTTTCTACAGGAGTGGAGTTTTGTGACGCTGTATTTGGGAAAAGCAACATCGCTGTGAATACAGAAGGAAGAAGTTTCTGAGAGTCAAGCTGATCGTAGGCAGGTAACCCTAATCCCAAATTGTGGTTGCAGTACCATAAAATCTGAGGAGAAACAGTTACTCCGATCCGGCAGTCTGCAAAAGCGGGATAGGCTCCATTGATGATTTCGAAATTGATGCCATACATCGCTATTTTTTTCATTTTCTCGCCTTTGAACAGATCTATGGCTCCTTTTGTGCGCTGATATAACTGTTCCCGTAAAATGATATAATGTTGGAATCCGTAATTGAAATATCCCAGTCCTTCCGTGCAATATCCGTCATCTGCGTATCCCAATACACTGTTCTGCGAATAATATTCAGCAGCGGCAACAAACAAGGCCCGTTCTTTCCGGTCTTTTATGACTCCGACAGCGGCACTGGTGACTCCTGCCAAACAAACAGCATTCCAGTTATTTGTATTATTGAACCAGTTAAAGGTATATCCTTGTCCGGTTTGCAATGCATCTTTAACCGGATTGAAGGCACGGGTATACATAGAATCTATTACCTCTTGCCTGACCGGCTCACTTATCTTGTCATCCAAGAAATAAAGAGTTTCTGCTAACTCATGTACAAAAGCAGCAGCTACCAGATCGACTTCATGTTTCTTTCCGTAAAATACATCCAGAGAAGCGTCGTGGGCCGGGAGTATCCAAGAGCGATGAGAGATCAGGTCTTTCAATGTCGATTCTATTTTGGGGACAAAACGTCCTTTGTTTTCTATACATTCGGCCCAGACCAACGGAGCCAGACGTGATTTTCTGGCATTCAGCATTTTCTCTCCGGGAGGTCTGACTCCGTTCCTTGAAAATTCCAAATAAAGTTCATCATCCCAAGCTGGCATTTCTGTATTCAGAACTTCCTCTGCCTTTTGCAGGATAGAGGGATAATCTATTTTGTCTTTGATTTTTTCCCACTCTGAGCGGTTGTGATAGGATACACCGAATCCTGCCGGTTTTTCTTCTAAATAACCAGCTATTTCGTTGATCCGCTGCTGGTTCTTCTCTTCAAAAGGAATACTCTTCGGTATTTGTGCCACCAAAGCAAAAGGCAGCAAACAAAAAATTAAGAGGCATTTATTCATGATATATTATGTTTTTAATGAATATTAGCGTGATTCAACCGGGAATTTTAACTCTCCCGACATTCCTCCGGCAATATCGCCAAAGCTTTGTTTTCGTTAGCTTCCATGATTTCGCGTTCTCCGGGTCCTTTATCGTTGATGCCGCAGAGGTGGAGGATGCCGTGGATGATGGTACGGTGGAGTTCTTCGTTGTAGGGGGTGTTGAAGGTCTCTGAATTGCTCTTCACCGTGTCGAGGCTGATAAACAGGTCTCCGGATATCTTATCGCCACTGGTGTAGTCAAATGTGATGATATCCGTATAATAATCGTGTTGGAGGTACTGGCGGTTTACTTCCAGTATCTTCTCGTCGGAGCAGAAGATATAGCTGATGTCGCCGACTTTCTTCCCGTATGTGGCGGCGACTTCCTTTACCCAGTTACCGACCGCTCTCTTTTTAATTGCCGGAAGCTTGATGTCTTCCGCGTAAAATGCTATTGCCATATTGTTATTCTTTTTATATTTTATCTTACCGAATGATATGTTAAAAAATATTACCCGCTATACTAATTCCAAAAACATGCCCTACTAATCCGAATTGCATGGTAGGCGGTGTCATTTTGATATTAGGTAAAAAACAGATACGTCATAAATGTCCGGTTGTTTCTACTGTTTGTAAATCGTTATTCCAACCCTGTCGATATGTGCTTTCAAATCGGGATTGGAGATGGACGAGTAGGCGAGTAGGTCGACGAAAAAGGGTAGGAGAGATTCTTCGAATGCTCCTGCAAGGCTGCATATATCCTCTTTTGTCAAAGTTGCGCCTTTAATGGCCATATCTATATCTGAACCGGGTTTGTAATTGCCTTTGGCCCTCGAACCGAATACGATTGCTTCCTCGACATGCGGATATCGGGAAAAGATCCGATCGATGATTTCCTGATGTCTCGGTGTAAGCCCTAATCGTGTGATTGTATTTCCAACCATGTATGCAATGCTTTTAGTAAGGGGAAATAGCTCGTTTGAATGTTATTCGCTACCGATAGAGCTGTTTCTTCATCATACGTGTGAGTTGTCAGATTCCGGTCATTCAAGGCTTGCAACCATAAATCGCCCTCTTGGATGTACCCGGATTGGAAGGCTTGCCGGAGTGTGGCACGCGGAGAAGGGCAGGTGAACCCTTCTGCTTCCAGATAATCTTTCAATGTTTTCCACGAAAGTTCGAATGTAAATTCATATATCTGGATCAATCCGGCTTGCAGGAGAAAATTGTCCGGATCTTCCCGTATGATTAACATCGCCTTGCTTAATCGGAGGAAGGCCTTGTCGAAATTCTGAAAACGTTGTTTCCAGCGGATATCTTGTTGTTCCATACTTTATTGCAATTTAGATAGGACGAAGATACGAATTATTTTCAGGTAAAAAACAGATACGTCATAGCTACCGCCGCGATCGCTCCGGCTAAATCGGCTAGCAGCGAACAGGGGATCGTATAGTAGGTGTTGCGGATTCCGACACTGCCGAAATAAAGGGCGACGACGTAGAAAGTCGTGTCGCTCGATCCCTGCACGATAGAGCAGAGGCGGCCTATGAACGAGTCCGCGCCGTAGGTGTTCATCGCATCCAGCATCATGCCCCGTGCCCCGCTGCCGCTGAGCGGTTTCATCAGCATGGTAGGCAGGCCTTCCACGAACTGCGTGTCCAGTCCTGCTGCCGCGACTCCCATGCGGATGCCGTCGATAAGGAAATCCATCGCTCCAGAAGCCCGGAAAACGGCGATGGCGACCAATACGGCGATGAGGTAGGGGATAATCGTCACAGCGGTCTGGAAACCCTCTTTCGCTCCTTCGATAAAGGTGTCGTAGACATTGATTTTCTTACGAATTCCGCAGATGATGAATCCGCATATGATGGAGAAAAGCAAAATGTTGGCAAACAGGGTAGAGTAGAGGGAGACCGATTGCTGGCTCATCATCCCGAAAAGCAACGCCAAACCACCGATGAACGCGATCATGCCACCGAAGAAAAGCAGCAGGTTTCGTTGCAGGAGGTTGATCCGTTGTTTGATGCAGACCGCCAGTATGGCGACCAGGGTGGAAGAGAAGGTCGCGAGCATGAGGGGCAGGAAGACATCGGCCGGGTTTGCCGCCCCCATCTGTGCCCGGTAGGTCATGATGGAGACAGGGATCAACGTCAGTCCCGAAGCGTTGATGCAAAGGAACATGATCATCGGATCACTGGCGGAATCCTTCTGCGTGTTCAGTTCCTGCAACTCTTTCATGGCTTTCAGTCCCATCGGCGTGGCGGCATTGTCCAAGCCTAACAGGTTGGCCGAAATGCACATGAAGATGGAACCCGTTGCCGGATGGTCTTTCGGTATTCCCGGAAAGAGCTTGCTGAACACGGGCGCCGTCAGTCGGGCAAACGCCTGTATCACGCCTCCTCTTTCCCCGATTTTCATGATACCGAGCCAAAGAGCCAGGACGCCTGTCAGTCCGAGGGATATTTCGAACCCTGTCTTTGCCGAAGCAAAAGATGCGTTGATGATGTTGGTGAAAACTTCCGTGTCTCCACCGATGGCCAATTTGCAAAGCGCCACCACGAAGGCGATCAGAAAGAAGGCGATCCAGATATAATTTAGAACCATAGCAGTTGTTGACAGGTAATAAGATACTCGTTATCGGAATACAAAAATAGGAAATAATCGGGTTTCATAGGAAAAAGGAGGCGGGAAATGGAAGATTGTTTGCTTAGTTGCAAAAAGCTGGTTACATTTGGTGGATGTTTTTTTGTGTTTAATCAATTCAAATTTAGCGATAATATGATGAATAAAATCGGGTTGACTTTTCTGCTTGTCTGGTTTGTTGTGATGGCTGTTGCAGCCGATTATACCTATGAACGTAATGTCCCGTACCGGGAAAATACGGGTGATGAATATGCTTCTAAAATGTGCCGTCTGGATATTGCTTACCGGCCGGGTGTGCAAAACGCGCCTGTCGTGGTCTGGTTTCATGGCGGCGGCCTGACCGGTGGCAGCCGTGAAGTTCCATCTCAATTGTTGACGGACGGATTGGTAGTCGTTGGTGTCGAATACCGCTTGTCGCCGCATGTGAAAACGATGGAGATCGTGGACGATGCCGCTGCTGCCGTTGCTTGGGTATTCGATAATATCGGAAAATACGGAGGTGCCCCCTCCTCTATCTATATCGCCGGCCATTCCGCAGGCGGCTACCTGGTCGATATGGTCGGACTGGATAAAACGCAGTTGGCGCGTTATGGAAAAGATGCCGACAAGCTTGCCGGGATCATCCCTTTCAGCGGCCAGGTAATCACTCATTTCGAAACTCGCAACCAGCGGGGACTGAAACCGCTGCAACCGACAATCGACGAAACAGCTCCCTTGTTTCATGTCCGGAAAGACTGCGCCCCTATCCTGATCCTTTCCGGCGATCGAGAAAAGGAACTGTATGGCCGCTACGAAGAGTCCGCCTATTTCTACCGCCTCTTCAAATTGCTCGGCCATCCCGATGTGACCCTTTACGAATTAGGCGGTTTCGACCACAGCTCTATGCGCGATGCCGCTTTTCCCTTGGCCGTCCGGTTTATCCGCGACCATGCACTTTCAAATCAACCCCGGAAGTAACGGATAATTTTGTATTTTTGCAGGGTATTAATGATGTATAATAATTTAATTATAAGCGAATAAATCATCATTTACCTTCATAAGTTGAATAAAAAGAATGGTTATGACAAAGATATTAGTCACTTACGACATGTTCCGCGAAGGTTTTACCGAGTTGGAAAGCAAGTATGAGGTTACTTTTCCCGAAGGAAGAGATTTTACGTACGAAGAAGTTTTAGAGATGATACCGGAGTATGACGTGTTATGCTCGATGTTCGATTTTCCGGTAAATAAGGAATTGATCGACCGTGCCCCCAAACTGAAGATGGTGGCAAACTATGCCGTCGGTTACAACAATATCGATGTCGCCTACTGCCTCGAAAAAGGGATCACGGTTGCCAATACTCCCGATCCTGTGACGGCCCCTACTGCCAATCTCGCGCTCGGATTGATGCTCGATGTGGCACGTCGCATTACCGAATGTGACCGTAAGCTGCGCCGGGAAGGCCTCGGCATGAAAGTCGGCGTCTTGGAGAATTTAGGTATCAACGTGACCGGGAAGACGTTGGGTATCATCGGTATGGGACGTATCGGGAAAGCACTTGCCAAACGGGCGAATGCCTGTGGTATGGAAGTACTCTATCACAACCGCCGTCAGCTGTATGTCGAAGAAGAGACAAGGCTGAACGTGACTTACGTTTCCAAAGAAGAGCTCCTCGCCCAATCCGATTTTGTCTCTTTGAATGCCCCTTATACACCGGAAACCTATCATATCATCGGTGAAGCCGAACTGAAGCAGATGAAACCGACAGCTGTCCTGATCAATACCGGCCGCGGTCCTTTGGTCGATGAAAAGGCTTTGGTGCAGGCGTTGAAAGACGGGACGATTCATGGCGCCGGCCTGGATGTATTCGAGTTTGGCGATTATCCTTCGCCGGAGTTGCTGGAAATGGAAAATGTCGTCCTTACGCCCCATATCGGGACACAGACGTTAGAAACGCGTATTATCATGGCACGTACGGTCTGCAACAATGTAATCGGATTCCTGGAAGGCGACCGTCCTGTGTCACGGGTGCTGCGTCCATGACGGCGGAGTTTGTGCTGAGTGAACTGCAATCGGTCGGTTCACCCGAAAAAGCCGCCCATCTGAGCCGGTTTTTCAAGACCGGGCCGGGGCAGTATGGCGAAGGTGACCGCTTTTTAGGTGTCGTCGTCCCGCAAACCCGCAGCATTGCGAAAGCTAACAAAGCTATGCCTCTCGATGAATTGCAGCGCCTGCTGGATAGTCCCTGGCATGAGGCCCGTCTTTGTGCCCTGTTGGTTTTGGTCTATCGTTCTCAGGATAAAAAGACGCCGGAAGCTGAACGGGAAAAGATGTATCGTTTCTATCTGAAGAATACCCGTCGTTGCAATAATTGGGATTTGGTGGATTTGTCCTGCCGGGATATTGTCGGCGAATATTTGGTGGACCGGGACCGTTCCGTCCTGTATGAACTGGCTGCCAGTGATAATCTGTGGGAGCAGCGGATTTCGATTGTCTGTACCTGGGCCTTTATCCGCCGTTCGGATTTTACCGATACACTGGCGTTGGCCGAACGGTTGATGACGCATAAACATGACTTGATGCATAAAGCCGTAGGATGGATGCTCCGCGAGGTGGGCAAAAGAGACCGGGATACCCTCACCGACTTTCTGGAACGTTATGCGACCCGGCTTCCGCGTACGGCTCTCCGCTACGCCATCGAGCATTATCCCGAAGACCGGCGGCAGTATTTCTTAAAGATGAAATAAGGGATGGACGAACAACTGAAAGAGAAATTGAAGGAATGGGCCGGAACCTATAATGTGAAGTCTTTTATACCCGATGACCCGGTTCAGTTTCCCCATAGGTTTACGGGGAGGCGGGATATCGAAATATCCGCTTTTATCACTTCCTGGATCTCTTATGGACGCCGGGAACTGATCCTCCGTAAGGCAGACTGGCTGCATAGCCGGATGGGCGGAAGCCCTTGCGAATGGATATTGTCCGGGCGCTACCGGGAACTGGTTTCGGATGTCCCGGCCGGCAAACGCGATACGTTTTACCGCTTTTATACGCATTCGGACTTGTGTGCCCTCTGTGATCGGTTGAAAGAGATATATGAGCGGTATGATTCGCTGGAAGACGCATTGGCTGCAAGCCCCTACCCGAATCCGGTTCTTAGGTTGCAGGATCTCTTTTCCGGCATAAACGGCATTCCGGTGATGGGCGGCACTTCTGCCTGTAAACGTCTGGCTATGTTCCTTCGCTGGATGATCCGGACCGATGGAATCGTTGATTTCGGGATTTGGCAGACTGTCTTTCATCCTCGCCAGCTGATTATTCCGTTGGATACGCATGTTCACCAGATTTCATTGGAACTCGGCTTGACCCGGCAACGAGCCGCCACCTTGAAAACGGCGCTTGAGATAACCGAGGCTCTGTCGCATATCTTCCCGGATGATCCCTGCCTGGGCGATTTCGCCTTGTTCGGATATGATATAAATAAAGAGAAAATGAGTAATGGAAAAAGAGAAAAATAGGATTGCTTCTGTTTGTGTCTATTGTGCTTCCAGCACGCGGGTGGCCCCTGTCTATCGGGAGGCGGCAGCCGAATTGGGACGCTTACTGGGTGAACGGAATTTGCGTGTGATAAATGGTGCGGGAAATACCGGACTGATGTGTGCCGTCTCGGACGGTGCTTTGGCTGCCGGTGGAACCGTGACCGGTGTGATTCCCCATTTTATGGTCGAACAGAACTGGTGCCATAAAGGATTGACTGAGTTGGTGGAAGTGGACAACATGCACGAACGCAAACAACGGATGGCCGACCTGTCGGATGCTGCGATTGCCCTTCCCGGCGGATGCGGCACTCTTGAGGAGTTATTGGAAGTCATCACCTGGAAACAGTTAGGCTTGTATCTCAACCCGATCGTCATCCTGAATATAAACGGTTACTTCGATCCCCTTTTGGAGATGTTCCGCCGAGCCGTCGACGAACATTTCATGCGCTCGCAGCATGCCGGACTTTGGGCAGTCGCTTCTACCCCCGCCGAAGCTGTTGCGCTGATTTATTCGGAACCTAACAGTGGGCTTATTGTCAAAAACGTACAGAAATAGCTTACAGATTTGCGCTAAATATGTTACGGATGGTTGTTTTGAGGGAGAAATAGAATGAGCATGAAAGTCGTTTCTCCGTGAGGTACGCAGAAAATTGCGACGACGACCGTCTTCATCGCCATGAAGTCAATGTTCATACCTCATGAGTCCGGCAAGTCACGGCAACGAAGACGGTCGTCGTGGCGATGAAGACGGTCGTCGTGGAAATAAGGAGCCGGATCTCCTGAAAACAGCCATCGGGTGCTTCACATATTGCTGTATGCTCCCCGGTCGCTTTCCAAATATTCGATTCTCCAGGAGTTCGGATTTTCCCGAATGCAGGGGATATCCGGAAATAGGTTGACGAATGCAATCAGATTTGCTCAGGAATGGGCAGACGGTTGTCGTATGTGTCAGGGAAATCGTCTAAATGGTGTGAAAAAGACAAATCGAAATGGTACGTTTTTCCCCTGTAATAAGGAAATAATAGGGTTATTGTAAAAATAGAGGGTACGCTCTTTTACTGAAACGCATTGACCTCCGGCGTGCGGACGCCCGGTTTTAGTTCTCCACCAATTATGATTATTGTGTTGGCATTATTTGCGATGCCGGCTCCGGCGCGTGCCAGTTCTTCGTAATCGCCTAAGCGGGTCCAGTGTTTTGTGAATGTATTGTATTGCAGGAGGGCGGTATTGAACTTATACCAGCCGGCAGGATGCAGCAGATAGTTCTGGGCTTCTTTTTGCAACGAATCCCGTAACGAGAGGTTGCCCGTGTGCGTCGCCTGTTCCGTTAGTAACGGACGGTTAAGAGCGTCACGGAAACGGCTGTAGTTTACGCCTCCTATCAGGAGGATGGAACTATCGCCCGATGAGACGGCGCAGCCTCCCGTAACGGTACGGGGCGAGCCATCCTCTAAAGCGGGCAAAAGACCTTCGCTTTTCCATCGTCCGGTTGCGGGATGGTAGGATAGCATATCGGTTGCAACGATGGCTTCCCGATTGGCTGAAGCGGGCTGGAAACCTCCTGCCAGATAGATACGTGTGCCGTCTTGTGAATGTTGGGCGGCCAAGATCGGTTGTACACGTGCCGCATTGGGGAAATCCGGAAGTTTTGTCCATCCGTTATCTATATTTTGTCCCAGTTCGAGCGCGAAAAAAGAGCAGGAAGGTTCGGAATGTACGTTTCCACCGGCAATATAGAGAATCTCGTCGGAATAAGTTGCCCCAAAATTGTCCATCTCGGCAGGCAACTCCGGTAACGGATGAATGTCTATATCCCCTTTTTCCGCCGACCAGTTTATTCGTATCACTTGCCTGGATGCTCCCTTCTCGTTGCAACCTCCTATCCATATCATTCCCTCAGGGGTGGTAGCCGAAGCTCCGTAGGCAAGAGGCTCAGGGAGATGCCCCACAAGTCGCCATCCTTCGGTTGTTTGTCCGCTGATGTCGAGTGCATAAATCTCGCTGTAGTATCGCTTCGTTCCCCCTTCGGCCGCCGGTTTGCCGGGGAAGTTGCATCCGCCGGCGACTAATAATTGCCCGCCACTGATGCCGGTAAACGGGGCGGATAGGCCTAATGACGGGCTTTGGCTAACCCCGGGCAGGTCGGGCAGCCGGAACCAGCTGACCGGAGTTGCTTCCGAACGGAATGTCGAAGCCGGAAGCCCCGCTTCATTCACTAAATTGGCACGGGTGAAAGGTTGCCAGCCGTAACGGACGAATTTCGGGTTCCGGATTTGGCTGCTCCATACTTTTATCGTCTTTCCATCGATGATTTGTGCCTCCGCAGGAACGAACAGGCCATCGTGTTCGGCAATCTCGAAAGTGCGCAGTTTGTCGCCGTCGGAACTGTGCATGCCTTTCCCGTAATCGAATGTGACATAGGCTGCGTTGTCTTTGAACGTCACCGAGCGGTAGAGCGGACCGGAAGGAAGGACTTCGTGTCCGTACGTCTTGTTGAGCGCCCAGTAAGCGAGGCGTTCCCCTATCTCCCGTTTGTGGCGTGGGTGGACATCCAAAGAGTCGCCGTGATCGCTGCTGACCGCCATGCCGCTGTTGGGGATCGATTGGAGCATCCGGCGCTGGCTGTCCCGGAACCAAGGCCAGCTGGGACGGTCGATGCTGGATAGTTGCACATAATAGAAAGGTAATTCTTCCGCCCAGTTCTCCCGCCAGTTTTTTGTCAAAAGATGGAACAATTTCTCGTGCGCTTCCATATTGTGGGCATTCGATTCTCCCTGATACCAGATGATACCCCGTATCGGGAACTTTTCGAGCGGCCGGATGCCGGATTCGTATAAGTAGCAAGGTTCGTAGGGATGCCGTTGCTGCTTGTTCGTCGATTTGCGGATGTTGAGGGCGGCGCGTTCCCGTGCCCAGCCTTGAATGAAATCATTGTGTTTCCAGTCATAGAGGATATCGGGAAATTCGAATTCCAGGGTTTTACGGTCTATCCAGGCTTCCGTCGGTGAACCGCCTATGGCATTCAAGATAAGTCCGACCGGGACTTGCAAGCTGTCTGACAGCATCTGCCCGAAAGCAAAGGCCACTGCAGAGAAACGATCGGCCGTCTCTTCGTTGCATTCCTTCCACTCGGTATCCCGATAATATTGGAGCCTGTTGAGGGAATCCAGTGTTGAAATGTCCCATTCCACCGCACTTGTCGCCCATCGAGGTTTCATATCGAAAAGGCGGATTTGTGGTTTCCTGGCGGCAAATTCCAGAAAAGCCTTCCGCTGGCTGTCGATGGCGCTGCTGACCTGGAACGCCATATTCGACTGGCCTGAACAAAGCCATACTTCACCGATTAGGACATTCGTATAATCCAGTGTTCCGGATGCGGCCGAGATACTCAACGTGTACGGGCCTCCGGCCTTCATCGGTGGCAAGGTGACCGACCATTTCCCGTCGGGAGCCGTTATCGTTTCACCTTTCTGCCCGGCAATGCCGACCGTCACTTTTTCCCCGGCATTGGCTGTCCCGGCTATCAGGAGCGGTTTCTCCCGTTGGAGTACCATATTGTCCGAATAGGTCACGGGCATTTGAAGCCCCCCGTAATCTCCGGTCAACGCCTGGCAAACCGTCCGTGCGATGATTCCGGCTCCTTCGGCTGTGGGATGCAAGGCATCGGGCAAGAGGTCGGGACGGTTGTACAGCCCCGCTTGCAGGTCGATCAGCCCGGTATGGGCGAGTGTAGCAATGTCTTCGATGTTTCGTTGTATCTGCCAATACCAGTCGCGTGTGCCCGATTTAAAGCGCGTATGGCGGTGGGAGATCGGTGTCAGGCGGCAGATCCAGATTTTGCATTTCGGGTTCGCTTGGCGGAAAGCGTCGATCAGGGCCAGGTAATCCTTTGTGAAGTCATCCCGGTAATCTGGCCAGTCACGCGGGTCTGTGTCGTTCAGTCCGAGATGGATGACGACCTGGTCGGCGGCAAAGTCGAGGGCAGCCTTGCATTCCTCCTGTTCGTTGTAAGGACGGTGTCCTCTTCGCAATAACGTCGCCCCGCTTTTTCCGAAGTTGACGACTTCGTATCCGTCTCCTAACATCCGTTGGAGCTGGGCGGGATAACTGTTCTTTTCGCGGTCCTCGATTCCGTAGCCATACGTTACACTGTTACCGACACAGGCCACCTTGATTTTTTGTGCCTGGATCGTGGCACTCAATACGATGAATAAACAGAGCAGTATCTTTTTCATATGTTTATCGTTTCTTATCGGGTGAATAGACCAGGCCGTCCACAGCCTTTTCACCGTCAGGTGTGACAAATACGAAAGTGAACATCCACTTTTGCAAGCGGATTTCCGGTCCGGTGAACTTTCCGACCGGAAGTTTCATAAAAACCTTGTTCCATCCTTTCTGCAGATGGACAGGCATGGGAGGACGCACGACACAGTTTTCGTTGCCGAGCAGAACCTCGTTGGATTTGGTCCGGTGCGTGGCGGTCCAGACGGGAGGCTGAATCTCCCGGTCGTTCACCCACACCCGGCTTTCCCGGTAATCCCATTTCCCCGGAAGTGGCGGCAGATCCATTTCCGAACGGCTGTAGTTCTGGAACTCTATCCAGGCTCCTACATCTTGTGCTTTCGGAGAGTAGACCCAAGTCCAGGCATACGCCGTATGGTTTTCTTGCGGTTCCTTGTAGATACCCGGGACGAGCGTTCCCCAGACGTGGCGGAGGTAGATGCCTGCGCCGGTCGCATCCTGCGTCCCATACGTTTTGTTGTCGTATGTATAGTGGGATTTCAATTCCTTTTCAGGCGGGAATGATGCCGTCAGGTTGCCTTGGTTCGGGAATGCGTCCGTGATACGCCACCTGACGTTCGTCTGTTTAACGTAAGCGAACGGATATCCCTCGAAACAATGCTCCTTATGCCAGAGCAGGCGGTTTTCGAAATCGGCGAAAGCCTTGAACATCTCACTGTCTGCCGGTGGTAAAACCGTCCCTTGCTTGTCGAAATATTCAGTACCGCCCCCTTTCCAAGCACGTTCGGCTATGGCGAGCATATTCGGGTAGAAGTTATTCTGTTTGACGATATCGGTTTCCGGCTGGATCATCCGGTCGTTCCAGATTGCCAGGATCGTGCCGGCCAGATCATCGCTGCCCTGCGGCTCGTTGTAGATACGGCTGTTGTAGAGGGCGAACAGGTCGGCAAAAGTGTCGAAATGGTTCAGATAGTGGAAACGGGAGTCGATGGCCGGAATCCCTTTTTGGGCTTTCCCCCGGTAACTCCACAGATGCGTCATGTCGATCTCTCCCGGCTTGTACTGCCATCCCGGATTCCAGGAGATCACCTTTTTCCCTTTGGAGCGGACATAAGCGACCATTTCGGGTACGAAATCAGGATTGGTGAACTGCACTTCGTCCGTCCCGATATGCAGATAAGGAACATCGAACGTTTCGCAAACCTCGTCGACCAGGAGTTTCAGTATCTTCATCCCTTCCGGGCTTTGCATGTCATGGCGGAAAGTACGGATGAAAGCGGCGCTGTGTCCGGGCATATCGATCTCCGGGATCAGCATGACATGATGCTGTTTACAAAAATCGACCAATTCCCGTGCCTCTTCGAGCGTGTAGTATTTCCCCGGCTGGCGGATCGTGTTGACGCTGTCGTTCAGCATCGGGAACACCTTGCTTTGCAGGCGCCATGCTTGGTTTTCCGTCAGATGCCAATGGAAGACGTTTATCTTATAACGTGCCAGGATCGCTATTTCCCGTTTCAGTTCGTCCATCGAGATATAAGTACGTCCCACATCCTGCATGAAGCCGCGGATACGGAAGGCGGGCCAGTCGGTGATCTCGCATCCGGTGATTGCGATGCCGTTACCTTTCTTTTCCGTCAGTTGGCGTAATGTCTGGATCGCCCTGTATACACCCGTTTCCGTAATGGCTTCGATCTCTATTCCTTTTGACGTGACACGCAGTTTATAGGCTTCATCACGATTGATAGGTATATCGGGAAAATCCTTGGCCCATTTGACCGAAAGAGCCGGACGACCTGATGTGGCATCTGTTACCTGATTGCCTGCCGTTTGTTTCAGGCCTATGGAACTCAAGTTTTCCGTAAGGGAAACAAAAGTTCCTGCATGTCGGAACTTTTCTCCGTTCCAGACCACTTTCTGCGGGCAAGGAAGCAAATGAGGGATATCGGCTGCTTGCACAACCCATATCCCTGTATATAAACTTACTAATATGAACAGTATGCGTTTCATACGCAGGACTACTTCACCAGATCAGACAGTTTGACAGCTTGGAAAGTCATATGAGCGACGCTCGATTCGTAGAAGATGCCGACCGTTTCCTTGTCGATCATGGACAGGCAGGAATAGCCCCAGCCTTCGTCTTCGTCCAGCGTTACTTGGTTGGAGAGCGGCCAGGTCATGCCTCCGTCCGTACTAACCTTTATGGTGATATGGTTACGTCCCTTCGTCGTGTTCGGATTGGAGAAGATCAGCAGGTCTTTTCCCGTGATGTTGTCTTTGGCATCCACGTGGATGAGGCTTGCCATACAAACCGGTTCCTGCAAGGCGCTGCGGCTGGACGGATGTTCGTTCCAAGTCTTGCCCAGGTCGCGTGTGGTGGCCACGGCACGGCTGCCTCCCCGGTTGTCACGCATGTTTAGCATCAGGACACCCGGTTCGACTTCGGCGACCTGTGCTTCGGTCGTGTTCGTACGTGCCAGGTTATGCAGATGCCAGGTAGTTCCCCGGTCTTTACTATACATGATGCCGGCGTTCGGCACACGGGTGGAATCGATGAACTGGATCGGGAAAACCAGTGTCCCGTCTTTCATCGTGATCCCCCGGCCCGGTCCCTGCAACAGGAAGTACCAGGAAGGATCTTTTACCTGTGATGTGATATTGATCGGTTGGCTCCAGGTCTTGCCGTCGTCTTCGCTTTTGACAAGCATCAATTGCGCCGTGTTGTCCGGTTCCATGCCCGGCATAGAATTCCACCATGCACGTCCGTTACCCATCCCGTGTGTCCAAGCGGCAACGACCCAGATCGTATTTGTCTTTTCGTCCACCAGAATAGACGGGTCGCCCACACCGTTCTGTGCGTGAGGCAGGCCGCCCGTTTCGCCGAACGTCATTGCCACACGCATCGGTTCCCAGGTCTGTCCCTTGTCGGTGCTGCGGCTTACTCCTATATCGACTTTCTCCTGTAGATCTACACTGCTGTTGTAGCGAATGTCGTACACGCCCAGAAGCGTCCCGTTGTTGGTTGTCACCAACCCCGGAATACGGTAGGCTGCCACCCCGTCGTCACCGGCGTGGCGGACGCCTATTCCCATGCGGCAGATATCCGATTTGCTGTCCCACACGATTGTCGCCGGCCTGTCGTTGATCTCGGCTGCCGGCATCAGGACGCTAAAGGAGGCCGACAGGGAGGTCTCAGGTTTCATCTCGATACTGACCCAGTAATAGTTGACACCTTCCACCATCGGCTGGTTGCTGGTGAAGGTTACGACATTGGCGATATCCGTCACTTCGCTCTGCTTGACGGAGTAAGAGGGATTGGCAGCCTTCGTCTTACCTTCCGCATGGCTGGAAATATAGGAAACGGGGCGGAAATGTTTTCCCTGTCGGGAAGTCGCTTCCGTTCCGCTATAGAAAAAGCGTAAGGCTTTTATGTCGTTTAAGTCGGTTCCCTCTTTGAATTGCAGGGAAAGTTTGTTGAGCACATCTCCTTTGTGTGCCTGTACACGCATTTCCAACAGGATATTGTCTGTCCGGTCGATCAGTATCGGGATCTGCGGCTTTCTGACAAACAAGCTGTCTGCGGCAAAGGCAGTTTGCATGAAGAGAAGGAGGCTGAAATAAAGAAAGATTTTTCTCATGATGTTTTTATTTTAATTATTTATCGGCCATATTGACCGTTTTCGGGCGTAAGAAGATGACTTCCACCATTAAGGCAACGAATACCAAGCCGGCCATCATCGCGAAATCATGGCCCAAGTTACCGGCATCCGTCGATTCGCCCAACAGTTTTGTGATGATCGCTCCGGCAAAGACTCCGGTCATGTTCATGATACCGTAGGCTGTCGCCCGGTAGCGCGGCGACACGAACTGGCAGAGGATCGGCATGTTGTTGGCATCGAAAATACCGAAGCCGATGCCGAAACAGAGCCCACCGCCGACAATCATGGCGAAGCTGTCGCCGAACCCTAACAGCAGGAGTGCCGGAATGGTCAGGGCAAGCCCGATGGAACCGGTATAAATACGTCCCCGCACATTCCGCTGGATCCATTTGTCGGACAAGATACCGCCCGCAATCACCCCGATGAAAGAAGAGATTGCAATCGTGAAAGTGGACAACGGCCCGGCTTCCGACATATCGATGGACAAGTTCTCCGAGAACAAAGTCGGCAACCAGTTTTTAGTCGCCCAACCCGGCAAGCTCGATGTGGCGAAATAAAGCAGGATGATCCAGAACGAAATGTTGACGAACAACATTCCCATTCCTTTTATCGCTGCTTTCGCCGGATTCTCCTTCGGTCCGGGCTCTGAAACCAGTCTGGCGGCGGCATGGTCTTTTTTCTCTTTCAGGAAAAGGATCAGGACAAGGCTGTATGCGATTCCGATGATTCCGAACCAATGGAAAGTCGCTTCCCAACTGTATGCCCCCGCAATGGTGGCGCCGAAACCACCCAACGCCTGTCCCGTATAGAGCCCGGTCATATGGATCCCGACGGCTAACGACCGCGTTTTCTCCTGGTGGTAATCCGTGATCAGCGAAAGTCCGGCTGGAATGTACAAGGCTTCGCTGACCCCCATAATGGCGCGGAGAATATAGAGCTGGTTGAAATCGGTCGAATATCCCATCATCAGCGTAACGAACGACCAGACGAAGAGGCTGCCCACGATCAACCATTTCCGGTTGATCCGGTCGGCGATCATGCCGGCGACCGGGCTCATCAGGCCGTATATCCACAAGAATACCGCCATCAGGCGCCCGAAATTCGTGGCAGATTCCAGTTCGGTAATATCGATCATCATGGCAGACTTCATGGTCGAAAGCATCTGTCTGTCCATGTAGTTCAGCAAAGCCACGCCCCAAAGCAGGGCGACAACGATCCAAGGATAATATTTCTTATTGCTTATCATAGCCCTGAAAGGATTTCCTTACATAGAAGATTGCATTTCAGAAGCATCCGGGGAATATGGAACGGACCTTTGTACATGTTCCCTTTTGCCGGTTGCGAGAGTGTCCCGTCGTAATGGAAATAGCCGAACCATTCGCCGTATTCCTTGTCGGGGAAACGGGCGTAGGTGTATTCGTTTATCAGTTTGTGCATTTCCAGGTATTTCGGGTCGCCTGTCGCCTCATAGGCATACAGCGTGGCGATGATGGCTTCGCACTGCGGCCACCAGAACTTCATGTCGTGCCAGTATTCCTGTTGCGGACGGTTTTTGCAATCCCTGAAATAGGTGATTCCGCCGTGCACTTTATCCCAGCCCCATTCCCAGGACCAGTCCAGGATCGTGAGCCCCATCTGTTTTAGCTGAGGGTCCCAGTTCCGGTGTTTGGCCTCTTCGAGGATGAACCAGGCGGTTTCGATGGAATGGCCCGGATTGATGGTCCGCCCCGGGATCGAGTCGATGAATTCACCATCCGGCCCGACCGTTTCCAGAATGGCCTTAAATTCCGGCTTCATGAAGTCGCGGCGCAGTTCGGCTATCGATTCGTCGATCTGGCGTGTCAGCACAGGATCGTCTATCGCTTCTCGGATGCGGGCGGCGGTGTCGATCAGGATCATGCAAAAAGAATGCCCTTTTGCAACGAACCCTTCTCTGAATTTGGGCTCTAATGCGCCCGGTGTGTTTTTGTAGTAGAGAATCCGGTTGAACAGCTTGACCGCCTTTTCGGCATAGCTCTTGTCGCCCGAAGCGATCGAATATTGAGCCATTGCGATTGCGGCAAACGTTTCGGAAAATACATATCGGCGTTTTCGTACGGGAGTTCCTGTTTTCGTCACCTCGTAAAACATGCGGCCGTCGGTATCGAAACAGTATTTCTCGATGAAGTCGATCCCGTTTTTGCAAGCCTCCAGCCATTCGGCCCGTTTTTCAAGGTTGTTGTAAGCATAAGCAAGTATAAAGGCGAACCGTCCCTGAAACCAGACCGATTTGTTCGTGTCCATCAGCGAACCGTCCCGGTCCAGACAGGTGAAATAGCCTCCATACTCTTTGTCGATACCGTATTTCAGCCAGAAAGGCAGAATGTCGGTCAACAAATCGTTTTTGTATTTTTCGCCCCAATATTCGAGGTATTCAGATGGTTTTGTAATGTCGTGCATGGCGTTATGGATTAGAATTTATTACATCTGTCGAAAAAATGAATAGCTTCCAGTTCCGCTTTCATGGCAGCCTCTTCCGCATCCGTCATGTTTTGGAACGGCGTCCGGTTTTTACCTAAGTCGAGCCCGATCAACTTCATGATCCGCTTGCCGCCCACGATATTGCCACGATAATGGCAGATCACGTTGATCACTTCCTGTGAGAAGTTCTGGCGTTCGCGTGCCGTTTCGAGGTCTCCGGCTGCCCAGGCTTCGAGTATTCCGGTCAACTCTTTGCCGTTGTAGTTGGTTGTCCCGCCGATACCGCCTTGTGCGCCGCCCATCGCCAGGCATGGAAGGATTGTTTCGTCTTGCCCGTGAAGCATATCGAATTTGCCGTCTTTATACAAGCGGCACTGGTTGTACTCGTAAAGGCTTTCGTATGTATATTTGATCCCTGCGAAATTCGGGATACGTCCGTCTACCGCTTTCAGCAGCTCGACCATCGGCAGGAATGCACCGTTGAAAGCCGGGATATGATAGTAATAGAAAGGAAGTTCCGGAGCTCCGGATGCAATTTCTTCGCAGTATTTCACCAATTCTTCTATCCTGTTCACTTTCGGAAAAGGAGAGGCCATGGCTCCGATTCCCCAAGCTCCGATCTTTTGGGCATGTGCAGCCAATTTATGGCTTGCTTTTACACACGTGCTGCCTACGTGCACAATGACCTTGAATCCGGCAGGAGCCACTTCCACCCATCTTTCGGCCAGTTTCATGCGCTCTTCGTCGGTCAGCATATAGCCTTCTCCCGAAGATCCGTTGATAAACACTCCCTTCAAGCCGTTTTTTACCAAAAGTCCGGCATATGCTTCTATCGGTTCGTAGTTTACTTCTCCGTTTTCATAGAACGGAGTGAAAGGTGCATCAATTAATCCTTTAATCTTTTCCATTATCTGCGCGATTTAATAGTGTTGTGTTATTCATTAATAATGTATCATGCCAAGCAGTTTGCTTCTTGATAGGAGGCAGGCTCCTAAAGCCCCCGCTCTTTCTCCTAATTTGGATATTTTGATTTCGGTGTCCTGATTGACCAGATTGAGCGAATATTTGCGGATGGCACTCTTGATCGGCAGACTGATATACTCGCCTGCCAATGAAAGCGTTCCGCCCAGTATGACCAGCTCAGGATTGAAGATGTTCATCAGTCCGGCAATACTTTTTCCCAGGTTCACGCCCATTTTTTCCAGAATGTCGATACAAAGTACATCCTCTTTCCGTACAGCTTCGAGCAGGTCGCCGAGCGAGATCTCTTCTCCACTGTCCAGTTTCTGGGCGAGTATGGTGTTGCTGCCTTTCCGGTAACGTTCTACCAGGATACGATGGAAAGCCGATCCGGAAGCCTCTGTTTCAAGACAACCTTTCTTGCCGCAATGGCACAGCACTTCGTTTTCGAACATACAGAAATGTCCGAACTCTCCGGAAAAGCCGGATTTCCCGTAATATAAATTCCCGTCGATGATGATGCCCAGTCCCAGTCCCCATGTCATGTTGACGAACAAGATGTCCTTTTCTCCCTGTACGGCTCCTTTCATATATTCGCCGTAGGTCATGGCCCGGCTGTCGTTTTCGATAAAAACCTTTGTCTGCAACCGCTCTTCAAGGAGTTGTGCAAGGGGTTTTTCATCGAAATAGAAGATGCTGTAACTATAGCCCGATACCGGATTTACACGGCCGGAAATATTGACTCCGATTGCCAGTATCTTATTCCGTTCTACAGGAAATGATGTGATGAAATCGTCAATAATCTTGCAGAGTTGTTCCAGTGCGGCAGGCGTATTTTCAAGTCGGTAGGGGATGTTTTCTTCGAGTAGGACTTTGTCGCCTTTGAAATCTATCGCTGCGATGTTCAACTTGTCTTTAAGCATATCGACTCCCACAAAGTAGCCGGATGCCGGATTAAGGCCATAGATATTCGGTTTACGTCCTCCACTGGTTTCCTGTTTTCCGAAGTCCAGAATATAACCGTCATCCTGAAGTTCGGCGACCAGTTTGGTGACAGTTGGAATGCTCAGGTCCATTTCACGCCCCAAATCGGCGATGGTCGCATCGCCATTGGCAATATAATAATGGATGATCTTCTTTTTTAGAAGCTCATTGCGGTTGTTATTATCGGAAGACAATAAAAAATTTGTGTTCATGGCCATTAGGATGTTATAATAATGATATAGCTCCACAAAAGTATATAAAATTTTTTCAAATATAGGATTGTGAAAATAAAAAAATCAAATAAATCTGCCACCTATTCCATATTTGTCTCTTACACTCGTTGCCGTGCAGGAAAGAGAACTGCAAAACTGCCGAAAAGCGACCCATTCCAGGCGGTTCATATATGATGAAAAATACAGTAACCCCGCTTTAAAAGGTAAATATACGTATCATGCTAATATTCAGTGCTTTTATCAAATACTATGTTTCTTAAAAAATATTACCCTTGCGGATAATTTGAAAAATATGGGGTATAAAATCAAATTTCATGCACTACTGTTTCGATTCAGACCAACGGGTATTCTGGGAAATGATACAATAAGCCAAGTATGACAAAAAGTTTTGCATTCGAAAGTCGTGTTCCGATTATAAAAAAGCGTATCTTTCCACAGAAAACAACCGATCTAACAATATATCCGTATGAAAAAAATGCTCTTACTAATCTTGTCATCCGTCTGCCCATTCTTTTCGTGTGTAGGAGACCGTACCGTATCGGAAACGATGGACCGGTCAGAAATACTTTTAGAGGCAAATCCAGATAGTTCCTATACATTATTAAATAAGATAGAAACACCCGATAGGTTGAACGAACGACAGTTTGCCCGTTGGTGTATGCTGTATTGCCGGGCGGCGGACAAATTGTCTGAAGATATGCTATATACCGAACAACTCGACCGGGCATTGTCTTGGTTCAAAAATCATGGTTCGGTGGAAGAACAGGCTTGGATAGGGCTTTACTTAGGGCGTTCGTATGTGAAAGATAAGCTTTTTGTCCCGGCAATGAAGGCTTATTCAGAGGCGTTGGGGTTGGCAAAAGAGAAGCGTTTATATGATGTGGCAGGATACATTTGTAGTTATATGGCGGATTTGTACACCTACACGAAGCAAAGAAGTGAAGAGCGGAGGAAGTTTGAAGAAGCGGCAGAATTTTTTAAGCAGGCCGGTAACGAGCGGAGTTATGCCTTTGCCCTGCGAGATGTGGCTAAAACATGGGCATTTGACGATTCTTTGTCGTTGGTGCTTTGCTATATGTTGAGAGCGGATTCTGTTATTACAAAGCTTCGGGATTCGGCCGGAATTGGAGTCATTGCTAATGGCTTGGGTAATATTTATAATCTGATGGGGGATATAGAGAAATCAAAGAGTTATTTTATCAAAAGTTTAAATTCGGATACGATATATCAGGCTCCAACTTACTTGGCTTTAAGTAGTCTTTATTATGATGAAAACATTCTTGATTCAGCCCGGTGTTATTTGGCAAAGGTGACAGGAGCGCCAGCGAATCCGTATACTTTGGTGGATCGGTTTTATCTAGGTTATCTAATTGAAAAGGATGCCGGTGACATGGAAAAAGCCCTTTCCTATTTGGAACAATATCAGGAAAAGAAAGATTCTTTGTATGATAAGCAAAAGCAAGTAGACATTATCGATGCTGAGAAGCGGCATGATGTTACGACTGTTGTTCAAGACAATAAAAAACTTGTTGAGGAGAAACTGTTATTGTTTGCATTGGCTGTGATCGTTTGCCTTTTGTTGGTAGTGGGCTATCAGATACGAGATAAGAAGAGGCTTCTTGAAATAGACCGGCGGAAAAAGTTTTTAGAAGAAGAAAAAAGTCGTCATAAGAAACAGAAAACAGAATTGGAAGACCGTCTCCAAGAGTTAACGGCAGAGATGGAAAGAAAAGCTGCCGCACATGAGGATACGAGTGAATATAAGAAAGAAATCATAATGTTGAGATTTGAAAAATTGAGACAGTCTTCTTTATTTAAAACACTCAAAGAGCAATGTCGGAAAGTAGAGCCAGGTAGTGAACAGAAACTAAGCGAAAGGGAGTGGAAAAGCCTGATTCATCTGATCGATTCCTTTTTCCCGAACACCTGTGTTTTCATGAAAGAAAACACGTTGGGGCTGACAAAAACAGAAACCAAGATTTGCTATCTTAGTTTTCTTAATTTGTGTTTAAGTGAAGAGGCTATTCTTTTAGGAGTCAGTTCCGACTCAGCCAACAAGTTCCGAAGTCGTACCCGGCAGAAACTATGTCCGGGTCAAAAAGGAAGCGATATAAATGAGACCATTCTTCAAAAAGGGTGGTAGAAGTTTGGAATTTGTATTAAAATAGGGACAATTTTTATTGTCTCTATTTGTAAATGACTGATTAATAGGTTGTAATAGAACGTTGAATAGGATTTGTAGCTGTCTATATAAATTAATTACACAAAAATATATTGCTAATTATCAGTGTATATATCTTTGTGTAAGATGATTTTGTCCATAGTAGAATAGATTCTGTCCATATCCTGATTTGCTGTATTTTCTGGTTTCTTCTATGTTTGCACCCAACAAATTTTTATGAATGCATTTAGAAAATTGGGTATGTGCTATTAATAGCAACACTTTCGTTTCCTTGCTTTGCCAAGAAACGAATAAATCTGGAAGGAAAATGGAATACTACTCCTAAATCTATTATTCCTAAACTACCTATTCAGGTATGGGTTGAAGACAACAACAAAGATTTATTGTTGGAGTTTTCCGTTAATTTGGGAACGGTCGAAGTGATTGTAACAAATTCAGAAGGAGAGGAAGTGTATAAACAATCTGTAGAGGCGAAGCCTTCGGTTGTCATTTCTTTGGAAGAGAAGGTGAAGGAAGGAGATGTGTTGTTGGTGACAGATGGTGAGAATTTGGTTTATGGGGGAATAAAATAAGCAATTGATTTTGGCACGGTAGCCAAGAATAGAACAATTCCTCATGCTTGTAACAAATGAAATTATTAATAACAATTTAAAGATTAAATCAAGATGAAAAGATTAATTAATTCAATTTCGCTATTGTTTATTATGTCAATAATTATATCTTCATGCTCTAATGAAGAAGATATACTTTCGCCAACAGACTTGGCGGTAACTAAGTCTGTAGAAAGTTGTCGGTTAGAAAGTGATTATACTGTGTTGGGAAATTATCTTATAATAGAAAATTATAGATATAAGTTATCTATCAGCGATGAAAAAGTTCTATCTTTAGGTGTAGAAAAAAAATCACTTGACCAATTTAAAAATGAAATAGCAGTAGTAAATGATGTAATTGCTAAAAATGAAACAGACCCCGAATCTTTTATTAGAATGAATTTGCCTAATAAAGAAGCGGTAGTTGTGCCGACATTGTTAAAATCTGGTAAGCGAAAGTCTATGCCTGTTAATGCAGAACAAAGACCTATGTTGATACCTTTCTCAGAAGATACAACAATTATCGATAGTACATCTGCACGAATAGGTCAGTATTTAGGCGGGATGGATGTCGGTCAAAATTGTTTTTTTGAGGGTAAAGATTTAATAGAAAGTTGGTATTATGTTCAGTCTGCTCACCTTTGGTCTTTCAGTTGTAGATGTGATATATTTGTTGTGCCAAATGAAGGGTGGAGAACTTGGCTCGAATCAGGTTTTGGTTCAAGTAACGGTTCTAAGGATTGGCAATTTTCCTTGGTTCCAGAGAGCGGTAAATGTTGGTGGGAGTTTAGTTCTATAAATACAGGAGCTGATGGAAGTTCTATAAATTTTAAGTTCTACAATAAAAACTAATGATTTTGATTTTATAGGATAATGCAGTAAAATGATTATGATAAAGAATAGTATATTTTTTTTGATTGTTTTTTGTTGTATTGTGTTTCTCTTTTCCTGTGAACAGGAAAAGGTTACATATCAGGATTGTGTGGAAGAGGAACAGGCTATTATCAATAATTTCATAAATGATCATGAAGTTATTGTATTGAAAGAATATCCAGGTAATGGAGTTTTCCATAAGAATGAATTTGTGAAACTTGAGAATGGTGTTTATCTTCATGTGATAGATTCTGGAAATGGGAATCGTCCAGTTTCTGGGACAAAGATTCAGTCATTTGCTGAAGGATGCATTCTGGGAAAAGATAGCATGATTAATTTTGATGGTTTTCGCAATAATAAGGATTTGGCAAATTGGCCTATAGAATTTACTTATAACGAATCTCCGTTCCTGGATCAATATTTGTTAGGAGAAGGTTATATGGGGGCAATGAAATTTGTAGGTGATAGTTCTTCTGTAAGTATGATTGTTCCATTTGCAGTAGGAAGTTCATATCAACAATCCGTTTTGGTTCCAATTTACTTTGAAAGAGTTGATTTTGTTTTTGTGAAATAATAAGATTTACTTGATATAAACTAAGAAATAAAAAGGGAGGGCTTTTAGTTTTCTTCCTTTTTATTTAGTTATCATATTATGAGCAAATGATAAAATTCTAATCTTTTAATAGGGTTTTCCCCCCATTTTTCCAACTTATTATATGAGCAGAATGGAGAGAAATTGCTTCGGTTGACAATAAAGGACTCCCGTTAAAGGTTACTTTATCCCCCGTTTCCCATTAGTAAATGAAGCCGAACATCCATAAAGGGATTTCGTTTTGGTAGGCATATTCCATGTCGTCTTTTACTATATATCCTTCAACTGCATTTTTTATCTGTGCCCGTTTTTTGTTTCGTCCGCCGACTTCGAAAGTGCGTCCGTCAATTTCAAAATCGCTGATAGGGGATGAGATGATGAAATGCCCTACACGCATCCAAGTAAAAAAGACGGTTTCACGAATATTGCCTATATCCGGAGTTGTGTCGGACAACATGTAGGCGATGTCTGTATTGTTGAGATAGATTTTGTCTATCTTTTCCAATACTTTTATGCCATTCGCTTTTTCTCGAAGCAGGTTGATGAGTCCGGCTTTTTCCAAGTAGAGCAGATAGGTGGGTAATGTGTTCCGGCTGATTTCTAGGTCTCGTTCCAATTTGGTGTAATTAGGCTTGAATGGTACGCTTTGGGCAAGGACATAAAGCAATTTTTTCAGTTTAAAAGCTGATGCTACATTCATTTCGGCAAATTGCGGAATGTCGGTTTCTATCATGAGTTTCACAACATTACTTAACCGCAAGCGATACTCCGTTTCTGTGAAAAAAGGATAATAGCCCGCTTGCAGATAGTTTTTGAAAAGTTTAAGAGGCCGTTCCTTTTCGTATGGAAATTGTACTTTTCCGGCTACTATCTCGGATAAAGGATAGGCTGGCAATTGCCATCCTTGGGTAAGATTGATGTATTCTCTAAAAGAGAGACCGGGCAGGTGATACTCCACTTTCCTTCGACTCAAGTCTGCACCTCCTTTTTCTAAATCCAGAATGGATGATCCTGTGTAAACGACATGGAGGCCGGGTATCTGGTCGTAAATGTTTTTTATCTCGGTTGACCATCCTTTGTATTTATGTATTTCATCAATAAAAAGTTTTTTCCCGCCTTGTGTGTAAAACTGGTAGGCTAAATCGAAAAGACGATGATTGGTGAAATAGAAGTCATCGGCAGTGATATAGAGTACATCTTCAGCCTTTTCGTACTTTTTGATGTGTTGGAGCAATAACGTCGTTTTGCCTACTCCTCTGGAGCCGACAATAGCTATTAGTCTACTGTCCCAGGCGATTTTATCGTGCAGGAAGCGGATGAAATCAGTAGATACCAATTCTAATTGAAGACGAAAGTTTCTGTATAAATTCTGCATCATTGCTATCTTTTAAGCTTTTTCTTTGCTACAAAGATACGGAATTGCATGTTCCATTGTGCATTTTTGTCAATAATTGCATGATGCAACGTGCGATTTTTTTTGAAAATGGTCAGGTTTATTCCTTGCAACAAGGGATGGAAGGACAGACTTTAGAAAGTTGGCTTTTCATTTCAATGCATCGTTTACAGCTATCAACTTGGCCAAAGTGTTTTTTTTGTGTGTTAGTAGTAGAATTTTTATTCGTGGATAGGGGGTTTCTCATTTTTTCTGTCATATAGTAAAGTCAAACCAATAAAAGAGAGTTGATATGAAAAAGAGTGTGATGTTTTTATTATTGAGTTTAGTGTGTTTCTCAGTTTCCGCGCAAATAGGGAAAGTGAGAAGTGGAATAATCGGTGGCGTCTCGATGGATTGGTATAAGGATAAGGCAATGTCTAAAGACAAAGCCGGATTTAATATACCGGATATGAAACCATCTTTTCATGTGGGATATCAGTTTCAAATCGAATTGAAACACCGTTTATCAGTGGACGTAGCCTTATTATACGGGCAGAAACGAGGTGAAATAGCCTCGATTGGCAATAAAGTGGCTCCTGTTAAAGGTTACCAAAGTAAGTTTGCAAGGAATTACATGGCATTGAACGGAGTTCTGAATTATAATCCGGTAGGAGGATTGAAGGTCGGCGCAGGTGTTGAGCCTACTCTTCATTTTAAGGATGATATTATGATTGGGAACACAATCAAATCTGCCTTTGATGTGCCGGTTGTTGTCAAAGCAGCCTATGCTTTCAAATATTTCGATTTGGCTTTGACATACAAGCATGGTACTTGCAATGTGATGAAAGGGGTTCCTTATATGAAATACGGTCGGACTCGCGACATGCAAGTTTCCATCTTTGTCCCGATATTCAAATGATTTCTTCAATAAAAAGTAAGTTATATTCTAAAAAATAAGTTTTATGGCAAAAATAATTATCTCACTATTGTTACTTATATTCTCTTTTAGTGTGAAAGGGATTGAATTACAACCTTATTCCGGAATTATATATTCAAATAAGTGGGGTTTGCAGACCGGTGCTGATATCGGTTTCCCGCTGAAAAATAATTTTTATTTTCAAACAGGTCTGATGCTTTATTCCAATCCCGAATCAACGTGTTCTTATGATGATTGGAGGATTGGAGTCAATCTGCCTGTTTATATGCAATACCGTTTGCCTATAAACAATAAAGTGAAAATGAATATCAATGTCGGACCATATTTGGGAATCGCTTCTGTCGGGCAAGTCGGTGTTGCCAGCAAGATAGGGCTTGATATTTCACGAATTAGCTTTAGTCTCAGTTATTTTCAAAATTGTGTGACAGACAAATTTGCTGTATTAGGATTGTCCGTAGGATATAAATTTGTCCTCTGATATACTATAAAAAACATTGCCGCAGAATAGGTTTTTCCCCCATTTTTCCAGTCATATCAACAAAGTCAAACCAATAAAAGAGAGTTGGAAGAATTTGCCTTGACGGATAAAAAAGGATTTTAGATAAAGCTGGAAAAATCAGCCTTATATAATTGTGAGAGTATAAATAAATTCTTTTCTTTGTAGAAATAAGAAAGGAGTCAGTTATGTCGAGTTATATTCGTTTTGACTGGGCGATGAAGCGCCTGTTGCGTGACAAAGGAAACTTTGCAGTATTGGAAGGTTTGATCACTACGCTATTGGGTGAAGAGATCACGATCAAGACGCTGTTGGAGAGCGAAAGCAATCAGGAAAGCGAGTATGATAAATATAACCGGGTGGATATATTGGGAGAAGATTCGAAAGGTCGTTTGATCTTGTTCGAGATACAGAACAACAATGAGTATGCCTATTTCCAGCGGATGTTGTTCGGTGTGTCCAAACTGGTGACCGAATACCTCAACCGAGGTCAAGGGTACGAGTCTATCCGTAAGGTCTATAGCATCAATATCGTTTATTTCTCGTTAGGTAGCGGCACGGATATAGTCTATCATGGCAAAACTGAATTTCGGGGTATCCATAATAATGAGCTTCTTCGACTGTCACCGTTTCAGCAACAGACCTTCAATGTATCCGAAGTTAGCAACCTGTATCCTGAATATTATATATTGCGTGTGAACGATTTCAACCGCTGGTCGAAAATCCCGTTGGAACAGTGGATATATTTCCTGAATACGGGCGAGATTCCGGAAGAAGCGAATGCTCCTGGTTTACCCGAAGCACGCGAACGTTTGAAGTTGGACCGTCTGAGTAAAGACGAGCTGAAAGCTTATTACCGGCATTTGGATAATGTCGTGATATTGCGTGATAATATTTTAACGGAACGTGCGGAGGGTCGAGTAGAAGGTCATGCTGAAGGCCGGGTGGAGGGTTTGGCCGAAGGCCGTGCTGAAGGTCGTGCTGAAGGTCGTGTTGAAGGTCGTGTTGAAGGCCGGGCTGAAGGAGAGCATGTCAGATCTGTGGAAATTGCCCGAAAGATGAAAATTAAAGGTATGTCCGTTTCTGATATTTCCGATATGACCGGTTTGGATGTAGAGGAGATAGAGCAAATTGACCGGTTTTGATTATTATTTTGTTATAGAAGTCTTTGTGTAAAAAACTGATGCCGGTTCAGAACCTGATAATTCTTATTATCTTTGCCTGTCAAAGTAAATAAGAGTATGGAAGATGAATTTGATATAAGGGATGCACGGGTTCCGGAGAGCGAGCGGGAGTATGAGAATGCGCTTCGTCCGCTTTCGTTTCGGGATTTCAGCGGACAGGCCAAAGTGGTTGAGAACCTGAAGATTTTCGTAATGGCAGCCCGGATGCGCAAGGAAGCGCTCGACCATGTATTGCTGCACGGGCCTCCCGGATTGGGAAAGACCACCTTATCCAATATTATAGCGAATGAATTGGGAGTCGGCTTCAAGGTGACTTCTGGGCCGGTGCTGGATAAACCGGGCGATCTGGCGGGAGTGTTGACTTCGCTGGAGAAGAATGATGTCCTTTTTATCGATGAGATCCACCGGTTGAGCCCGATTGTGGAAGAATATCTGTATTCGGCGATGGAAGATTACCGGATCGATATCATGATCGATAAAGGGCCGAGCGCCCGTTCCATCCAGATCGACTTAGCTCCCTTTACACTGGTGGGGGCGACGACTCGCAGCGGTTTGCTGACAAGTCCTCTTAGGGCACGTTTCGGGATTAATATGCACCTCGAATATTATGAGATGGAGACGCTGACGAAGATTGTACTTCGCAGTGCCGATATTCTGAATGTGAAATGCGAACTGAGCGCGGCACGTGAGATAGCCTCCCGTAGCCGTGGCACGCCCCGTATAGCGAATGCGTTGCTGCGTCGTGTGCGTGATTTCGCACAGGTGAAAGGGTCCGGGGAGATCGATAAGGCGATTTCCTGTTATGCTTTGGAGGCACTGAACATTGACCGCTACGGCTTGGACCAGATCGACAATAAGTTACTGACGACTATCATCGACAAGTTTAATGGCGGACCGGTAGGACTGACAACTATCGCGACTGCTCTGGGAGAAGACCCCGGAACACTGGAAGAAGTTTACGAGCCTTTCCTTATCAAAGAAGGCTTTATCAAACGTACGCCCCGTGGTCGCGAGGTGACGGAGTTGGCTTATGCCCATTTGGGACGGCTTCGTCCCGACGGAATACAAAGCTCATTATTTTAATTGTCAATTGTTTTTAAGTTATGGCAGGAGGAATGAAGCGGCTCGCAGGAGAGACCGCAATTTATGGCGTCAGCAGCATTGTCGGGAAGTTCCTGAACTGGATGTTGGTGCCGATGTATACGCGTGTGCTGGCTACCGAGAGCGATTTCGGGATTGTGACGAATCTGTATGCCTGGACAGCTTTGTTGATGGTGATCTTGACGTATGGGATGGAGACCGGCTTTTTCCGGTTTATGAACAAGAAAGAGATCAAGCTCCCGATGAGGGTATACGCGACGACATTGTTCAGTCTGGCGTTCACATCCGTCCTGTTTATGGTGTTTGTGTTCAGTGCGCTGACTCCGATCAGCAACTTCTTAGGATATGGTACGCACCCTGAATATATCGGGATGATGGCGGGGATCGTGGCGGTGGATGCTTTCTGTTGCATTCCGTTTGCTTTCCTCCGGTATCAGGGGAAGGCGGTTCGTTTTGCAGTGATCAAGCTGTTGAACATATTCCTGAATATTATATTGGTGATATTCTTCCTGATAGTTTGCCCGTGGCTGTATGAACATGTTCCGGGATTGATCAGTTGGTTTTATGTGCCCGGCTATCAGGTGGAATATATTTTTGTCAGCAATGTGGCTACTTCGGTGGTGACATTCTTGCTTTTAGTGCCGGATATGATACCCGGATTGCGCGAGAAAGCCAGTTTCGTGTTGTTGAAACAGATGTTGAAATACTCGTTCCCGATCCTGATTTTAGGGATTGCCGGTATCTTCAACCAGACGGCGGATAAGATTCTGTTTCCTTTCCTGTTTGCAGACAAAGACTATGCGAATACCCAGTTAGGAATTTATGGCGCCTGTTTCAAGGTGGCTGTTGTGATGGTGATGTTTATCCAGGCGTTCCGGTATGCCTACGAGCCGTTTATTTTTGCCAAGAATAAGAGCGACAATAATACGCGGGCTTATTCGGAGGCGATGAAGTTTTTTATTATCTTTTCCCTGATGATCTTTTTAGGGGTGATGTTTTACCTGGATATATTGAAGTATATCGTACCGGTGGAATATTATCCCGGATTGCGTGTCGTGCCGATCGTGATGTTGGGTGAACTGTTCTTCGGGATCTATTTCAACCTGTCGTTCTGGTATAAGCTGATCGACCAGACGCAGTGGGGAGCTTACTTTTCGACGATCGGTTGTGTGGTGACGGTGCTGATGATCGTGCTGCTGGCACCGGTTTACGGGTATATGGCTTGTGCGTGGGCTTCTTTTGCCAGTAACTTGCTGATGATGATCCTTTCTTATGTGATCGGGCAGAAGAAGTTTCCGATTCAATATGATATAAAATCAGCCGTTATTTACGGCATATTAGTGGCTTTATTCTATGTCGCCGGGATGTTGCCCCGGATCGATTCGGAGATACTCCGCTTGGGCTATCGCACGGTTCTGCTTCTGATTTTCCTGGCAATCATCATCAAACGCGATCTTCCGTTAAGCGAATTGCCTTATATCGGGAAAAGGTTTACATCTAAGAATATTTGACCCCGTCGGCTATTTGTAGGTATTAATTGAGAATGTTTGTTGTTGTTTATGCTCCTGCGTATTTTGCAAAGTTAATTGAAAATCAATAATTATCGTGGGATTTGATCTGCTTATTTTATGTTCACAGCTCTTATTTTTTATTTAGAGATACTATTTCTATCTTTGTGCGATTTAGGCGATATGATAAAACGGTTGTCAGAGAGTGTCGTCCATTATAGGGGACTTTAATGGGATGTTCGCATACAAACATTGATTTTTATAGGATGGAAAAAGGATTACTGCACAAGCAAATTAGGGACTTTTTTGTCCGTAATTTCGGTGTCCGCCAGGAAAAAGAGGATGAACTCGAAACAATCGAGTCTATCAAGAAAGGCGTAGAGTTTAAGGGTACGAACCTCTGGGTTCTGATCTTTGCGACTTTCGTTGCTTCGTTGGGTTTGAATACGAACTCGACGGCGGTGATTATCGGTGCGATGTTGATCTCTCCTCTGATGGGGCCTATTATGGGGTTCGGCCTTGGGTTGGGAATTTCCGATTTTGACCTGATCAAGCGTTCTTTCCGCAATTTCGCTACGGCGACGGTGTTCAGTGTCATCACTTCGACGCTCTTTTTTCTGATCTCTCCGATCAGTGAGGCGCAGAGCGAGTTGTTGGCCCGTACGCAGCCTACCGTCTACGATGTGCTGATCGCTTTCTTTGGCGGTCTGGCAGGGATCGTGGCCAGTTCGACCAAGAGCAAAGGAAATGTGATTCCCGGCGTAGCGATCGCTACGGCTTTGATGCCACCGCTTTGTACGGCCGGATTCGGATTGGCGAGTGGTAATCTGTATTATTTCTTCGGTGCTTTCTATCTTTATTTTATCAATACGGTGTTTATCAGCCTGGCTACCTATATGGTGGTCCGCTTGCTGAAATATCCGAAGAAAGTTTTTTTGGACAAGCAACGCGAGAAGATAGTGACACGATATGTCGGGGTGATTGTCTTCTTTACCATCGTTCCGAGTCTTTTTTTGAGCTACAACCTGATCCGGACCAGTTATTTCAACGACCGGGTGCGGACGTTCATCGCGGATGAACTGAGTTTTCCGAACACGCAGATATTGAACAAGACGGTGACCGACACCAGCGACAAGAGAGAGGTGAAAGTTGTCCTGATCGGTGAGATTGTGCCGGAGACGATGATTGCGAATGCTCGTGCCAAGATGCCGAAATACGGCCTGAAAAACGTAGACCTTGTCGTACAGCAGGGATTCGGACAGGAAACCACAGACATCAACGAGTTGAAAAGCCTGCTGATGCAGGACTTGTATAAAAATAGCGAAGAAGTTCTCCGGGCGCAGTCCGTACAGATCGATTCGCTGAAACGCGACTTGAACAAATATCACAGCTACAATCATCTTACGTCCGAGCTGATGCCGGAAATGAAAGTTCTTTTCCCTTATGTCAAAGAAGTCTCTTGTGCGCATACCTATCTGATGGATATGGATAGCATTAAACCCGATACAGTCCTGTTGGTTTATCTGAAAAGTAAAGAAAAAGTAGATGGGGCAGAACAGGAAAAGATCAAGAAATGGCTTGCCGCACGTGTAGAACAAAAGAAAATCAAATTAATTATTGAATAACGAACAAAGAATGAATTTTATGAAGAAGTTGTGGGCAGTGTTACTGCTTCTCGTTGCTTCAGGCCAAGTGTTTGCCGATGAGGGCATGTGGGTACTGAAAGAGTTGAATAAACAAAACCTGGCAAGGATGAAGGAGTTGGGATTTACTCCCTCTTACGAACAGTTGTACAGTGAAACCGACCCTTGTGTTGCCAATGCCGTCGTGATCTTCGGAGGAGGATGTACGGGCATTACCGTTTCGAATGAGGGATTGGTTTTCACCAACCACCATTGTGGTTTCGGTTCGATCCAGCAGTTGAGCAGTGTGGAACATGATTACCTGAAAGACGGTTTCGTGTCTCAAAGTAAGGAAGAAGAGTTGCCGGTTCCGGGCCTGACGGTCCGTTACTTGCGGGAGACAGTGGATGTGAGCGAGCGCATCAATTCACAGATAGCCTCGATCGAGGAAGAGCATCTGCGTCTGGCTGCTGCCGACTCGATCGGGCAGGCGATGGCCGATTCTGTCGGGAACACGGAGTTTCTGGCTGCCGACGTTGTGCCTTTCTACAATAATAACAAGTATTTCCTGATCGTCTACGATGTTTTCAATGATATCCGCATGGTATTCGCTCCGCCCAGCTCAGTCGGTAAATTCGGTGGCGATACGGACAACTGGATGTGGCCGCGCCATACGGGCGACTTCTCCGTGTTCCGCGTATATGCCGGAGCCGACAACAAGCCGGCTGCCTACAGCAAGGACAACAAGCCTTACCAGCCGAAATATGTGGCAGAAGTCTCGTTGCAAGGTTACCAAGACAAGGATTATGCGATGACGATCGGTTTCCCCGGCAGCACGGATCGTTACCTGTGTTCATGGGGCGTGCAACAGCGTATCGAGGATAGTAACAAACCGCGTATCGAAGTGCGTGGCATCAAGCAGGCGATCTGGAAAGACGCGATGCTTGCCAGCGACGAAGTGCGTATCAAATATGCCTCCAAATATGCCGGCAGCTCCAACTATTGGAAAAATTCGATCGGTATGAACAAAGGCCTTGCCAACTTGAAAGTAATCGACCGCAAGCGGCAAGAAGAAGCTGCTTTTGCCTCCTGGGTGGCACAGGATGCAAAGCGTAAAGAGGTGTATGGCGATGTCTTGAACCTGTTGGAAAAAGGATATACTTCTTCCAGCGAATATAAAAAGATATCCACCTACCTGGGCGAAGCATTCCTGAGCGGCGCCGAAATCGTGAAACTGGCCCGCATGATCCAAAGCGTGGATGTGAAGGGCTCTACTCCGGAAGATATCGATATTTTCCTCGAAGACAATATCAAGCCTTTCTTCAAGGATTATGACGCAAGCCTCGACCGGAAGGTTCTGGCTGCCATGATGAAGATCGTGAAGGAACGGGTCCCAGCAGAGAATCTTCCGGATATCTACAAGACGGTGGACAAGAAGTACAAAGGCGATTATGAAAAGTATGCCGCCGATGTATTCAAGAAGACCGCTATCCTGTCTTACGACAATATCGCTTCCATGCTGAAGGATCCGAAAAAATATGCGAAACTGAAGAAGGACCCGGCTGCCGAGTTGAGCTTGTCCGTCCTGATATCCCTCTTCGAATTGCAGCAACTCACGGGTGATTCTTACTACGATATTGCCAAGGGCGAACGCCTCTATTTTGCCGGCTTGAAAGAGATGTATCCGGAAAAGGCGCTTTCTTCGGACGCCAACTTTACGATGCGTGTGAGCTACGGTTCCATCGGCGGCTACCGTCCGTATGATGCTGCTTGGTATGATTACTATACGACCCAGAAGGGTATCTTCGAAAAGGAAAACCCAGAAAGCGACGAGTTCTGGGTGCAACCCGAAATCCTCGACCTGATCCGCAGCAAAGACTTCGGCCAGTATGCCAACAAAAACGGCGAATTGCAGCTTTGCTTCCTTTCCAATAACGACATCACAGGCGGTAACTCCGGCAGCCCGGTATTCGACAAGAATGCCCGTTTGATCGGCCTCGCTTTCGATGGTAACTGGGAAGCGATGAGCGGTGACATTGCTTTCGAACCGGACTTGCAGCGCACGATCAGCGTGGATATCCGCTACGTGCTGTACATGATCGACAAATGGGGAAAATGCCCGCGACTGATTGAGGAACTGAAGTTGGTGAAATAGGAAGGCGGCAGCTTTGGGCTTGACCTGAAAGCTGTCAAAGGAAGTTTGCCTGGCTATGTTATATTGAAAAAGTGCCGGAGAGGAGGGTATGAAGCCTCCTTCCCGGCACTTTTTTCAGATTAGGAGATGTCTCTTATTGATATATTATTTAATTCATTACTTTTGTAGGAAAGAAAAACAAAAGACGTACCATGAAGACATTGAACAACCTTATCATCGGAGCCGGCCTTTTGGCGACAGTTTCTCCGATGCTGGCTGCCGACAGAACGGAAGCGGCTGGTGAACGCCCGAACATCCTCTTTATCCTCTCCGACGACCATACTTCGCAGGCGTGGGGTATATATGGGGGAATCCTGCGTGATTATGTGAAAAATGAGAATATCCGCCGCCTGGCTGCTGAAGGGTGTGTGCTCGACAACTGCTTTTGTACGAACTCGATCTCTGCACCCAGCCGTGCAGCGATTATGACAGGCGCTTACAGCCATCATAACGGAGTCTACACGCTCGAAGACAGGCTTGATCCTGCTTTGGACAACATCGCGAAACGTATGCAAGAGGGAGGATACCAAACTGCTCTTTTCGGCAAGTGGCATCTTAAAACGCAGCCGTCGGGATTCGACACCTTTTCGGTCTTCCATGACCAGGGAGAATATTGGGATCCGCTGTTCAAGACCGCCGAAGGCTGGGTGGACGATGATCAGGGAAAGAGTGGGAAGGTGGAGAAAGGTTTTTCGACTGACTTGGTGACTGACAAGACGATCCAGTGGATCCGTTCGCGGGATAAGGATCAGCCCTTCATGATGTGTTGCCATTTCAAGGCAACGCACGAACCGTGGGATTTTCCCGAACGGCTGAAACATATCTATGACGGGGTTACATTCCCCGAACCGGCCAACATGATGGAGTTCGGGCCGGAAGAATCCGGGCGTACCTTCCCCGGACAACCGTTGGAGGACATGGCACGCCGTTGGGGCATCGCATCGAAAGACCCAGACTCGTGGTGGTGTAAGTATCCGGAACTGCCTTTCTCCATAGAAGGAATGAACAAGGAAGATGCACGCCGGAAAATCTATCAGAAATTGATTCGCGACTACCTGCGTTGCGGAGCGGCCATCGACGACAATATCGGCCGTCTGCTGCGTTTCCTCGATGAAGAAGGGCTGTCGAAGAACACAATAGTGGTGTATGTTTCCGATCAGGGCTATTTCCTTGGTGAGCACGGCATGTTCGATAAGCGTATGATGTTCGAGGAACCGTTGCGCATGCCTTTTGTCATCCGTTACCCGAAGGAAATTCCTGCCGGGACGCGTAACGCCGATATCATCCTCAACACTGACTTTGCCGCCACGTTGGCTGACTATGCCGGAGTGAACGCTCCTTCGTGCAGTGAAGGTCGCAGCTTCCGTGACAACCTGAGAGGCGAGACTCCGCGCGACTGGCGTCAGTCCATGTATTATCGCTACTGGACACATCACAAAATACGTCCGGCCCATATGGGGATCCGAAACCATCGTTATAAACTGATGTTCCTCTATGGCGATCCGCTGAATGCTACGGGTTCGGAAAAGACACCGGTCACGCCGTCGTGGGAGTTTTATGACCTGCTCGCCGATCCGCACGAAGACCATAATGTCTATGGTTCCCCAGCCTATGCCGGTGAAATCGAGAAGATGAAACGCGAACTGTTGAAACTCCGCCGCGAGGTTGGTGATACAGATACTGCAACACCTCGGATGAAGGAGATTATGGATAAATATTACTGGTAAGAGACAGGAATGCTGGTAAAATCGGAAGATCATCCATATTTATAGGCATTTTATCTATTTTCTTTTTAGATGAAAAGGCTTTCCTTTGCCCCATATATTGATTCGTAATGATCATGAAGGTGAAAATAATGACACATTTTTGCAATTGCGCCGTTGTTGCGTTATTGTCTCTTGCCGCCTGCGCGGAGGTCCCCGATGGTAAGACCGGAGTTGAATGGAAAGAACCTGCTTCCGGAGTGTGGCAAATATCTGTCGGTAAACCTGAAAAGTTGAATCTGCTGAGTGAACTCGACCTGCATCCGAAGTGGAATGCTATCAATGCGATGCCGAAAGCCGAGCTGCCCGTCAACCGTAATGAGATCCGTTTCGAGGAGGTGGACGGCAAGACCTATATCCGTTTCCCGCTTGACAAGGGGGAAAAGATTTTCGGTCTCGGCCTGAACTTCAAAACGGTCGAACAGCACGGGCGGATCCTTGAACTGCATGTCGACCATTATGGAGGCAAGGATAACGGACGAACCCATGCGCCGGTTCCTTTCTTCGTCTCCAGCAAAGGCTATGGGGCTTTCATCAACTCTGCCCGTTATATCAAAGCGTATGTCGGAACCGGTGTCCGTAAGGATAGCCAGAATCCGCCAGTGGTGCAGGACCGCAATACCGATCCCGGCTGGAGTGCGCAGCCCTATTCCGATAACCTTGAATTTTTGGTTCCTGCCGAAGGTGTCGAGGTGGTTTTGTTTGCCGGACAGGATATGCAGGATGTTGTACGCCGTTTCAATCTCTTCAACGGAGGAGGTGTGCTACCTCCGAAATGGGGACTGGGTTTCTGGCATCGTGTCCCGACCCTTTTCACCGACCGGCAGGTGCAGGACGAGATAGCCGAGTTCCGGAAACGGGGTTTCCCGCTTACCGTGATCGGCTTGGAACCGGGGTGGATGAGCCGTGCCTATCCTTGTACCTATGAATGGGATGCCACCCGCTTCCCCGAACCCGAAAAGTTTGTGAACGACCTTTTGCAGAAACATATTCGTACAAACCTCTGGTTTAATCCCGGTGTCTCTCCGGAATGTGAAATACGGGATGCCATTGAACCTTACACGGCTTCCCATACGGAATGGAACGGTCTGGTTCCGGATTACCGGATGCCTGAGGCACGCCGGATCATGCTGGATCATTTCAAAAAACACCAGTTGGACTTGGGAATCAGCGGGTATAAGATGGATGAGAATGATGGCTATGACAACTGGCTGTGGCCAGATGTCGCAACTTTTCCTTCCGGTACGCCGGCTGAACAGATGCGACAGCTCTACGGATCCTTGATGCAACGCATGACAACAGATCTGTATCGCGAGAAAAACCTGCGTACCTACGGGCTTGTTCGTGCCGGAAATGCCGGTACTTCCTCCTTCCCGTATGTGATCTATAACGATTATTATAATCACCGTGACTTTATCACGGCGTTGATCAACAGCTCGTTCATCGGTGTGTTGTGGACGCCTGAAGTCCGTGCCTCCAAAACTTCCGAAGAATGGTTGCGTCGCATGCAGACTGTTTGTTTCTCTCCGATCGCCATGCTGGATGCTTGGGCGGACGGGACGAAGCCGTGGTCTTTCCCTGATGTGGAGAAACAGGTAAACGAAATCTCCCTGCTTCGTATGCGGCTGATCCCGTATCTTTATACGGCATTTGCCGATTATGCTTTCGAGGGGACACCTCCCATGCGTGCCATGAACCTCGAACCGGGCTATACTGCCAATGAACAGATCGAGAAGGGCAGGCTCGACGGAACTGAAAATCCGTATGCTATGGCGGTCAAACGCGAAATGAAGGATCAGTTTATGGTCGGTGAAAATCTGCTGATCGCTCCTCTCTTTGCCGGCGAAACCGAACGGAAGGTCATCCTCCCGCAAGGCAGATGGTATGATTTTTATACCGGTAAATTGGCAGGGGAGGGCGAAGTCATTACCGTTTCTCCCGGTCTCGACCGTATTCCTGTTTATGTGAAGGACGGTGGGATCGTTCCGCTTTGTCCGCCTGTAACTGAGCTGGACGGTACGAAACTACCGCTCGAGATCCGCCATTACGGTTCCAAGCCCGGCACTTTCCGCCTGTACGACGATGACGGGGAAACCTATAATTACGAGAAGGGTGAATATACCTATCTTACCATTACGGTCGATGTTTCTCCTGACGGGGGCAAACAGGGAAAAGTCTCTGTCCCGGACGGCCGGCAAGTTTGGTCGTATAACGGAGAATATACGTTCCGCTATATGACGGAGTAGTTATCCTTTCTTCATCTTCCTATATTCCCGTGGCGGCATCCCCATGATCTTGCTGAAAAGGCGCGAAAAATAGTAGGTATCTTCGATGCCTATCTTATAGCAGACCTGATTCACTTTCATGTCTGTGAAGTCTAAGAGCTGGCAAGCCTGCTGTATTTTTAGCTGGTTGAAGTAAGTCAGCGGTGCATAGCCTGTCCGTTGGCTGAACAGGACAGAGAAGTGGGAGGAAGAATAACCCGTGTGGGTGGCGATTTCCTGCAATGTCAGTTTCTTTTCGATGTTTTCCTTCATGAAATGGATGGCGGCCGTTACGATATCGTTCTTTTCAGGTTCGTGGCGGGCGGCGTCCCGGTACTGTTGCAAATAGCGTAATGTTCCGAGGTAGTGGTAAAAGATGGAACAGGCATACAGCAAGTTCTCATGGCTGTAGCCCATTTCCAGTGTTCGAAGTATCTCTTCGAACATGTCAATCCGGTTACTGATGCGGGAGTGCATCCCCGGTTTGATCTCTATCGGGTGTGTACATTGCTTGGCGAAATGGGAGGCCAGCTTTCCTTTAAAATGAATCCAGTAGATTGTCCACGGGTCCTCCTCGTTGGCACCGTAAGCATGCGGTTTTCCTGCCGGCAGGATGAAATATTGGTTGGCAGTCACCTGAAATTCATGCCCTTCCGTTCGGTACCACCCCGATCCCTCTATGCAATAGATGAAAACAAACTGAGTGATCGGTTCCTGCCGCTCCCGAAAATGATGCCACGCTTTCGGGTAATATCCGATATCGGTAATGTGCAAAATGGAGGAAATAGGATCTTCTTCCATCTCATGGATGATTGGTTGTGGAAGGACAAGCGCCCGTTCTCCGCTGAAACCGTCTTTTCTTCTGATCATAATATGTTGATTTAGGAATGATACAAACTTACAATTAAAATCGGAAGATTGTCCATCTATATAAATTTTTTATCTATTTATTCTTCTCGCAAAAGGTATTTACTTTGTACCTGTATCTTAATCATTCATTTACGGCAGATAACTTAATTACTAATTATCATGAAGCAAACGACAACCTATTTACTACTGATTTGCCTCGTTTCGGCAATGGGCGGATTACTGTTCGGTTACGACTGGGTGGTGATCGGAGGAGCCAAGATATTTTATGAACCCTTTTTCAACCTGGAAGGTTCGGCGGCCCTTCGCGGTTGGGCAATGAGCAGTGCGCTTGTCGGGTGCCTCGTGGGAGCTTTGCTTTCGGGTGCTTGGAGCGATCGCTACGGGCGTAAGAAAATGCTGATCGCGGCCTCTTTCCTTTTTGTCGCTTCAGCTATCGGGACCGGAGTGGTCGACAGTTTTTTCTGGTTTGTCGTCTACCGCATTATCGGGGGATTCGGTATCGGTATTGCATCGAATGTCTCTCCGGTTTATATAGCAGAAGTTTCTCCTGCATCCGTCCGTGGCAAGTTTGTTTCACTCAACCAGCTGACGATCGTGTTAGGTATTTTGATGGCCCAGTTGGCGAACTGGCAGATCGGTGAATATTTTACAGCCGGCAGCGAGACGCTGAGTGTGGAAAGTATCGAATGGGCTTGGCGTTGGATGTTTTGGGCCGAGCTAGTTCCGGCAGGATTGTTCTTTGTCCTCTCCTTTGTGATTCCCGAAAGTCCCCGCTGGCTGGCTACGGCCGGACGATCTGACGAGGCCGGTAAGATCCTCGTACGTGTTGGCGGGGCGGAGTATGCCGGACAGACGCTCTCCGAATTGAAACAGTTGAACGAAGACAAGAAAGAAAAGGCCAATTGGGGCGCTCTGTTGCAGCCCGGCGTGAGGATGGTATTGGTGATCGGGATCGTATTGGCTGTTTTTCAGCAATGGTGCGGGATTAATGTGATCTTCAATTATGCGCAGGAAATCTTTTCGGCTGCCGGCTATGCCGTGTCCGATGTCCTGATGAATATCGTGGTGACGGGTGTGACGAACGTGATCTTTACGTTTGTCGCCATCTATACGGTAGATAAATGGGGGCGGCGCACGCTGATGTTTGTCGGTTCGGCCGGGCTGGCGGTGATCTACTTTATTTTAGGAACCTGCTATTTTTTAGGAGTAAACGGCTGGCCGATGTTGCTCTTGGTCGTTTTGGCGATTGCCTGTTATGCGATGTCTTTGGCGCCGGTGGTCTGGGTGGTACTTTCTGAAATCTTCCCCGTCCGTATACGTGGGATGGCAATGGCACTTTCCACCTTCTTCCTTTGGGTGGCTTGTTTCTTGCTTACTTATACCTTCCCGATCCTGAATGAAGCGGTCGGCGCTTCGGGTACGTTCTGGCTGTATGGCGGGATTTGTCTGGCCGGTTTCCTCTTTATACGGGCTAATCTCCCTGAAACCAAGGGTAAGACATTGGAAGAACTGGAAAAAGAATTAACGAAATAAATTAAGAATATGGCAGAAAGTGTAAAAGTTTGGGAGGAAGATATCCTTCTTCCTACATACGGCATCGGAAAACCAGAAAAGAATCCGATGTTCCTGGAAAAACGCGTATACCAGGGAAGCAGCGGGGTCGTATATCCGTATCCTGTAATTGAAAAGATCGAAGATACCTGTGAGGATAAGTCCTATCATGCCGTGTATCTGGAAAATGAATATATAAAGGTGATGATCCTGCCGGAATTGGGTGGACGGGTACAGATGGCGTACGACAAGATCAAGCAGCGTCATTTCATCTACTACAATCATGTGATCAAACCTGCTCTGGTCGGACTGACAGGTCCTTGGATCTCCGGCGGTATCGAGTTCAACTGGCCGCAGCACCACCGTCCGAGTACGTTCCTTCCGGTAGATTACTCGATCGAGAAAAAGCCGGACGGCAGTGTGGTTGTTTGGGTCAGCGAAAGAGAACGTATGTTCCACCAGAAAGGAATGGCTGGGTTCACGTTACGTCCGGGACGTGCTGTTTTGGAAATACAGGGCAAGGTGTACAATCCGACTCCTGTTCCGCAGACTTTTCTTTGGTGGGCGAATCCGGCGGTTGCCGTGAACGAGCAGTATCAGTCTGTCTTCCCCGGTGATGTGAACGCCGTGTTCGATCATGGAAAGCGGGATGTCTCGCGCTACCCGATCGCTACCGGAACCTATTACAAGATGGACTATTCGGCAGGAGTCGATATCTCCCGCTATAAGAATATTCCCGTGCCGACATCCTATATGGCAATCCGTTCCAAATATGATTTTGTCGGCGGCTATGAAAACGATACCCGTGCCGGTGTCCTGCACGTAGCCGACCACCATGTCTCTCCGGGCAAAAAGCAATGGACTTGGGGAAACGGCGATTTCGGGCAGGCTTGGGATCGTAACCTGACGGATGCGGACGGCCCTTATATCGAGTTGATGACGGGAGTCTACACCGATAACCAACCAGATTTCTCCTGGTTGCAACCGTATGAAGAAAAGACTTTCACCCAGTATTTTATGCCATACCGGGAATTGGGAGTGGTGAAGAATGCTTCTTCCGACCTGTTGATGAACATTGAACCGGAAGGCAATGCTTCCCGCTTGAAAATCTTCGCTACTTCGGCACAGAAGGATTTGCATATCATGGTAACGAAAGGGGAGGAACAAGTCCTGGATATCATTTGTGATATTACACCTGAAACAATCCTCGAAGAGTGGGTTCCGGTCGATACTCTGACCGATATCCGTGTTTCTATCTGTAATTCGAAGGGAAAACTCCTTCTATCTTGGGAACCTGAACCCAATGAGATAAAAGAAGTGCCTGAACCGGCAAAAGCCGCTCTTGATCCGAAGGATATCCGGACGACGGAACAGCTTTACCTAACCGGTTTGCATCTTGAACAATATCGTCATGCGACCTATTCCGCAACCGACTATTATGAAGAGGCGCTCAGCCGTGATCCGGATAATGTCCGCAACAATAACGCAATGGGATTGTGGCTGATCCGCAAGGGGCAGTTTGCAAAAGCCGAACCTTATTTGCGTCGTGCTGTCAAGACGTTGACGGAAAAGAACCCGAACCCGTATGACGGCGAGCCTTTGTATAATCTCGGGTTGTCGCTTAAATACCAGGGCAAGACCGATGAGGCCTACGACTGTTTCTATAAAGCCTGTTGGAATGCAGCCTGGCAGGATGCCGGATATTATTCACTGGCCCAGTTGTCCGCTTCGAAAGGTAATTGGGAGGATGCTTTGTATGAAATCGATAAATCCCTGCTCCGTAACTGGCATAATTTGCGCGGTCGCCATTTGAAGGCTATCGTTCTCCGCCATCTCGGACGTGTGGACGAGGCGTTGGCCTTGATCCGGGAATCTCTCGCGATCGACCGTTTCAACTTCGGCTGTAGTTTTGAAGAGTATCTGTTGACAGGCGAGAAGGCTGTCCTGGATGACCTGCTTGTACGGATGCGTTCGGAAGGGCATAACTACGAGGAATTATCGCTCGACTATGCCTCTGCCGGCTGCTTCGAAGAAGCCTTGAAAGTGGTTGAAGCCGCTTTCGAAGGGGTTGTTTCGGAACGCACATTGCTGCATTATTATAAAAGCTGGTTCCTGTTATCCTTAGGTCGTCTGAAAGAGGCTGAAATGGCTATCTGCGTTGCCGAGCATCAACCGGCTGACTGTTGTTTCCCGAATGCCCTCGAAGCGATCACGGCTTTACAGGCGGTAATCCGGTTTGCGGATGTCGCACCCAAAGCTCATTATTATTTAGGTAACCTGTGGTACGACAAGCGGCAGTACCCTGAAGCGATAGCTGAATGGGAGAAGTCGGTCGAACAGGACGATACGTTTCCGACGGTTCTCCGTAATTTGTCACTGGCCTATTTCAACAAACTGAATAAACAGCAGGAAGCAGTGGCTCTGCTCGAAAAGGCGTTTAAATTGGATATACAGGATGCCCGTATTCTGATGGAGCTTGACCAACTGTATAAGCGTCTGAACCGTTCCCATGCCGATCGTCTGGCTTTTTTGGAGAAATATCGGGAGGTTGCCTTTTCCCGAGATGACCTTTATCTGGAATATGTCACCTTATTGAACCAGTCAGGACGTTACGAAGAAGCGATCCGCATGATCGATGCCCGCCGTTTTCATCCCTGGGAAGGGGGAGAGGGGAAAGTCCCGGCACAGTATCAGTTGGCACGCGTCGAGTTGGTAAAAACCTACCTGAAAGCCGGAGAGAATGAAAAAGCATTGGACTTGATTGAAGAATGCTTCATCTATCCCCATAACTTAGGCGAAGGAAAACTCTATGGCGCCCAGGAGAACGATTTCAATTACTACAAAGCCTGTGCTTTACAAGTATTGGGGCGTGAAGCCGAAGCGCGTGAGCTGTTTCTGGTTGCCAGTATCGGGAATAGTCAACCGGCAGCCGCCATGTACTACAATGACCAGAAACCGGATAAGATCTTCTATCAGGGACTGGCTCTCCGTAAGTTGGGACGTGAAGATGAAGCCCGCGGGCGTTTTAACCGGCTGATCGACTTTGGTGAGAAGCATTTGTTCGACACCTTCAAGATGGACTATTTCGCCGTTTCACTTCCCGATCTTCAGATTTGGGAAGACGACATGGACAAGAAGAACCGCATCCATTGCAACTACCTGATGGGATTGGGACATCTCGGACTCGGCAACCTCGACAAGGCAGAACGTTATTTCCATATTGCTGCCGGAATGGATAATAATCACCAGGGAGTACAGATACATTTGCAAATGGTCGGGAACCTAATATAACGAAACAAGTCGATGTACAGAAATATGAATTACTTAAACTGATAGGATTATGAAGCAGGTGAACTTCTTTTTATTTTGGGCTTTGATAAGCCTGGTATTCTTTCTTTCCTGTAAAGAGACTTCTTCCGAACTGTCTTTGGCTGGTGAGTGGCAATTTGCTTTGGATCCGGCAGATGCCGGAATAGGGCAGGAGTGGCAGAATAAAGACTTGAGAGACGTTGTCCGTTTGCCGGGTTCATTACAAGAACAAGGGAAAGGCGAAGATGTCAGCCTGGATACCCGGTGGACCGGACAGGTAGTTGATAGTTCCTGGTATAATGCTCCCGAATATGCCAAATATCGGCAACCGGGTAATATCAAAGTTCCTTTCTGGTTAAATCCGGACAAGCATTATGTAGGTGTAGCCTGGTATCGGAAGAAGGTGAATATCCCCTCCGGTTGGGAGAACCGACCGGTTATCCTCTATTTGGAGCGGACACATTGGGCGACGACACTCTATGTGGACGGTAAGAAAACCGGTGAACAGAATTCCCTTCAGACCCCTAACCGTTTTGTCCTGGATGGCCTGCAAGCTGGAGAGCATACAATTACATTGCGTGTGGATAACCGCCTTTATGTAGATGTCGGAATAAATGCACATAGTGTCTCCGACCATACGCAAAGTAACTGGAACGGCATTATCGGGGATATCAAGCTGTCGGCAAAACCTTCCCGGTATATCGAATCCGTCCAAATCTATCCGGATATAGAGAAAAGGCAGGCTAAATTAAAAATACGGCTGGCGGGAAATGCCGGAAAAGATAACTTGACTCTTTCCTTGCAGGCTGAAACTGCTTCAGGAGATCCGGTCGGTGAATCTGTCCAGGTGGAAATCGATGCAAAGGACTCGGATAGTTATATCGAAGCGACTATGGATATGGGACAAGACTTAAAAACCTGGTTAGAGCATACCCCAAATGTCTACAGGATGAATGTCTTGTTGCAGTCACCGGATGGAGTTGACAGAAAGACTTACGATTTCGGTTTCCGTGAGTTCAAGGCAAACGGTACACGTTTCGAGGTCAACGGGCAGCCCATTTTCCTACGTGGTACGCTCGAATGCTGTATATTTCCGCTGACAGGGTATCCCGCCATGCAAAATGATTATTGGGCGAAGATCTACCGTACTTGTAAAGAATATGGTTTGAATCATGTCCGTTTCCATTCCTGGTGTCCTCCGGAAGCCGCTTTTCATGTGGCCGATAGTATGGGAATTTACCTGCAAGTAGAATGCGGCGGATGGGCGGAAGTCGGTAGTGGCAAACCGCAGGATCAGTGGTTGAAGGAGGAGAGCGACCGCATCCTTGAAGAATACGGCAACCATCCTTCTTTCTGTATGATGGTCTACGGTAATGAACCCGGTGGGGCAGACCAGGTACGCTATCTTTCCGGTCTGGTCGATCATTGGAAGAGGGAAGATCCTCGCCGTGTTTATTCCAGCGCTGCCGGATGGCCGTATGTGGAAAATGCCGACTACTGGAACACCCCCAATCCACGTATACAGGCTTGGGGCGCCGGTATCAACAGTATTATCAACAGGGAAGCTCCCCGGACGGATTATGATTTTGTAGACAAGATCCGAACTAATATGCCGACTGTCAGTCACGAAATCGGGCAGTGGTGCGTCTATCCTAACTTCAAGGAAATAGAGAAATATACAGGTGTACTGAAGGCCAAAAACTTGGAAATATTCAAGGAGACTTTAGCCGAGAAAGGCATGGAAGATATGGGAGAGAAATTCCTCTATGCTTCCGGTCGTCTGCAGACCCTTTGCTATAAGGCTGATATCGAAGCAGCTCTCCGTACATTGGGTTTTGCCGGTTTTCAACTGCTTGACTTGCATGATTTCCCCGGACAGGGAACGGCTTTGGTCGGTGTGCTCGACCCCTTTTGGGACGATAAAGGATATGTAACGGGTGAAGAATACCGCACGTTCTGTAACAGCACTGTTCCGCTGGCCCGCTTTCCGAAAATGGTTTGGTTGAATAATGAAAAACTGGAAGTTCCGTTGGAAATAGCTCACTTCGGCGAGAAACCGCTTCCCGAAACAACGATTCGCTGGACTGTTTCGACTGCAGATAAACAGATATTGAAGGAAGGCTCTTTCACGCGTGAGATCCCCCTTGGTAATTGCATACCTGCCGGAACGGTCCTCTGTGATCTGTCTGGGATCAAGGAGCCTTCCCAACTTCTTGTCTCTGTTCGAGTCGAGAACACGGATATACGGAATCAGTGGAATATCTGGGTCTATCCGGCAGTGAAAAAAACGATCGATAATCTCCCGTATATTACGACACGTCTGGATCGGGCGGCGCAGGATAAACTGAATAAGGGTGAATCTGTCCTATTGTTGACCTATGGGACTGTCCCGCCTGAAAAGGGAGGTGACATAGCTGTCGGATTCTCCAGTATCTTCTGGAATACGGCTTGGACTCGCGGGCAGGCTCCGCATACGCTTGGTGTCTGCTGTGATGCCAAACATCCGGCATTGGCCGCTTTCCCGAATGAGGGAGTGAGTGACTACCAATGGTGGGATCTGATGAACCGTTGCAATGCCATGATTTTAGATGATTATCCGAAGGATTTCCGTCCGATTGTCCATATTGTCGACGACTGGTTTACGAACCGTAAACTCGGAATGCTTTACGAAGCCCATGTCGGAAAAGGCAAATTGTTGGTTTGTGGTGCCGATCTGCAAAACGATTTGGATAAACGTCCGGCGGCGGCCCAGTTTCGGCAAAGCCTTTTGGAATATATGACATCCGAATCGTTTAACCCATCGCAGGAGTTGAAAATAGAAGACGTATTATACACTAAATAAGAGCAAAGAATGAAAAGACTCTCTATGTTATTGATCGGCCTGTTTGCTTGCCTGATGGTTCAGGCGGCACAGACCGACCGGATGGATCTCTCCGGCCTATGGCGTTTTCAACTGGATCCGATGGGATTCGGCAAGACTCCCGGATCTGAATTGTATTTGAGTAAACTGACGGAAACGATCGAGCTGCCCGGTTCTATGGATGAAGGGGGCAAAGGGATCCGGAATATCGTAGCCCATGTGGATCGTCTGAGTCGCAAGTTTGAATATTGCGGACAGGCATGGTATCAGCGTGAAGTTGTGATACCCAAAGAATGGGAAGAAAGAGAAATCATTCTCTCGTTGGAACGTTGCCATTGGGAAACTGCCGTTTTTGTGGATGGTGAACCGGTTGCGACCGATGAACGCCTTTCCACTCCGAACCGCTTTATCTTGACGAAGCAATTGACCCCCGGCCTGCATACCCTGACACTATGTGTCGATAACCGTCTGAAATACCCGATGGACCAGTGGAACCACGGAACAACCGAATACACGCAAACTAACTGGAACGGTGTTGTCGGCCGGATGGAACTTATTGCCAAACCGTCTAGCTATATCGGGAAGATGAAAATTTATCCCGATATCGAAGCGAAGAAGGTAAATGTACGCCTTGCCCTCCACGTTACAGGAAACAACCCAACAAAGGGAGAACTCACCCTCCGTATCCGGGAGAAGGATGGTAAAGAAGTTTGCCAGACAGTAATCCCCCTATCTCTTTCCGGCAAAGAGAACAAGATCGAACAAGAACTGGCTTTAGGCAAAGACATAAAACTGTGGAACGAGTTTTCCCCCGCTCTGTATGAACTGATCGCTACCCTTACGACGGAGGCTGGTGAGGACACATATACGTCCGTCTTCGGTATGCGTCATGTAGAACAAGGTCGGCATCATATCCGTGTGAACGGTCGCGATATCCATTTGCGTGGTGTCTTGGACTGTTGCGTCTTTCCGCTTACCGGCTATCCGGCTACGGATGTGAAGGAGTGGAAACGTATTATGGGTACGGTTAAAGACCATGGAATGAACCATGTCCGTTTCCACTCCTGGTGTCCACCGGAAGCCGCTTTCGATGCCGCTGACGAATTAGGATTGTATCTGCAAGTCGAACTTCCGATGTGGATCAAGGATGTAGGGCAATACCCGGCCCGTCGTGACTTTTTCGAGCGGGAAATGTATGCAATATTGGATGAATATGGTAATCATCCTTCCTTTATCCTCTATTGTAACGGTAATGAGAACGAAGGAGACTTTGCTGTTCTCGAAGACCTTGTGAAGAAAGGGCAAGCTTATGACAGCCGTCATCTTTATTCGGCTTCCACAGCTCGTACGCATGTGGCTGCCGATCAATATTATACTTCTCATGTGGCAGCCAGTGTCGGTGATACCAACCGGCGTTGGATCACCGTTTACGAAGGCAAACCTTCTACCGACTGGGATCGTTCCGAAGAATCGGCTATTGATGTTCCGGTCATTGCCCACGAAACAGGACAGCGTTGCATGTACCCTGATTTCGAGGAGATGAAGAAGTATACAGGTGTCCTCGAACCTCGTAACTTCAAAGTCTATCAAGACCGTCTCGCTAAGAACGGCATGTTGCATCAGGCGGGTGATTTTTTCCGGGCGACAGGCGCACATACCGTACTTCAGTATAAGGAGGTGAACGAAGCCTTATTGCGAACTTCCACTTCCGGAGGTTTCCAGTTGCTTGGCCTTTCGGATTTTCCCGGACAAGGAAGTGCTTTTGTCGGCATTTTAGATGCTTTTTGGGAAAGCAAAGGACTGGTGACACCGGAGAAATACCGCGAATCATGTGCCCCGATCGTCTTGTTGGCGCGTCTGCCGAAGCGTACTTATACAAATGCGGAGACTTTTACCGTGAAGATGGAAATTTATCATTTCGGTCCAGAAGCGATCCGTAAAGGCCAACTGACCTGGCAACTTGAAGGTGAAAACGGAGATATTGCAGCAAGTGGAAAATTGAGTCATAAGGAAATACCGTTCAGTACGGTCGATTCTTTAGGGGTTATCCATATCCCGTTGGACAAGATCACGACCGCCGGACGCTACACCCTGAAAGCGCGTATTGCCGGGAACATCCGTAACGAATGGGATATATGGGTCTATCCTGCTGTCAAGCAGCCTGCATCCGAAGGCTACAAATATGTCCGTCGGTGGAGCGAAGCGAAAGAACTTCTTCAAAAAGGTGAGAACGTCCTATTGATCCCGGATAGCTGTGCTGGACGAAAAACACATTTTGTCGGCCATTTCTGGAATCCGATCATGTTCAACTGGAAACCGATGATTGTCGGAACGTGCATCGAACATAGACATCCGGTTTTCCGTGACTTTCCGACCTCCTACTACGCAGACTGGCAGTGGTGGGATATCCTGAACTATGCGACAGCTGTCGACTTGACCGATATACGTGCATTGACTCCTGTCATCCAGAGTGTCGATAGCTATGAATTCAACCGCAAGCTCGGTGTCTCGTTTGAGGCCTGTGTCGGTAGCGGTAAGCTGTTTGTCCTTGTGGTCGATCCGGTTAAGGATATAGAGAAACGTCCGGCCATGCAACAACTGTTGACGTCGGTCCGCAACTATGTTGCTTCTGATCGTTTTGCCCCGGCTGTCACTTTACAGCCCTACGAGCTCGATGCCCTGTTCGACTACGACAAAATCCGGAAGGCGGAAACTCGTTCGAGTGAAGCTGTCAAGCAATTATTAAATCAATAAATCGTATTTTTGTTGAACAAAAAGAATAATATCGATTTGATACAAATGAAAAAGGAATTTTGGATAACTTGCATAAGTGTATGCCTGTTGGCTGCCTGTTGTGAAAAGGAGTCACTGCCCGTCACCCCGACAGGAAGTGACTTGCAGTTTAATCATTTGGCTAAGACTTGGGATGAAGGTATCCCGTTAGGAAACGCCACAGTAGGGGCTTTGGTTTGGCAACGCGATTCGGCTTTGCGACTTTCGCTGGATCGGACGGATCTTTGGGATCTGCGGCCATCGGATAGTATTGCTGGTGAGAATAACCGCTTTGCCTGGGTATGCGAGCAGGTGAAAAAGAAAGATTACCTGCCGGTACAGAAGAAGTTCGACCATCCTTATGATGCTTTTCCCGCCCCCTCCAAGATACCGGGAGCAGCATTGGAGTTCCCTTTGAAGATAGGGAAGGTCTCTTCTGTACATCTTTTCTTGAATAATGCTCTCTGTGAAGTGGTTTGGGAGAACGGAACGAAGTTGAAAACGTTTGTGCACGCTTCCGAACCGGTCGGATGGTTCGTCTTTGAGAATCTACCGGACACGGTCTCACCGGAAATTGTAGCACCTCGCTACAGTAACCCGCATGAGATTGCCGGTGACAACTCACATGCCGGTCCGGCTCTGGGGCGTCTCGGATATGAACAGGGAACGATGCAAAAGGAAAATGGCATGACTACGTTTCACCAAGAAGGTTGGGGAGGCTTTTCGTATGACGTGGTTGTCCGGTGGCAACAGAAAGATGGTACGCTCAGTGGCGTATGGAGCCTGACCTCTTCTTTGGTTACCGACCGTGCAGACCGGGAAACGGCAGAGGCAATGGAGCGTGGCGTGGAGGCAGACTATCGTTCGCATATGGACTTTTGGAAAGACTATTGGGCTCAATCGTCAGTCTCGCTACCGGATACGATCCTGCAAAAACAGTACGACAACGAGATGTATAAGTTTGGTTCTGCCACACGAGAAGGCTCTTACCCGATCTCTCTCCAGGCGGTTTGGACTGCGGATAACGGTCTGTTGCCTCCTTGGAAAGGAGATTACCATCATGATCTGAATACACAATTGAGCTATTGGCCGGCTTATACTGGCAACCATCTGAAGGAGGGGATGGGGTACTTGAATACCCTTTGGAACCAGCGCGATGTGTATAAGAAATATACTCGCCAGTATTTTGAGACAGATGGCATGAATGTACCCGGTGTCTGTACCTTGACCGGCGAACCGATGGGCGGTTGGATACAGTATTCCATGTCACCGACGGTCGGCGCTTGGTTAGCCCAGCATTTCTACCTGCAATGGAAATATTCTGCAGACCGGACGTTCCTCGAAGAACGTGCATATCCATTCCTGAAAGACGTGGTAACCTATCTGGAGCAGATATCTGTCATTGATGCGAACGGAGTGCGCAAGTTACCGCTGAGTTCCAGTCCGGAGATATTCGACAATTCGATTGATGCCTGGTTCAAGGATATGACGAATTTTGACCTTTCGCTGATGCATTTCGCTTTTGATGCCGCTTCCGAGCTGGCTTCCGAATTGTCTCTGGCAGACGAGGCCGCTCATTGGAAGGCTGTCGGTGCCCAGTTGTCTGATCTGAGTCTGGATGAAGATGGAGCTCTCGCTCTTGCGAAAGGCTTTCCTTACGAACAGTCTCATCGCCATTTTTCGCACGCTATGTCCATTCATCCGCTTGGACTTGTTGATTGGAGCCAAGGCGAGAAATCGCAGAAGATCATAAAGGCGACCTTAAAAAAGCTGCAAGATTTCGGACCGGATTACTGGTGCGGCTATTCCTATAGCTGGTTCGGAAACATGAAAGCCCGTGCTTTTGATGGAGAAGGGGCTGCCGAAGCATTACGGACCTTTGCCGAATGTTTCTGCCTTCCGAATACGTTTCACGCGAATGGAGACCAGACAAAGAGCGGAAAATCAAAGTTTACCTATCGTCCGTTTACTCTTGAAGGCAATTTTGCCTTTGCTGCCGGCGTACAGGAGATGTTGTTGCAAAGTCATACCGGCGTTATCCGGATATTCCCGGCAATCCCAGCTGCTTGGCAAGATGTCGCCTTTGACAAGCTGCGTGCGATGGGGGCCTTTCTTGTCTCGGCCGAAAAGGTAGCAGGACAGGTACGGCAAGTCCGGATACTGCCTGAACAGGGTGGAACGTTACGTTTGGCTATCCCTGAAGGATGCAAAGTCGCTTCCGTAACAGGCAATAAAGGGAAGGAACGGGTAGAGGAAGGTATCCTGATTCTGGAAACACAGAAAGGCGAGACAGTAACCGTGGCATTGTTATAAATAAATTGTTATAAATAGCTACGCCGATAACATAGGGACAGATTATTAAGTCCGTGTTATCGGCGTACTGTGTTTTATGTTTATAAGTGCTTATTCGGATATATTGAAATTGTTTGTTTCTACGACTTCACCATTCTGAAGGAAGACTACTTGGTAATTCGCCTTATCTGCCCATTTCCCTTTTTTAGGAGTAACGGTGAGGTTGATTTTTTCGTATGGTTGCAGAGGCTTGACCGTATGACAACCCATTAGTACTCCGTCCTGCTTGATCTCGACCCTCGTTTCTCCTGATGCCGATAATCCGAAGTTCTGGACTTCCAGTCCGATCTCGTTCTGACTTTTCCGGTAAACGGGGCGTCGGCAGGACAATAGAGCCGGCTTGTAATCGATATAAGGTAGGCTCGCATACCCGAACAACAGTTTCCCGTTTTTGTCTTTTCCGATCATTTTCGGAGCGAATTCATCCGGCGTGATGCCGCTCCCCTTGCCTTCGAATGTCAGGATAAGGTCTTTCCCTGACATTTCGGTTTTGGTCACTTTACATCCTCTGCCGAAGTTCACCTCATTGTAGGAACCGAACCGCAAGGAGGCCAGATCGATGTCTTGAAGCGGATCGAACCCCTCTTCTGCCAAAATTTTGACTTGAATGGTCGGGGTAGATGCCGTTATTGGGGTTTGGTTCAATACCGATAATAGCATTCCCTTGTTCATCGGGATACAAATGTTTTTCGAACTATGGTTGTCATTGCCATGATCGTCCCATTTGACAGTGTCGATTACGGCAAAGTTCATTTGTTCGACACGCCCTTGTTTGTCTTGAAAGACTTTCGGCCGTTCGTATTTGAACCAATGTTCGACATATCCGTCCCGATGGAAAGAGATTCCTGGCATATAGGCTTCCCCTTGTTCCGTAATCCAGTGAATGCCGTCTTTGGAACGTTGGTAGAAGGCGACTCTTCCCAGCCAGTCATTCACAATCAAGTGGTACTGTAAGGAGTCCCGCCAAATGACCGGATCCTCGAACTCTCCTTTTACAGGAGGATAAACTCGTTTATCCGTTATCTGCTCGTAAGGAGCAATACCATCTTGGCTAATCCAGATGCCTCCTCCACGACAAACCATCAGATATGATCCGTCTTGTCTTTTGGCAAAGCTGAGGTTACTTAATCCCTCGATGATTTTCCGGTCGCGAGGATCGAATTTGAACTTCCCATATTGCCAAGGACCGTTGACATTATCTGCTATGTAATACCCATCGATAACATATACGACGATCCGTCCGTCGTTCAGGATGAAAGCCTCCGGATTGTGCCCTTTCCCAATTGTATCCTGAATGGCAAAAGGTCCGTGCAATCGGTCGCCGGTTGCATGATAGACCGTGGAGTTGGGCCATTCCATGTGTCCTTTGGGTGCGCTTTCGGGCCATCCGCACACGAATAGGTGATATTTCCGGTCAGGCGTCTGTATGATATTGCCTCCCCAAAACGAGATGTCGGGACGCTCGATACCGTTGTCGATATAGCGGGGGCGTACACTGTCCGCTCCCCATGTGTCTTTGGATAGCGTACCTTCGGGCATTGCTTCGAAGCGATCCATATAGCGTCCACCTGTAATGAGGTGTTTCCATTCTGCCGGACGTTCCCTTTCCGTGATTTGGGCGGTCAGTGACAAGGGAGCCAGGCAGGCTGCTGCAAGCAGCAATCGAATTGAATATATTCCTTTCATTATAGCAGGTCTATATTATCCAGTGTGAGTTTTCCTTCCTGTGCCATTACGGTAGGTTCTATACGTACATAACGGGCAGGAATTGTTTCCTTGAAATAGTGGAAACGTTTGGTCGGATCGTTCACTAAATTGCCAAACTCTACACTTTCCACCGTTTTCCACTGTTTTCCATCGTTGCTGGCTTTGACAACGATTTTGGTCACGCCTCCTTTGAAACTCTTGCCGGCCTGCGGAGCATAAGCCAACCCGCTCAGCCCTTGGTCCTTTCCTAAGTCAATAATCAGATACAGCGGATTGCCATTTACTTCCGACAACTTCCAGTCTTTCTTAATCAAACCGAGCCGTTCGCTGGCTACAGTGCCTTTTTCGTCATGCAAAACAGCAATCGCTTTCAATTCACAACGATCCAAAACGATCGGTTCTTTATATTCGGTAGAAGTCTCGTTGGGTTCGGTACCATCTGTCGTATAATAAATCTTATATCCTACATTCAGATTTTCAGCTGCATTCTGTCCGTGAGACTTCCATTCGAAGTCCTGCAATTTAGGTTTGATAGTCACTTTTCCATCCATGTCCCGACTAAAACTCAACTGGGGTGGACGAGATTTATAATGATGAGCGGAGATATGGCTGATAGCCGGAGTCAGACGGGATTCTAACAAGCGGAAACGAAGTTTATCGGTCGTCACTTCCGGAAAACGAAGAATACGTTTATAACCGATATTGGTCGAAACCGCAATTTCTTTCCATGCTCCGTCGATCCATGCGTCTATCGCATATTTTTCCACACGTTCGCTATGAGTGGCAATGGCTTCCTGGAGCATGATACGGTTAATTGTCACCGGAGAAGGCGTTGTCACTGTGAATTCCTTATCTTTCATCAACAAATAAGTATCTTCTTTTCCATCCAAGACTTCTTTCGGACCTTTGGCTCCAGCCAACAGGTCAGTACCGTATGTCTCACGAATCCGCTTGCCGGTTTCTTTCAACGATTCAACGTCTGCGGGCGAAAATCTGCCGTCACGATTAGGAGGTATGTTCAACAGGAAAGTAGAGTTTCCTCCTACTGCTCGTTCGTAAATATCAAACACATCATCGGCGCTTCTTACTTTCTGGTGTGTATCATCGCGGTAGAACCAGCCTTCGCGGATAGAAGTGTTGGTTTCTGCCTGCTGGTAATGCAAATATTGGGCTTGATATAACTGCTCGCGGTCGCCCAACATAGGATCTGTCATGTCAGCAAACTGTGTCATTGTATCCGGATCTGCCTGGTAAGAGATTACGTTCCATTCCGTCGGACGAGTTCCTCCGGCTTCGTTGCCACACCAGCGTACATCTTCACGGCCGAATATCACGGCATCCGGTGCCAACTTATGGATCAATTCTTTCCAGGCCGGATAGTTGTAAGTCTGCCCTCCTTTGCGCTTCGGGTGTGCACCGTCAAACCACACTTCGTGAACCGGACCGTATTCAGTCAATACTTCAAACAGCTGGTTCAGGAAGTATTCATTATAATCGTCTACTTCAAATTCGAACTTTGTCTGATTGGCAAACGGTCTGCCCGGCACTTCTCGTGGAATGGTACGTTTTGTATATTTACTCAAATTTCCATACAAACCGTCAGGACTTTCTATCTGGAATAAATCGGCCGGTGAAAGATACACTCCTAACTTCAATCCGTATTTCTGACAAGAAGCAGACAGGTCTTTTAAAATGTCTCCTTTCCCATTCCGGAAGTTTGACGACATGATGCCATGCTTCGTATAACGACTTTGCCACAAGACAAACCCGTCATGATGTTTCGCTGTAAAAATGACCATTTTCATTCCGGCCGCTTTCATCGCTTCGCACCATTGGTCGGTATCCAACTCTTTCAGATCGAAGATTTTCGGATCTTCCATCCCGTTCCCCCATTCCATCCGGGTAAAAGTGTTCGGTCCGAAATGAATAAAGGCGATAAATTCATTTTGCAAAGCCGCCAACTGATTGGGAGTAGGCACTACATGAGCCGCTTTTTCAATAATGAGTTCTTTACTGTCACCCTCCTCGATTTTAATCGTATTTTGCAAAGGCATACTTGATTCTTGTGTTTGAGAACAGGCAGAAAGAAGCAATGTTCCTAATAAGAAAGAATAGATTTTTTTCATGTGTTTTAATCTGATAATATATTTAGAAACCAAATATACATTTTAATTCTCTAATTCAACCCATTAACCAGCAGAAAAAATATGTAAAGGTCACATGGTATTCTCTATTGCTAATCTGCAAAATTAACATAAACATCCTCTATCGTTGATACAAGCGGATAAACGCCTATAGAATCGCCCAATCCGACTTCTTTCGGTGTCGGTGGTATGAAATTGGCCTTAGTTCCTTTTATATCAGCACCTTCTTCTGTCAACGTAACAATTGCATACAGCGGTTTATCATACATCATAGAGTATGCCATCAACGAATATTTCTTGTTGATCTCTTCCGGAAATCTCTTTTCCGTCATAGTCGGCTTCCCTATACAAACATAGGAAGCACTATTGATTTGCATATAACTGATCCCATTGATCTTTTTCGTGTAATTACTATGATTATGCCCACTGAAAGCAAGCACTACTTTCTTAAACCCCGCACGTTTGTTCTCTTTTTCCAGGATACTCCGTACCTCAGCACCGTTTTTAAGTTCACTGTCAATACTTTGATGAGATAGCAAAACAGTCTTCAGATTTGTTGAGGCCAAATCCTTTTCCAGCCACTCCATTTGTTTTTTGTCCATATACGAATGGTTACTATATGGATACTTCCCGTAGTTCGCATGGTCGTAATGAATAATTTTTTTGCCATCAGAATAATTATTACCATCAAGTACCACAAAATGGAAATTACCCTTGTCAAATGAATAATAACGATTCGGCATACCCATTCCTTCCACATATTCGTCTACGCTATAACGGTCAAGATCGTGGTTCCCTATGGCATGATATTTTTCTCCCTTGAAATTGTTCCATATATCTCTGTACACTTGACTTGCACTGTCAAGCCGACAAAAATCCCCCAGGTCTATGATGAAATCCACATTCTCATCATTGGCAGCTTTGATAAAAGCTTCAACACGTTCCTGTCCACCTGGAACATCCGGCGCATGGAAATCCGATGCGATAGCAAACCTTACCGGAACTTCTTTTTTCTCGCAAGAAGCCATAACTAGCCCTATTGCAGCTACGGCTAAACATAAATACGCTGATTTTAAGTAGGTCATATAAGTATTAATTTGTAGAATATGGATTATTGGAATCTTTTATTTCATCCGGCCAAGGAGTTGGTTTACCGGTCTCTTTGAATATCGGACGTTGTCCCCCGACCTCGCGCAGATAATTGCCCAACTTTTCAGAAAGTTTTTCTACCCGTTCCGGTTCTTCTGCCGACAAATCCCGTTCTTCGCTAATATCTGTTCGTATGTTAAACAACTCTTTACGACCTGTCTCGTAATAATAAACCAGTTTCCAATCATCTTTGCGGATGGAACAAGTCGCTCCGATTCCGGGACCGGTCGGTCCCCAGTTATTGGGGAAATTCCAATAAAGCGAACGTCCTTCAGATGGATTTTGACCTTTTCCGGTAAGCAATGGAACAAAACTTTTACCATCAATCACCTGAGGCGTTTTCGGCATATCTACATTTGCCATCTCCAACAACGTCGGATAAAAATCTTCTATCATCAAATAGTCATCACAAGAAGTTCCGGCTTTCGTCACTCCCGGCCATGAAACAATCATCGGTTCACGGATTCCGCCTTCATAAGCTGATCCTTTCCCGCTATTCAACGGCCAGTTATGTGTGTTTGGCTTTCCGCTTCTCACACTCGGTTCGACACTCAAACCTCCATTGTCCGACATAAAAATGATAATCGTGTTATCCGAAAGCTTGTTTTGTTGCAAATAATCCATCAAGTCTCCCAAGCTTTTATCCATTCCCTCAACCAAAGTGGCATAAGCGGCATCCCGTTTGTCCAAACCCCGGTCCAGATATTTCTGATAAAAACGCTTATCGGCTTTAACCGGAACATGTACAGCATAGTGTGACATATACAGAAAAAACGGTTTCTTCTTGTCGCGGTTATCCAGATGAGCAATAGCTTCGCGAGTCAAGGCCTCGGTCAGGAATACGTCTGTCCCATGATATTTCTCCAGCCCTGGAACAGCCCAAATATTTTTCTCTTTTCCTGGAAAGTCCCCATAATTATCTTCACCCAAATAAGAACCAGGACCACCGCAGGCATGTCCGGCAATATTTACATCGAATCCCAAATTCAACGGGTTTTCTCCGGGAGTACCGATAGCTCCGAAATGAGCCTTTCCGCAATGTATGGTATAATACCCGCCATCTTTCAATGCCTGTGCCAAAGGCAAGGCATGGCAGGTCCGTTCAACACCTGTAGTCGGAGACAATCCGTTTACGTTCCATTGCGGGTAATCCAATACCTTATGTTTGCTGTCGACTTCCTGGTTACGATGCAATGTCCAGTTTGTTACCCGATGCCGTGCAGCGTTCATTCCGGTAAACAAGCTAATCCGGGTAGGAGAACTTATACTACACGCATAGGCTGATGTAAACTTTACCCCTTGTTGGGCCAACCGCTCCATATTCGGTGTATGAAACATCCGGTTAAAAGGAGTCTCCTGATCCCAAAAGGGAACCGATGTATCTTGCCATCCCATATCATCCACCAAAAACAATACGATATTAGGGTGAGATACTTGCGCTGATAAAAGCCAAGGAAATGCTAATGATATTCCGAAAGCTAATTTTTTTCTTCTATTCACGATGTTGCTATTGTTATAATTGTGTTTCTTTCATACAATACCTTTTTAAGGTATCAAATATAGGAAAAAAGAAACACAGATGACACTGGTTAAGAAAGAGTGTAGAGTTTTTATTTTTCAAGGCATTCATCTATGTTCATTAGCGAGATTATGCGGAAATTGTTTGTATATGTCAAAAAATTGGATGAATTTTGTATATAATAGGCTGTATATGTAACGGGTTAAGATATATATATATCATGAAAAAATATTTATTGATTTTAATGGGTGTTTTGAATGTTTACTCTTTTGTTTGTTTTGCTCAGAGCAAATACTACGAACATAGTAATGACTGGTTAAAAAAGAGTGAAGCCTGTAAACCTGCTTTTGTTTATAAAAAGCATTTTCCTTTGCGGATAGTGAAATCAGTAAAAGATGAAAAAGCATATCAAGGATGGAGAATGGAGGATGTTGGCAATGTCGATGTCTTATTTAATGAATCGTTGAAAAAGCATACCGGGATTATCTTAGACTTTGGAGAACATCTTACCGGCACGTTCAATTTTTCCTTGAAAATATTGGGAGAACACATCGCTTCGGATGCTCCTATCCGTTTAAAATTCACGTTTGCGGAAGTGCCAGGTGAATTGAATACACCGTTTGATCCCTATCCGGGCGGATTGTCTCGTGCTTGGTTGCAAGATGAAATCATTACTCTGATGACAGTTCCTATAGAAGCCAGTATTCCCCGAAGACTCTCTTTCCGTTATCTTAAGATAGATGTGCTTGGAGCCTCTTCTTTTGATTTCGCTTTTGATAAGATGTCGTTTACTGCACAAAGTGCTGTAGAGAAGATTGAAATGGATTTGGCAACGACAACCGATCCCTTGATTAGAAAAATCAATGAAGTAGGATTATATACGCTAAAAGAATGTATGCAAACAGTGTATGAAGATGGGCCTAAAAGGGATCGTCGTCTATGGATCGGCGATCTTTATTTGGAAGCATTGGCCAATGCATATTCATATAAGAAGCATGATTTGACGAAACGTTGCCTATATCTGTTGGCCGCTCTATCTAATGATGAAGGGCTATTGCATGCAACCGTGTTTGAAGAGCCGCACCCTCATCCTCAATACGGTCAATATTGTTTGGATTATGCACTTATCTATAACGTTGCTTTATTGGAATATTTGAAAGTGACAGGTGATAAAGAGACAGCCGAAGATTTATGGCCTGTAGTAGTACGTCAGATTGAAATGGCACTTCGTCAATACTCTTCGGATTGGATTTATGATATGCAAAAACCGCCAATTTATTGGTTGGTATTTGACTGGAAGGATAATTATGACCGTCAGGCTTCTATGCAAGGATTGACTATATGGGCTCTTAATAAGAGCTATGAATTGGCTCGGCTGATAGGAAAAGACAAGGAGGTAAAAGAATGGCCGTTGTTAGCATCCAAAATGAAGAAAGCGGCTCGTCGGCAGTTTTATGATCAAAAACAGGGAGTAATTGTGAGTGGGCCATCAAGACAAGTCTCTTATCTTTCTCAGGCCTGGATGATTTTATCTGAAACATTGAATGCTAAAGAGGGAGCACGCGCAATGAAAAAAACAATGTCAATGTCTGAATCCTGTTATCCGGGGTGTCCTTATGCCTACCATTATATAATGGAAGCATTATTGAAATGTGGCATGAATGATGAAGCCAAAAGTTTGCTTGTGAATTATTGGGGAGGAATGGTAAAGAAAGGTGCGGATACTTTTTGGGAAGTATATGATCCCAATAATGATAAGTTGTCTCCTTATGGATTCTTCCCGATGAATAGTTATTGTCATGCCTGGAGTTGTACACCTGTTTATTTCATTAATAAGTATCCGGAGGTGTTTCAATTTTAATTTTACAGGTGTCCCGAACCGTAGCAGTTGAAGCATCGGCCCGTACCGTTGCAAGAGGTGCATTTCCGCCATATTTTGTCGGCCGAATATCCATAGTAGTCCCAATATCCGCCGGCGCCTTTGCAACTGGTGCAGATTCCGGTTCCGTTGCACGACGGACAGTGTGATTTTCTGGTCGATGATTTGTTGCTTTCGGAGCCTGATGAGTTCCCATTCCCAGATGGGACGGTGTAGCCGCCCCTGCTCATTGCGTCTATCGAATGTGCAAAATTTTCGGCTTTTTTGGCTAATTCGGAGGTTTGCTCTTTCGAAATAGCCTGGTTAAACTTTACACCATGGGAATTAATTATCGTTCCGTTTTGTTTGGAAATAAGTATTTGGTTACTACCCTTGAATTTTATATATGCAGTCTGGTCGGAGAAATTCAGTAAGCTGTAATAGTACTCTTGTAATACTTCGTAACCATCGCGTTCCTCTTCTTTGATATAGCCGAAGCCTTCCGCCCCTGCCTGTCCGACGGGGATTCCATTATATCCGTAAGTATAAATTGTCTTGCCGTTATCTGAGCAGGAACAACAAGCTGTAAGTGAGGCATAGCCCGGTATTCCATCGGTTCGGGCCATATAAATGGTGTTCCCGAGATCCGGCAGGAAGGATTGTCCTTGCGAGGAAGCGTATGAGTTTGATGTACCCGAAGAATAGTCGACACCGCCGCCGGCGTAAGTGATACGGAAATTTTTATCCCATTTTTCTTTGATGAAATTTCCGGGTATGGCATTGCCTGTTTGAAACGTCTGGATAGGCAAATGACCGTCTTGATATTTGGATCCTACGACAAGGTACTGTCCGTCACCGTATTGGACTATCTGTATAAAGTATTCATTGTTCCGTATCTCTTTGATTTTTGCATAGGCCTCGTCTTCGGAATCTATCAGTGACCAAGTCTGGTCGGAGTAGGGAGCATCTTGGGAGGCCACAATGAACCACTTGTCTTTGTCGTAACAGCATGCGGTTGAAATGTATAAGTCGCAGTCCCAATATTTCTGTATCGTAGAGCTAAGTTCAGCTGTAGAACAAGATGACCACATCTGGTCGGTATATGGCGTGTTTTGTGACAGCACGATGAACCATTTACCGTTGCCATAGCAGGCTGATGTTATTTTGTAACCTTTTTCGATACGTTCTGTTATCCATTCGCTTGGCCAATTGGAGCAATAATTGTAAGTCTGCATGGTGAAGCCTGAATGGGTGGCCATAGTGACAAACCAGCCTGAAGCACCGTATGAAGTAGAAGTGATACGGAACCCTTTGTCCCAATATTCTTTAATGTAGTTATCCTGTAATTCTTTGCCATAACCACTGTAGAACCATGTCTGTTCGCCGAAGCCCGTTCCGGTTTCCATGATGATTATATCCTTATTATCGGCGACGGCAACCTGCATAGCCACAATGCAGAGTACGGCGATTACGACCGTTTTGATCAAGCGATTCATATTAGTAATTTTCTCTGTAAGTTGTGTAACCTTTAAAGAACTTATCGCTTACAAAAGTACTCCGAATATCGAACATTATTACCTCTATCCCATATAAATTTCCCAAAACAACCATCATACTATCATTCTTGATTTAAAAACCTTGTTTTTCAGGGTCTCATAGCATGATGGTTGCTGTTTTTAACTATCATGTATCTATCATGCATCTATCATGTTTGGGGGATATATGCTTATTTATATTGCAGATGATGTATCATTTGCGTTTGTTGAGGTCAATACAATGGCTTGCTGGTATGAAGTTGTTCTGAAACAAGGCAGATAAGCCGCTCTACATCCCCGTCTGGATCTTGTGGACATCCGGGTCTGCATGCCTTCTACACCCGGGTGTCCATGCTCTTTACATCCGGATCTCGAGAGGCTATTCATGTTCGATCTTTGATCTTTTCTTGCTATATTTTATTGGCAAACTTCTATCTGGGATGTTTGAGTAATGCCGTTCTCATTGTAAGTGTCTATGGTAAAATAGTAAGTAACCCCTTTATTAAGACTCCCAATCTCGAGGACTGTCTTTCCCATTACTTGGAAATTGTTATAAAGTTTGTCTTTTGCCACGCCATAACGAACGATATATCCCTGGGTATTAGGTACTTCACTCCAGCTTAAATGGGCTTTACAAGGATCGATGGGATCGCGTTCTATAGTAAAATCTTTGATCGCATGTGGTTTATTGCCTGAGCCGTAACCGAATATCCTTAAATCGCGGATGGACAGGTTGGGGGATACGGTATATTCTTTATTTTGAAATTTGATATACTGAGCTTTGAACGGAACTTCAAATTCGATATAATCATGCGGTGTATCAGTTTTTTTAGCACTGAAGTCCACTACTGGATACCAATCTTTACCATTTATCGATGCATAGATCAGATAACTTTGATAAACACCAGGAACAAAGCCTTGTTGATTGGCTCCGTATTCATCAAAATTTACCTGGATCGCATGGATAGAGGCCAACTGCTGCAAGTCAACCTGTAACCATTCGTCTTCTTTATTGGAGATCGCAACCCAAGCCGTACGGACATCTTCATCAACAGTGTTTCCAGCAGGATACTCTTCCAGTGCAGAAGATACTGTCACCGGTTTCTTATATGACAATAGCATCCAACCAGGTTGATAACTTCCGGTTGTTTGTTCTTTTCCTCCAGGCAGATACATTGGATAATCACCTAAATAGGTGTTTGTATGTAGATAACCATTTTTATCAAAGTCGGCAGGATAAAAAGAAATTCGCCGTTCAAACATGTGCCGGACGGAGATCGAATTGGTTGCAGCTTTCCAATAGTTTCCGTTACTTGTCGTAAACATGCAACCATGTCCGGCACCACCGATGAATCCTGTTGGTTTATAAGAGACCGGACTATTTTCCATATAAGTGAATGGGCCGGTAGGAGAGGTGCTGACATACACACCATCCGCATACGATTTCCATTCGGTTCCGGGAGCGGCATATTGTAAATAATACTTTCCCTGATGGGCCGTCATCCAGGCTCCTTCGATATAAGGGCAGTGGAGAAGTTCGTTCTGTTCACCTGTCCGTTCCCAACCATAATTTTCTTTATTGCTGTTAAAGCAAGCGACTACTTTTGTTTTTGCCTCTAATGTATTTAAATCCAAGACTTGCATATAGATTGGATCGACAGGTGAACAACCATAATACATATATAAATTATCCATTTCTACATAAAAAGCCGGATCCCAAAAAGACCAAATCTCTTTCACTGGCTCCCATTCTCCTTTTTCTGGAGCGGATGAACGGTATAACATGCTTTTCCCATGAGTGGAACCGACATAATACAGATAGTTGTTATGTATAAAAAGTCCTGGTGCATAGTCTTCGATCGGTAGAACCGAATCAGGTATAAAAACATGTTCCCAATTGGAGAAATCGTTAGAATACCAGTAGCCGGAAGACTTGGAAGCAAATAAATAATAGTTGTCTTTGAAAGAGACTACGACTGGATCGGCGGCTTCCCGAATACCTTGACCTCCATCTATTTTCATAAACCTGTAATTAAGATTGACAGGGTTACAGAACGTTTTCGGGAATTGGGCGATTTTTGCTTCGATCTGATGGGAATCCTGGCAACTTATCCCGAGGGGTATAATTAGTAAGATTAGTAATAACTTTTTCATTTTTTTAAATTAATATCCTTCTGCTCTTTGTAAAACAAACGATTCGACTTTATCATTATTGATAAGACGGTACAATGTCCAACTATGCCCGTCTTTATTGGCCTCCAGTCTCCAGTTGTAGGACGGATTTCTGAGAAGTTTCTTTATTTGCCTGGGAAAAGCATTTGCTCTACGAGCATCTTCCCAAATTCGGATGGCTTTGAATATCTCATCCTTCTGTGGACAGCTTTCAACATCTTCCTGATTGATTATTAGAAAATAGGTCGCACCATACCCGACAGAGATAGCCTGTATATGTTCATATTGTTCCACAGTTGAAGTATCTTTTATGGCAAAATTGCCTCCAAATGAAACTGGATAATAATTCGAATAGGTTACGTCACGCAAGTCTTTTCCTTGACTGGTCGTACTTCCCCACTCTCGGGTGTTGAGATCATACAGGTTACGTCCGCCCCCCACATTCCATACACTCTGATAGTGCCAGGAACCTTCCGATAGAGTAGCACCTGAGAAACGGATATAAGGAACATCTAGCTCTTCCGCCCTTTCAAACATTTTTCGGAAAAAACGTTTGGCTGAATAATAGCCATGGCCATTATTGAAAAGAAATTCTTGTCCATCGAAATCATAAAATGTCAAGCCGCTATAGGCTGCTACCTCGGCATAATACTGGGCTATTTTATCTTGAAGAGCCAGATTGGGAATCAATCCATCATAACCATAGTTGATGGTTACCTGCAATTTAGAAATTGTTTCATTTGCCTTATGGAAAGTAGGTTTTGTACCCCAGTATCCTCGGGTTACATTTTGCAGAGTATAAGGAGGTGCGTCAGATACCCCTAAATAATGAATCAGTTCTTTCCCTATTTTTATTATGTTCAAATTCTTGCAATGACCTTCCCAACTGGCGATTTCTTCCAGATATTTGGAGTCATCTACCACTATCACGGTATCTTTCGCCGTGATGCTTTTCTTTAGGGTACGTTTTTGTTGATAACATAAACTGTCGCTTGGAATGGGACTGGCATCTTTTGTGCCGGGTGCCAGTGAGTTGGTAATACAAACTCGTCCCAACATCAACCCCTGTTCTGCTGCTAAATCGGCAAATTCACGATGTGATTTATTGCCAGTGTTAAAACGGAAAGGTTTCTTTGTTTGATACATCCCATCCAGATATCCTGCATTTGCACGGTCAGGGCGTAAAAATCCTTGGTCATAGGCATGGATGGCAGGGAAACCTAGTCGGGTGGTATATGAAATAATGCTATCGTAACGATTCCCACTGGTCATTACATCTGGACTAAAGGCTGCTGGATCCTTGATCCATTTGTCTTTTACTGTCGGATAAGGTAATCCTTCCGAGAGAACGATGTTTTGGATAACATCCAATAATGCCGTACTGTCAGGACTCCCCCATAATGCAATAGAAGAACCTATAAAATCGACATCGGGTATAGGTTCTACATCGATATGGTTTGGAATGTTCGCCGGCATGTTTGGAATCAGGGAATAAAAGACTTGACGTGGTTTCGAACGGTCACGAGATTGATAATTAAGGTAAATACGTCCAAGGCTATCCACTAGTGCCGCATTTCCATACATGATCCGAAAATAGGGTTCTTTATTGGCATAGAAAGCGACATCGCTGATTCCATTTCCTCCTAAGGTAAATATTTGACCTTCATGTAGACTGTCCGGTAATGGGTACAGTTCTTTATCGGGAGTGTGAATGATATACTGGAAAGGGGCAGCGTCACCTTCGATATCAGGTGTACCTCCTAATGTATTGTCATCAAGAGCTAGCATACCGATACTGTAATTCACTGCATCACTAGTATCACGTGCCACTCCGATAATTTCACCTAACAGATTGGTTATATTTGTATAGTAAGTTCCCCATTGGATCGCATCGATACCATTTCTCGGTTCCAAGTTATTTAATGTCAGTTTGAAATATTTACCGCAGGGTTGCAATGTTACTTCTGCTACAGAGCCATTCAGATATTCCAAAGTAAAACAATTGGTCGTTTCATTGAAAGAAGCACTCTGAGGTGTGTAATAGGCTTTTTTTTCACTGTCATATAATGACATCAAAGGAGATGGTTTTTCGGTTGGACTGAACTCGCGGTTAGGCAGTACGGTTATATTCTTCATGCTTATTATATACCCTTTATCATTCACGACAATGCTGAAATAGTCGGTATTGAAATCCCAGCTCTTCCCGGTCGTACAACTGAAAAAAATGAGTATAGAAACGATACACAAAAAAAGAATCTTTTTATATCCTGTCATAAGAGTTTATTATTAATTTGTTTTTAATTTGTAGTTTACAGATTTACCCGCTTTTATTGTCACTTTATCTTTCCATTTTAGAAAAGCGTTCTCACCCAATTGACGGACTGATTCTTCTGCATTTTCCGCAAAGACCGTCACGGTAGCATCATATGCGGTTGGATTCGTGATTTGCAAAACCAGTTGTTTATTGTTTTGTTTTAGGATTTTAGCATCCACATGGTCAAAGACATAGAGAGAACTAATGTCTGTCCGTACGTAAATGCCAGGGATTTCCAATGCCATCATTGCTCCGTTTGTCTCATTCCATCCGGTTTTGCCACCATCACCGCGTGAACCACGGCTGTCGGCATCACAATAAGTCAAACGCTCCGTGATTTTACCATTGGGTTGTATACCTTCTGCATGAGCATGAATTACATCTCGAAGTAATTCGGCATAGGAGGTGTCTCTGGTATAACGGTATAACTTAAACAAGGCATCTCCTGATTGTGTACAAAAACCCGGAGCTCCGTGTTTATTCTGCGTGCTAGCCCAAACTGCACCGGTCAGATTCGCACCGAGTTTTGCTAATGGAGTCTCTTCTGGTAGACGGTAAGGGAAAGAAACAGTCCAAGTGGCACATAGGTTTGCTAAATTTCCGGCTTGTTTTAAATATTGCTCTTTCTCTGTTATTTCATAAAGAGTCATTAAAGAAGTGAGTAGGGCGACTGCTGTTTCTGAGTCTGCATTTTGTAGAATATCTCCACACCCCCCGGAAGTAAAGCCAACTAATGCAAAATTGTCGTAATAGTCTGCTGCAGCCTTGCAAGCTACTTCCAGATAGGTCGGATTATTATAATACCCGGAAGCTAAAGCCAGCCCGGCTATTGTTATAGCGCCACTTGTCGTATTATAGACAACCACATTGCCGGTTTCCACATCCAGATAATTACCCCATGTCCCTTGTTTTTTCCAAGTATTGACAAAAGCATCTGCCAATAGACGCACATTTGTTTCCCATTCGACATCGATAATATTGGCTTTTCCCTGTTCTTTTAATAACATAAATTGTTTGATCATCCAATAAAGCACATCTCCGTTTTTTCGTGTCAGGCTAATTCCCGGATTGTTAACGGCTGCATCACGGTATAAGACTTTTCCATCCGATCCGAGAACATCATAATAATAACCACTTTTCCCTTTAGCACGTGGCAGCCCGAAATCAAATGTGTTTTTCACTTTTCGAAAATGTTCCTCATCACCTAAAGCTAACATCGGATAGGTATTCATCAGACCGCCAATCCAACCATAGGAAATCCAGTCTGCATTTTCCGGACAGTAATATTCCCACTGGTCACCTATATAATAACGTTCATCGATATTCCGAACCATTCGCGTCAGAACCTCACTCATCGGCATCAGATTACGAGGTGCTTCTCCTCTTATATGCAGCTTACGATCTTTCATAAAGCGAGCTAACAGTTCGGGAACATCTTTACAAGGGAAAGTAATTTCGGTAACTCGGATAATAATCCGGTCGCCTTTTTTTACCTGTATTCCCCGGTCGGGACTTTTGCTGAAACCGATAAATTCCGGCTTACGTTCCCGTACGCCTGGAGCACTGATGACGAAAGAGGCGATACTGCGATCCAGAGTTTCTTCTACGATCAAAGCATGATCCAACAATCGCTTATTCCATTCGATACCTTGGTCGGTTAATAAAATCGTTCCGGACTTCTTTCCTCGTTCAAACATAGTCATGGCCGGTGTTGCCACATTACTGACATTGACGTCCAACCGGGATGGGGCCCCGAACTCTGGAGAAAGCTGTGGAATCGGATTGGAAGTTAGTGCCAGATCTTTCCGGTTATAATCAGTTTTATCAAGGCCGGTTGCGTACGAACGATTTACAATCCGCTGCCTATTGCCGTTATAGACAGAAGAAGGAATCATCACATAGTTATCACTTGTCCAGTGATATCGGTCGAATGCCACAGCCACACCGGTATCACTCATGTCCCGCTTGGCAGTGAAAGAAAAAATATATGTTTTGCCTTCATAGGCATCTATTTGTTCAGTTCGGACTTCCCAGTCCGAACCGGGATTTATTTCTTTGCAATGCTTCAATTCTGCCTCTTTGTAGGAACACTCCAGCAAACGGATATTTTTACTTGTGTTCACCACGCTTGGTAACCAGGAAGCTTGTGCAGTTACTTTTGTACCCCCTTCTGTTAAGAGGCAGAGGACGCATAAGATAACAACACTTTTCATTTCTTTATTTGTCATGATTTAAATACTAAAACAGTAAGTAATTGTTTGTTTTTCGGATTATTCCTGTAGATTATCACTGTATAGTTCAAAAGAACAAACTTTCAGCCCATTCTCCATTTGGTAGAGAGTCCATCCGCGATTATCGGCCTTTGCTTCAAGACGCCAGTTAAGTGTCGGATTCTGTAACATTTTTCGGATATATGTTGGGAAAGCATTTGCTCGGCGAGCTTCCTCCCAAGTTCGAATCACATTGAAGATTGCATATTTTTGTGGACAACTCTCGACATCTTTTTGGCCGATCTTGAATGCATATGTACAACCATACCCGATAGCTGTGGCTTCGATATGCTCATAATCCTCCACTGTCGACTCTGCCGTGATTGGAAAGTTCCCTCCGAATGACGACGGGAAAAAGTTGGCGTAAGTAACATCACGAAGATCTTTACCCTGGCTTGTTGTACTTCCCCATACACGCTTTTTAACATCATAAATATTCAAACCGCCTCCTACATTCCAAATGCTTTGATAATGCCAGGAGCCTTCAGAAAGAGTTGCTCCCGTAAAACGAATGTTGGGTAAACCATATTTTTCCGTCTGAGTAAACATGTTACGGAAGAAACGTTTCACCGAATAGGCTCCGAATCCGGTATGGAAATAGAATTCCTGTCCATCATAATCGAACATCCTCAGTCCGCTGTTCTTGCATATGTCCGCATAATGACGTGCTAACTCATCCTGCAATTCCAAATTGGGAATCAATCCTGAGTACGCTCCTCCCACTGCAGGTTGAAGCTTATCTACGGCATCTCCTTTAACATGTGTGGCGGCCTTGGTTCCCCAGTAACCACGTGTCACTTTCATGAGTCGATACGGTTTCTCTTTTGTGACGCCGAGATAGTGAATCAATTCCTTTCCAATCTTAACCATATTCAATTCCGGGCTATGTCCTTCCCAACATGCTATTTCTTCCAGATGGGTAGGATCGTCGATATAGATCATCGTATCTGTTTCATTTAAATTCTCCATTAAGAAACGACGGTGTAAAATACAGATACTGTCTGAAGGGACCGGGCTGCAATCTTTGGTGCCGGGAGCCATAGAGTTGGAGATGGACGTCCGTCCGAGCATTAAACCATCCTTAGCTAAAAGATCGGCATATTCACGGGTTGACAAATCTTTATCCGTAAAATGATAACGTTTCTTTTCATGGTTCGGACCGTCGATGAAACCTCCATTTCCTCTATCGGCATGCAAGAAAGGCTGATCGTACGTATGAATTACTTTTAATCCCATCTGTTTGGCATATGAAGTTACGCTATCCATAAGTCCACCGTATGTGCATATATCTGGCATGAAGCTGGTAGGATCTTTAACCCACTTACCTTGAAAAGTTGGATAAGGCAATCCTTCATTCTGTACAATATCCTGGATGACCTCCAGCAAAGCCGTACTGTCAGGGCTACCCCATAAGGCGATGGATGAACCAATAAAATCCACTCCGGGAACATCCTGGCGCATCATGTGGTTAGGTTCGTTATTTTGGAAGATGGGATTGCCTTCCGGAGAATAGATCATCTTGCCTTTTCTGCGATCACGAGAGTGATACCGGATATTGATTCGTCCGTTACAATCGACAAAAGCCGTATTCCCATATAAAATGCGGAAATATGGTTCTTTCCGATTGTAGAAAGCCACGTCATTGATGCCATCACCTCCCATTGTAAACTGTTGTCCCTCATGTAGAGTGAGTGGTAGTGGATGATTTACCTGATCTGGGGAATGAACGATATAACCAGAAGGCCCTGTTTCAGAAGTAAAACGCGATTCTCCACCGATCGTGTTATCATCCAATGCCAATGCTCCAATGGCATAACCTACAGCTGCTGATGTGTCACGTGCCACTCCGATTATCTCGCCCAGTAAATTAGTTATATTCGTATAGTAATTACCCCATTGTATACCATCGATTCCATTACGAGGTTCCAATCTTTCCAATTTTAGTTTGAAATATTTGGTTTTCTCTTCTATACTGACTGTGGCCACAGAACCGTTCTCATATTCCAATTGATACTTGCCTTCGCTATACATTGCCTTTTGTGGATAATAATAACGCTTTAGGTCTTCATCATAAAGTGACAACAGAGGAGAAGGTTGGTCTGCCGGACTGAAGTTACGGCTATCACTTGTCAAGTTCCACATTCCGGTAATATACCCCCGGCTATCTATATCGATACCGAAACGATCTGTTTTGAATGAACGAGATCTTTCCACTCCACAAGCTGATAGCAATATGAGTATTACAGCCAGTGAGATAATTTTTTTTGTCATTATCATTTACTGTTTTTGCATTCTGTTAGTAATTTCTTCCTAAAACAATATTAATTGTGACTGAAATGTACCTTCCCTCAAAAGAAGTTGGACAAAAAATTGGGAGAGGGAAACTAAAACGAGTTTCCCTCTCTTGTATTTCTACAGATTTTCAATCAATTAATTATGATTGTTATTTCAATGGATCAAATGTACCGCCCCATTCTACATTTTGCTCAATCTTGGAGTTACGATCAATGACTTCTTTATGGATAGAATAGAACCAATGATCCAAATCAAGGTTGAACATGTATTGTTTATCCATATCAACACATTCTACATATTCGAAGCGGAACAATTTACGAATTTCCGGATCATACATATCCTTGGTCCAATCGAAACTTGCTATATTACTCTGATCTTTTATGACTGGGTATAAGCTGGCACGGTATTTAAGGTTATTCAGGATGTCATATCGTTTCCAACGGCGTAAATCTGCCCAACGTTTGCCTTCATAGGCAAATTCTATGAAACGTTCATTAATATAGGCTTCACGAATATCGCTTTGAGATGTTGCAGTAATCCCATAGTTTCCTGTCCCAGATTCAATACCGGCACGTTTACGAATATCATATAGTACTTGTAGGGCTTCATTGCTTTTGCCTAATTCATTCGCACACTCACCATAGTTCATTAAAACTTCTGCAAAACGAATTTCAATCCAGTCGATGTCTGCATCATATACGGTAGCTTGGGTCAAGTCAGGATCCAACCCCTTTTTCTGATAATAACCAGAAGAATTACCGCCAATGCCTTTATTTAACTGATCTTGTATCAAAGACACATATTTATAACCTGTTGACGCTCCTTCATCTGCCATTAGTTTCCATGCATTCCAATACTTCATATTGTCAGTTAATACATCGTTACATGGATAACTTGTTCCTGGACAGAATATTGTCGCATAGAAACGAGGATCACGATTCATATAGAAGTCAGTCATAAATTGCTCATTGTAAGCAGGATCATTTGCTAAACGATTTACATCCAATTCCAGTTTGGAGCCATCAGCTTTCGGAAATGCCATCAGAAGCGGAAATATTGCTTGGTTATCATTGGCTGCGTCTTTTGTCAACGGCTCAGGGCGAATGTTTTTTTGATCGAGTTTGTGATCAGGGTAAATATATTGATTCACCATAACGACCTCACGATTTTGTTCATCATACCAAATATCTGCAAAATTTCCTTCATATAAACCTTTGCCAGCATTTTGTAAAAAATCTACAGCCGTTTTATTGGCATTATAGGCAATCTCCCAACGGGACTGATCGTTGTTTGGATTAAACAGTGGACTGGCATATTGCAATAATATGCGGCCTTTGAATGCCATAGCACAACCTTTGTCAATACGCCCATAATCTTTTCCTTCCCACGTATCAGGGAGAGAGGCGATTGCTTCATCCAAATCTTTCATGATCTGTTCTACACATTCGGAGGTACTGTTTCGGGTGACAAACAAAGATGCAACATCAGTTACATCTTGAAAATGAAGAATTAACGGGACACCTCCCACAGAAAAGATTTTTCCCCAATAGTCCCATGCTCTCCAGAAAAGAGCCTGGCCTCTTAATGTTTTCTTTTCTTCATCAGTTAAAACCGTCACTGTTTCCAGTTGATCCAAAAAGAAGTTTATACGATCTATGTTCCCATAATCCAACTTTTGTCCACAATTGTCGATTGTGATTTGCCCTCTAACATATTCACTCATATTAGTAGGGCCATTCATACCCTCATCCGTATTGTTGGCATTAACAGGCCATCCCGGTAACATTCTGCCGTAAATATCGGTCAGGAATGAACTGATCATTGTTTTATCTTTCCAGACATTGTCTGGAGTGATCGCGCCTGAATTTTCATAGTCCAAGCTGCAACTGCATAAGATAATGAGTGCTAAACTGTATATAATATTTTTTCGTTTCATACTTAACAAAGCTTTTTAGTTAGAATTTCACATCAACCCCAAAGTTCCAAGACCGTAAAATCGGGAAAGCATTTCCATTTCCTATTTCCGGATCATAATAGTTCTTATTAAAGCTACTTAATACGAATAAATTTGTTCCAGTAATAAATAAACGGACATTATCAAAGACCTTATTATAGAACTGTCTTTGAGGTAAATCATAGCTTACCGTCAGATATTTCAGACGCATAAAACTTGCATCTTTCAGCCAATAGCTGGAATTTGTCTGATACGTTTTCGAGTTGTTGTTGCTGATACGTTTGGGTAATGTCGCATTGGGTGTTTCCGGTGTCCAACTATCGTAATACCATTGGTTCCACATGCGGTTCCATTCTACACCACCGGCCAGATCAGACATCCATTTCTTTTCACCTAATCTTCCAGAGAACATCATGTCAATATTTAGACCTTTCCAGCCACCACCAAGATTCAAACCATAAATGACAGGGAAATTTTTATTTTTTAATATTACACGGTCCCAATCGTTTATTACACCATCGGGAATACCATCAGGTCCACTTATATCTTTAAATACCATCATACCCAATTCAGGAGACAATCCGTTGTGTTTGTAATTAGGGTTGGCTGCATTAAAAGCGTCCAGCTCTTCTTGGGTACGGATGATTTTATCAAATTCCCAACCAGTAATATAAGAAGTCGATTTACCTTCTGCGATATCGATCCATTGTGCGTTTTCTGCATGATCTTTTTTTATCACTTTGTTCCATCCATACGACATCGTCAGGTTTGCAAAATAAGAGAAATCTCAAGTTTGCCCGCGATAACCTAATTGGAAATCGATACCTTGTGCATGGACTTCTCCATAGTTTTCTGCCGGCATGGATAAACTAAATGTCGATGGCAATGTATTAGTACGGCTACCCAAAATGTCATAAGAATTGCGGAACCAGTAGTCAGTTGAGAGATTCCAATGGTTCAAGAAATTCATGTCTACGCCAATATTGTAACTCAATGATTTTTCCCAAGTCAGATTCGGGTTGACCACACTTCCATAAGTTATACCAACCGATTTTACAGGATTTTTACCAAAATAGGCAGAACTGCCTGAGTTATAAGATTCTTGCCACTGCCATCCGCCAACGGAGTCATTACCGGTCAAACCGACAGAACCACGTATTTTTAAAAACTGAATAGTACTTTTATTAAAGAAATCTTCTTCTGAAATAATCCAACCAAGAGATCCAGCCGGGAAGAATCCCCAACGTTGTTCTGGTGCAAAGTTCATCGAACCGTCTTCACGAAAAGAGAAAGTTGCCAAATACTTATCTGCATATGAATAACTGAACTGTCCGATATAAGACAGACGGCCATTTATCCAGTCGGTGTCACCATTCCCCCATGTGTCTGTACGGGAGCTGCTTGCTGCCCAAAACTGATCTGTTGTATATACAGGAAAAGTTTCACGTCCACCTGTGACACCTGCACCACCACCTTCATACCATTCTGTTACGAATACTGCCGATACACGATGTTTTCCTTTGAATACATTTTCGTAATTCAACTGGAAGTTTAATTGTTTGTCATCGCTCCAACTTGATTTACGCTCAATATAATCCTTACCAACCCATGTCGATTTTCTTGTACTGATGATATCATTATCATTTGTAGATATAATACGATTATTCGTGCCACTTTTTTTCATGGTCATCAAATCATAATTGATATAAAACTTCTTATTGACATCATTCGTCCAACTTTTGCTATAGGAAACTTTTGCGCTTAGACCTTTCAAGAATGGCATTTTGTAAGTCGCACTGATAACTGCTTGAGGTTTCAACATCTGTGATTTGTTATAACCTCCTTTTCCATCAACAGCTGCTCCCATATTGGCTATCCAGCCATAATCAATATACTGTCCGTTATCCGTATAAACCGGTTGATCCGGTTGCCAGACTCTCAGTTTGCTGTAATTAGAAGCTGCATTTTCAAAAACCGCATTTCCTGTGAAGTTGTTGTAAATAGCCAAACCTGCAAAGACCTCTAAGTCTTTTGTGATATCGGCAGTAACATTCATACGAATGTTATATTTATCATACGTCAACGGTTTTAAGAAACCCTTTTGTTTCACATAAGAAGCAGCTCCGAAATAACGAACCCGATCACTACCGCCATTTACACTCAAGTTATGTGTTTGGGTTGTCGGATTTCTCCATACTGTTTCCAGCTGGTCATATCCCCAACCTCCATTTATCGTTTTGAAATGGTCAATTTCCTCTTGTGACCAAGCCCAACCCGCAGGATCAGCAGAACCATTGATGCGTGTGTACATTTCACCTGCCTGAACAGCACTTGTCAATTCTGAATTTTTAGTACGGGAATCCGTGCTAAAGCCATATGAATAATTGAATGTCGGTTTTCCCCGATTACCTTTTTTTGTGGTAACAACTATTACACCTCCAGCAGAACGCGAGCCATAAATAGCAGCAGAGGCAGCATCCTTTAATACGGAAACATCCTCGATTTCATTCGGGCTCAAATTATTAAAATCTCCACTGCCACGAACAACCCCATCAATCACATAAGTGACATTCTCTGCGTTCCAAGATGCACCTGTACGAATAGAAATATTAGGTGCTGTTCCAGGAAGAGCACTCGGTGTACTCACATTTACTCCAGCTAATTTACCAACCAAAATGTTTCCGGCGGATGTTGTGGGAAGTGCTTTTACATTTTCTTCCACTTTCATGGATGATACGGCTCCTGTAACCAGCCCCTTTTTTTGTGTCATATAACCGACAACAACTACTTTATCCAGCAATTCTGAATCATTTGCTAATGTAATATTGAATGTTTTTTCCCCTTTTACCGGGACTTCTAGATTTTTAAAACCCACATATGATATCAATAATGTCGCATTATCATCTACACTTAAAGAAAAATTGCCGTTGATATCTGAAATTGTACCATTATCCTTGGTACCTTTTTCTAAAATGTTAGCACCAATCACTGGTTCACCATTCGGATCATGGATAGAACCGGTGACGATTTTTTTATTTTGATCGACTGCTGTTGTGATATGAGAGGTCTCTTTCGGTTTATAAATAGAGATTGTTTTATTTTCAATATCATATTTCACTTCCATACCTTCAAAAACGGAAGCCAAGACCTGGTTAAGAGTTTTGTCTGTCGCGTTGACCGTAACAGTTTGTTTGATATTTATATCATTATTACGGACTAAGATCGAATATCCGGTTTGTCGTTCTATATCATCCAGTACTTTACTGATAGGTACATTTTGGTGATGTACTGTAATTTTTATACTTTGCAATACAGTATTTGCATACATGGATGCAGAGATTACACTCATCGCCAAAAATAAGCTCAATTGTTTGATTGAAAAATACTTTATTTTCATACTTTTGTAACGATTTTGTTAGTTAGTAACTAATTAATTCAAAAAATCATCTAATGAATCGGAGAGAAGTGCCAACCATCTCCGATTCTTTTTTTATCCTGTTCTTCCCATAAGTTTTATTTTAAAGTTAAACATTATTATATCACTCACAGTTTCATTTATCTTTTAAGGTGATGACGCCTCCACTCTGTTCAAAACGATACTTCTTGTCCACATCGATAAAGTTAAACACATCCTGAAGCGACATATTCAGATCGATACTTCCTGTAAAATATTCATTCGTCACATTAGGGCTATCCACATGTATTTTGATATTGTATTTCCGTTCTATATCTTTCAATATATCCAGGAAAGATGCATTTACAAAACTCAATCTACCCGTTGTCCACAATGCTGATTTGTAGGATTCGACAGTTTCGCTGTATAAGTTTCCGGTGTTGCGGTTATAAATAGCTTTTTCATCCGGTTTCAAACGAACATACTTATTGTTGGCAAAGACATCAACCCCTCCATTGATCAGGGTAACTTCTGTCGATTGATCTTCCTGATAGCAACGGAGATTAAATTCAGTGCCTGTAACTTTTACTGTTATATCTCCGGCATATACCTGAAATATTTTTTCTTTATCTTTTGCCACATCAAAATATCCTTCTCCAACTAAATATACATTTCGCTCTTTTTTCCCATAAGATAATGGATACTTTAACATGGAACCGGAGTTAAGGACCACTACGGAGCCATCAGGTAAAAGAACTTTTGTTTGTGAACCCAAAGGAACCGTTGTCTCATTATATAACAGGTCATCTGATTCATCTAACTCATTATATGTAAAAATCGAACCAACGGATACGGTTATCATTAATAAAAGGATGGCTGCAATGTTTCGAGCATAAATGAACCATTTACTGTGGAGAGTTCTTTCGGTAGTCAAATGCAATTTTTCTTTTAGAAGAATATAACCGGCCTTTTTCTGAGATTCAAAAGTCGGGATATGGAGCAAAACATACAGCTTGACCATTTCATGGTATTGTTTTCGGTATAAATCAGATTCTTCTATTAAAGCAAACAAAGAGGTTTTTTCTTCATCTGTTATTGAACCTGATATATATTTATCCATTAATTCTTCAAATAGTATATTTTTATCTTGCATATTGCTATATTTTCTGTCTGTTTATAATTAATACACATCCCAAGTGAAAAACATTTAGATGAGATTGCTTTTTTTTATATTCAGGAATAAATATTTAGTAAATAAGAAAGAGGAGAAGATGTTTAAGGGCTTGTTTCAAGCGATCAGTCGCATTTTTGAGCTGTACACGTACTGTGCTAACAGTCAGTTCCATTTCTTCAGCAATTACGTCGATGGTTTTTCCTGCATAAAAATATTCTTCAAAAACTTTCTTGCATTTTAGAGGTAATTGGTCCACAGCCGAGCGTATTTCATCTTCTGTCTGTCGCATTTCTACATACTGTAACGGGAGGGGAGTCGATTGAATATAAGATTCTAAATAAGCCAGCAACTGATCTTTGTGAATATCCAACAAGTTCTGTTGGTTTCTCTGTGAACGAATATAATTGAGGCATCCATTCTGTACGGAACGGACTAAATAATAATGGATTGGATATACTAAGGTTTCTTTTTTTAACCAGACGTTTATGAAAACATCATCAACAATTTCAGAACAAAGTTGTTTGTCCAATAAGTAATATAGGGCGATTGCATTCAGGTAACTATAATAATGACTATATAACTTAGCAAAAGCCTTTTCAGAACCATTTCTGATTTGTTTTATGATCTCTTCATTTATATGGTTTATATTCATGACTATCCATTCAGTAATTGTATTAATGATATTAATTTTTGAGTTCTTTTGGGTATTCTAATCTCTTTTTAACGTGGCAAATATAATATTTATCCTCTTATTTTGAATAATATCTCGATGAATAATTAGATAATCCAATGAATTACAGATAATTAAATAGGATTGTATTGTGTGAAAGGCTCAATCAAAAGTCTATGTCTGGGTGATGATGCCAGAACTATATATTGTTGGTCATGAAGATGATAGGAATAAGAATGAAATTCGACCGTATGGTGGCCGGCAGAAAGTTATTGCCTGATCAATGGTAACCAGGAAAAATCGCCCGGAAATAAATGCCGGGCGATTTTTGAGCGGATACGTTTATATATGGCTGTATTGATGACAAGAGTTGATTTGCCAAATACAGTCAGGAGTCGGTTGTCTTGTTGTATGTTGTTTTATAAGGCATCAACTGTCCTTTCCAGAGCCATCCCATGCGAGCCTTTTATCAGCACATGATATCCTTTCAAGGGATTTTTGCGCAGGGCTTCGATCAGTTGTTCTGTTGTGGGATATGTGACGAAGTCTTTTCCGGCGGCTTTTTGGAAGTGTTCGCCGCATAGGAATACTTTGTCGTAGTTGCCTTCCTTGATACGGGCAATGACTTCGGCATGGAGTTCGTCGCTCGTTGGGCCTAATTCGCGCATGTCACCTAAGATGAGGGCTTTGGGCGAGACAGGCATTGTGGCAAAATTATCCAGGGCGACTTTCATGCTGCTCGGATTTGCGTTGTAGGCATCGATGATCAGTTCGTTGTTCTCAGTCTTTTTCAGCTGTGAACGGTTGTTGGTCGGTTCGTAAGCGGCAATGGCACGGCTGATACGTTCTGCCGGAATCTTGAAGAAACGGCCGACGGCAACGGCTGCCAAGGCATTGTTCAGGTTGTAGCTGCCGATCAGGTGGGTTTCCACCGTGTGGATCTTGCCCTGTTGTTTCCATTCGAAAGTCAGGTAAGGATTGCTGCTGACTACACATCCCCAGGCAAAAGCCGTTTCGTCGGAGCCGTATGTGACCTGCTCGATTCCCTTGGCGATATCTTTCAGGAACTTGTTGTCCTGATTGATGAAAATCTTGCCTTTCGTGTGGCGTATATAGTCGTATAGTTCACCTTTTGTTTTGATCACGCCCTCGAAAGAACCGAAACCTTCCAGATGGGCGCGTCCGACGTTGGTGATAATTCCGTAGTTCGGGTGTACGATATCGACCAGCTCTTTGATATCGCCCGGATGGCTGGCTCCCATTTCGATCACGGCCATTTCGTGGTCGTGCGTCAGGCGGAGCAAGGTGAGGGGAACGCCGATATGGTTGTTCAGGTTGCCTTCGGTGTAGAGGAGGTTGTATTTGGTTGACAGGACGGAGGCCAACAGCTCTTTTGTCGTTGTCTTGCCGTTTGTCCCGGTGATACCGATAATCGGGCAGCCGATCACTTTACGGTGGCGGTGCGCCAATTGCTGTAAGGTCGTCAGTGTGTTGTCCACAAGGATCGTACGTCCTTCGATAAAATAATCCGGATTATCGATTACGGCATATACGCAACCGGAAGCCAATGCTTTTTCTGCATATTGGTTACCATCGAATTTATCCCCTTTCAATGCAAAAAAGATAGAACCGCGGGGACAGTTACGGCTGTCGGTCGTTATTTTCGGATTGTGTATAAACAATTCATATAGTTCAGGTATAGTCATTGTCTTTTTCCTTTATAATTTCTATGCGAGTTATTTCGCGCAAATGTAGTGATTTAATGTATTTACCTTTATCTTTGCCGGAAAGAAAAAATAAAGATGTTACATAAAACGCTCAATATTAGAGGAACACTTACCTCGCTCGATACTCCGCTGGTGATGGGTATTCTGAATGTCACTCCCGATTCTTTTTATGCCGACAGCCGGAAACAGACAGAGGCTGCGATTGAAGAACGCATACAGGCTATTTTATCCGAGGGAGGGCAGATCATCGACCTCGGAGGTTATTCTTCCCGTCCCGATGCCGCCGAAGTCTCACCGGAAGAGGAGATGAGACGTCTGGCTTTTGCCTTGAAGATACTGAATGCGCATTATCCGGATGCGACTTTGTCTGTCGATACGTTCCGGGCAGACGTGGCCCGTCGTTGCGTCGAAGAATATGGGGTGGCGATAATCAACGATATTTCGGGAGGAGAGCTGGATGCCGATATGTTCGGGACGGTCGCCCGTTTGCATGTGCCTTATATCATGATGCATATGCGCGGAACTCCCCAAACGATGCAGCAACATACCGATTATGCGGATATGATGGAGGAGATCATGCTCTATTTCGCCGGAAAAGTCCGCCAGCTCCGTTTGTTGGGTGTGAACGATATCATACTGGATCCCGGCTTCGGTTTCAGCAAGACGGTGGATCAGAATTATACGTTAATGGGACATCTGAGTGAGTTTAAGGAATTCGGTTTGCCCCTGCTTGTCGGTATCTCCCGCAAGAGCATGATTTATAAATATCTCGGTGGAACACCTGCCGACAGTCTGAACGGAACGACAGTTTTGAATACCATTGCCCTGCTGAACGGTGCAGATATTTTGCGTGTCCATGATGTCAAGGCTGCCGTAGAAGCGGTCAAACTCGTTTCGAAAACTTTCAACTTTCAACATTCAACTTTCAACTGTTAATATTATGTGGATGAATTTCGGAATAAAAGACCTGATTGATGTCTTATTGGTGGCCTTCTTCTTGTACCAGACATATAAGCTGATGAAGAATTCCGGTACGCTGGCCATTTTTAGTGGAGTCGTTTCGTTTATAATTGTCTGGATCCTGGTCTCCCAAGTGTTGGAGATGCGCCTGATGGGAGCGATACTCGACAAGTTCATCAGTGTCGGCTTCCTTGTGTTGGTGATTTTGTTTCAGGATGAGATACGCCGTTTTTTAGTGGCACTTGGTTCGCACAGAGGATGGAAGTTTCTGGGAAAGATATTTTCGAAAAAGAACCACGACAAGGAGAACGAGGGCAAGTTCATTGCCCCGGTTGTCCTGGCCTGCATGAATATGGCAAAGAAAAAGACAGGAGCGCTGATCTGTATCCAGCAAGATGTCGATTTGACCGTTTATGAGCATACCGGTGAGATGTTCAACGCCGATGTCAATGCCCGTCTGATCGAGAATATCTTTTTCAAAAACAGCCCTCTGCATGATGGAGCCATGATTATCGCGGACAATCGCATCAAGGCTGCCGGCTGCATTCTTCCGGTTGCCCAGAACGCCAATCTGCCGAAAGATATGGGATTGCGCCATCGTTCCGGCTTGGGGATGTCGCTCGAAACAGATGCGTTGGTAATCATTGTTTCGGAAGAACGCGGGAAAATATCGGTTGCTCATAATGGTAAAATAGAAGTGAACGTTACGGCAGAGGATTTGCAACAAATTCTGTCAGGAGAGAAAGAGGTAATAAATTATTGTTAAATGTTCTGAAACTGACAGGTCCGCATGTAAATCTTTCCTTGATTTTGCAAACTCTATATTGCATTTTGCCTACTTTTGTACCCGATAATCGTGATATCTAACTAACAATATAATAAAAAGATCTTCCGCTATGGACTTAATGCAAGAGATTATTGCACGCGCTAAAGCAAACAAACAGCGTATCGTTCTTCCTGAAGGAACAGAAGAAAGAACATTGAAAGCTGCCGACCGTTTAGTGGCCGACGAAGTTGCAGACATTATCCTGATTGGTAATCCTGCTGAAATCAACAGCCTGGCTGCCCAGTACGGGTTGAACCACATTGGACAAACTACTATTATCGATCCTAAGAATCACGAAAAGAAAGCCGCTTACGCAGACCTGCTTTTCCAGTTGCGCCAGAAAAAGGGTATGACTCCCGAAAAGGCTGCTGTTTTAGTAGAAGATCCTTTGTTTCTTGCCTGCCTGATGATTAAATCCGGTGATGCCGACGGTGAAATCGCCGGTGCACAGAACACGACCGGTAACGTGTTGCGCCCCGCTTTGCAGATTATCAAGACTGCTCCGGGCATGAGCTGCGTCTCTGGTGCGTTCCTGATGTTCACAAAGACTCCCCAGTATGGTAAAGAAGGAATTTTGGTATTTGCCGACTGTGCTGTAATGCCGAATCCGACAGCACCCGAGTTGGCAAGCATCGCGATCGCTACGGCTGCAACGGCTCGTGATATCGTAGGCATGGAACCACGTGTCGGCATGTTGAGTTTCTCCACGAAAGGAAGTGCTTCTCACGAGATGGTCGACAAAGTTGTCGAAGCTACCCGTCTGGCAAAAGAAATGGCTCCCGATCTGAAGATTGACGGAGAATTGCAGGCTGACGCCGCTTTGGTTGAAAAAGTTGCTTCATTGAAAGCTCCGGGCAGCGATGTGGCCGGACAGGCAAATGTTTTGGTATTCCCGACTCTGGAAGTAGGAAATATCGCTTATAAACTGGTTCAGCGTTTAGGAGGTGCAGAAGCTGTAGGTCCTATCCTGCAGGGTATGGCAGCTCCGGTTAACGACTTGTCTCGCGGTTGTTCCGTTGACGATGTCTACAAAATGGTTGCGATTGCATGTAACCAGTCGATCGGCTTAAAAGCAAATAAGTAATTCATAAATCATTAAATCATGAAAGTATTGGTATTAAACTGCGGTAGCAGTTCGATTAAATATAAATTGTTCGATATGACATCCGGCAAAGTTATGGCACAGGGTGGTATCGAAAAGATCAGTCTGCCGGGTGCATTCCTGAAGCTGACAGACAAGGACGGTAAGAAAGTTATCCTGGAAAAAGACATCCCCGGCCACAAAGAAGGTATCGAATTCATCCTGAGCATCCTGACCGACAAGACATACGGTTGCATCAAGGATTATAACGAAATCGACGCTGTCGGCCACCGCGTGGTACACGGAGGTGAAAAGTTTGCATCCAGCGTGAAGATCGACCGGGATGTGATCAACAAGGTGATCGAATGTTCTGATCTGGCTCCGCTGCATAACCCGGCTAACCTGAAGGGTATCGATGCGATGGAAGCGTTGATTCCGGGTATTCCCCAGGTGGCTGTGTTCGACACGGCTTTCCACCAGACAATGCCGGCTAAGGCTTATATGTACGGTTTGCCGTATGAGATGTATACGAAATACGGTGTGCGCCGCTACGGTTTCCACGGAACGAGCCACCGCTATGTTTCCCGTCGCGCTTGTGAAATCTTGGGTGTTCCTTACGAAGAACAGAAGATCATTACAGCCCACGTAGGTAACGGCGGTTCTATCGCTGCCGTAGATCATGGCAAATGTGTCGATACTTCTATGGGCCTGACTCCGGTCGAAGGCTTGCTGATGGGTACCCGTTGCGGTGACGTAGACGCCGGAGCTCTTTCCTTTATCATGGAGAAAGAAGGACTGGACGGCCACGGCTTGTCTGACTTGATCAACAAGAAGAGCGGGGTTGCCGGTTTGGTAGGCGGTTCGTCCGACATGCGTGATCTGGAAGTTGCCGTAGAGGCAGGCAATGAACGTGCGAAGATGGTTTTGGATGTTTATAACTACCGCATCAAGAAATATATCGGTGCTTACGCTGCTGCCATGGGCGGTTGCGATATTCTGGTATGGACCGGAGGTGTCGGTGAAAACCAGTGGACAACACGTCGTGTCGTTTGTGAAAACATGGAATACATGGGCATGAAGATCGACGTTAAGAAGAACGAAGGCATGCGTGGAGAAGAAATGGTCATCAGCACACCGGACAGCAAGGTAACGATCATCGTGGTTCCGACAGACGAAGAATATATGATCGCTTCCGATACGATGGATATATTAGGTAAATAATAGTAATAATTATTCTAATCCTCACAGCTTACAAAACATTAGGATTAGTGTTTAGACTGCCCCGACACCGGTTGGGGCGGTCTTTTTTTATTCTGTCTCGAACTGCTCCATATACAGTGTTTCCCCGTCCCAGACGATGTAGGAGAAATATTGCATCCAGTCGCCCGCGATCAAGAGCCGTGCGGTACGTGAAAGCATCAGGTCGAGCATGATATGGCGGTGCCCGAAGATAAAGAAGTTGATATCCGGGTGTGTCTTGAGGTAATCTTTTGCGAATTGGACCATATATTCATGGTCCTCGCCTTGGTATTCGGCTGCATCCCTTTTATGTTCTTTCAGCCCGCTTTTGCGGCTGCTGAGCGACCATCCGAGAGCGAATCCGAACGTCCACCGGGGATGGATGCCGGCATACAGCCATTGGCAGAATTTATTGCGGAAAAGGGCGCGGAGGAAACGGAACGCCTTGCTGCGATAGTCCACCTCGTCGCCGTGCCCGAGGAAAAACCGTTTGCCTAAAAGGTCTGTGGTGAGCACGTCCCGGTGTATGACCGCACCGATCTCCTTCGGCAGGTAGTCGAACATCCAGATGTCGTGGTTGCCGATAAAGATATGGATTTCCACCCCATTGTCGGATAGTTCCGCCAGTTTGCCGAGGAAGCGGACGAAACCTTTCGGCACGACATATTTATACTCATACCAATAGTCGAACATATCCCCCAGGAAATAAATCGCCATCGCTTCGTCCTTGATGCTGTCCAGCCAGCGTACCAGCCTCTTCTCGACGGCGAGCGGGTCTTTATGGAAACGGGCGCCCAGGTGGGCGTCCGACGCAAAATATATTTTCTTTCGAGGGGAATTCATGTTTCTATAAAAAACCTAATTCAAGTTTGGCTTCTTCGGACATCATCTCCTTGTCCCATTCCGGCTCGAACACGAGGTTTACTTCCACGTTGTTCACGCCTTCGATCGATTCCACTTTCATGCGGACGTCTTCCAGGATGAAATCTGCGGCGGGGCAATTGGGGGCGGTGAGGGTCATATCGATACGAACATTCTTCTCATCATCTACCTCTATATTATAGATCAAACCCAGATCGTAGACGTTGACCGGGATTTCCGGGTCGTATACGGTTTTAAGCATGGCGACAATCGCTTCTTCTGTTTGGAGGAATTCGTTGTTCATCTTTCTTTAATTTGAATGCAAACGTACAAATTAATTGACAATTGACAATTGATAATTGACAATTAATAACAGAACAACCGACAGGTTACTCTTGTTCAGAGCTTCCCTTCGTCCGAATAGCTGTAATAGTTGCCGTCGGACAGGACAATGTGGTCTAACAGCTGTACTTCGATCAGGCGGGCGGCGTCTCGGAGGCGTTGTGTCAGCAGGTCGTCCTGCCGGCTGGGATGAGAACAGCCCGAAGGATGGTTGTGGCAGACGATGATGCCTGCCGCAAGAGCATTGATCGCCGCTTTCAGGATGATGCGGAGGTCGGTGGATGTTTCATTTGTCCCGCCTTGGCTTATCTTGAGCTTTTCGATTACCAAGGACGAACGGTTCGTAAGGGCGATCCATAATTCTTCGTGAGGAAGATCGCAGAGCAGGGGATGGAAGAGCAGGTAAGCGTCTTTGCTGGCCCGGATTGCCGGCCGTTGAATCGGATCGCTGCCAGCGCGCCGTTTTCCCAGTTCGAGGGCTGCATTGATTATGGTCGCTTTGACTTGACCGATACCTTTGAACTTCGACTTCAGCTCTTTGACGGATAATTTGCCTAAAGCATTCAGGTTGTTGTCGACCGAACCTAAAATACGTTGTGATAATTGGACTGCGGTTTCCTGGCTGTTGCCGGAACCGATCAGGATGGCAAGCAATTCGGCATCGCTAAGGGAAGCAATACCTTTTAATAGCATTTTTTCGCGCGGGCGGTCTTCTTCTGCCCATTCTTTTATTTTCATAGCAAGAAAGGTTTGGATGATTTTAGATTTATGATTTATGATTTATGATTTATACGCGTAGACAAGATAAATCATAAATCATAAATCATAAATTTTACCGGATACGTCCTACATAAGAACCGTCCTGTGTATTGATTTCGATAACTTCACCTTCTTCAATGAACAACGGGACGCGTACTTCGGCTCCTGATTCCACTGTTGCAGGTTTCAGCGTGTTGGTTGCTGTATCACCTTTGATACCCGGTTCCGTATAAGTTACTTTCAACTGTACTTTTACAGGCATATCTGCAAACAGGACTGTTTCGGTTGATGCGTCTGAAACAACGTCTACTATCTGGCCTTCGATCATGAAGTCTACACCGTTGATCAGGTCTTTGTCGATGATGACATCGTCGAAAGTTTCCTGGTTCATGAAGTGATAGTGTTCGCCTTCCTGATAAGTATATTGATACGGGCGACGTTCTACGCGTACGTCTTCCAACTTTTCACCGATATTGAAACGACGTTCGATCAGACCGCCTTTTACAACGTCTTTCAAAGTTGTACGCATAATCGTGTTACCTTTTCCCGGTTTTACGTGAAGAAAATCGACGCAGAAATAGAGTTTACCGTCCAGACGGATACATGTTCCTTTCTTGATGTCCTGTGAATTAATCATACTAATGTGCTTTATATTATATTGTTAATTTATCTCGCGATGGATTTTGGGTGCAAAAGTAGTGTTTTCCTCTTAAAGTAGCAATAAACTTTTGCATTTTTTATTTGGAAATAGGTTGCAAATCAGTTTGATATCCCGGCTCATGTCCGGGATGGGAGGGAAGTTAGAAAAGTGAAATAATAAAGCTGATAACCGGAACGAGGATTGCCGTCATGATTCCCATCAAGCCGATGGCCAGTCCGCTCAAAGCTCCTTCCACCGCACCGATCTGGATCGCGACGGAAGTGCCTACCCCGTGCGAAGAAGCACCCAACGCCAATCCTTTGGCTATACGGCTTTCGATGCCTAACACTTTCATTACGAACGGTCCGACGATACTGCCGAATATTCCGACCGCAACTACTATGACGGCCGTCAGGGAAGGAATGCCGCCGGACTTCTCGGCAATGCCCATCGCAATCGGCGTCGTGACCGACTTCGGTTCGAGCGTGGCGACCAACGCAGCGTCTGCCCCCATCAACTCGCCGATTGCTATGACGCTGATGATCCCGACAATCGCCCCGACAAAGACAGATGTCAGGATAGAAACCACATTCCCCTTCAGGTACTGGATCTGTTCATACAGCACATATCCCAGCGCCACGACCGACGGCCCCAGAAGGAAATGAATCAGGTGGCTGCCTTTCTGGAACGATTCGTATTCGATATCCATCGCTTTCAAAACAAGGATAATGACGAATATGGAGGTGATAAGCGGGTGCAGCAGGCAGATACGTGTCTTTTTGTACAGAGCCAAAGACGCCAGATAAGTACCGACCACCAAAGTCAGCGAGAATACTTCCGATTGTGCCAGGTTATTCATTTCCGTCCGTCTCCTTTCCTAATTTTTGCTGGACGAGTGCCACGCTGGCAATTACGAGTATGGTACTGACCACGGAGGCTGTTACGATCACAACCCAATACTGTGAGATGATGCCGAGCGAATTCATCAACCCCACACCTGCCGGCAAGAAAAACAGCCCCATGTTTTCGGTCAGAAGCGTGGAGAGCTTCTTCACTTTGTTCGGCTTGACGACCTTGAATGCCAGTGCCAGAAATAACAACACCATTCCGATTACGCTACCCGGGATGAACCCGTCGATAAAGTAGCTGATAAACTCCCCTGTAAAGTAGAAGAAGAGAATGTAAAATGCTTCTATTAGCATATTCTTGCTGTTTTTTAGATAACCGCTGCAAAGATAATACCTTTGTTGAAATTATGTTCTACAACATATATTTTTAAATTCGATTTTAACAAATTCTGAGTAATCCTCGGTTGTGCATGGAACAGGACGGAGGGGCGTGTCCAGACCGGATTGGCAGGCTGTCCAACGGTTCGGTGCTTTCGCATTGCCCGCGTAACGGCTTGCCTGAGAACAGTGGGCATATTTGACCGATACATGAAAATTATTCCTATATTTGTTGCCATAAGTTATCTTGTAGATTGAAAAACTGAATGGGAAAATGGTCGATGAACTGCTTTTTGAGCAATTATTTCGGATGTATTATGCGGACCTGTGTCGCTATGCATCCCGTTATTTGCCGGATAAACAATTAGTAGAAGACATTGTCCAAAACTTTTTTATTGCCGTTTGGGAAAAAGAAAACCTGACAGTCAACAAGGAGAACTTTCTACCCTATGCTTATCGTTCCGTTTATAACCGTTGCTTGAACTATTATAAAGCCGAATTATCGAAAGAGAGTTTTTTAGCCTCGCTCCTGGAAGAGTGGGACGGACAAATAGAGGAAGATGATGATTTCCCCTATAAACAAGAAGTGCGTGAAGCTCTTCGGAAGTTGCCGCCTAAATGCAGGCAGATATTCCTTCTTAAATGCATAAAGGGTTTGAAATATAAGGAAATTGCCGATATATGCGGAATATCGGTCAATACAGTCAAATATCATTTGGGAGAGGCTTTCCGGATCATGCGGGAAGAACTGAATGGCCTATCGGGATGTATTCTGCTTTTTATGATGACGAAGGTTCTTGACATTGTCGTGTGAATATTCGACGTTGCCGGGAATATATATGACGTTGCCGGGAATATGTCCGACATTGCCGAAAACAGATTACATGCAGGCAAAATTTTGAATACCCCCGCAAAAAAAGTTTATTTTTTCCTACCCATTTCCCAATCCTCTGTTGTCATATAATAAAAAGCACTGCAAATGAAGTCAGAAACGATATATGAGATCATGCTGTCTGTCTTGGCGGGAGAAGCGACCGGAGACGAGCATCGCCTGTTGAATGAATGGCTTGCTCGTTCGGAGGCCAACAAGCGGGAGTTTGAGCAAATGAGTAAATTATATCGTAGCTTCGAGGCTGTCGGAAAACAAGATGATTCGGAGTTTGACGTCGGATTGGCTTGGATGAAGGTTCGCAGCCAGACGGTGGACAAGAAGAGGAAGAAGAAACAGTTCGACTTGAAGCGTTGGTTGTCTTACGCGGCTTTGGTCGCTGTCCTGTTTACGGTCGGGTTTTATTTTATGGACAGGCCGGCTGAGCGGGAGTGGATTGCCGGGTCGGATGTATTGGAAAACATAAATCAACCGACTTTATTGTTGGATAACGGAGAACAGATTCCGTTGAAGCAAGATAGTTTCTCGATTCAGCAGGGGAATACGAAGATTCGGAATAATCTGGTCGGCCAGCTTTCGTATGAGTCGGACAAGAAGCCGTCTTCGGGTGAAGAAAAACAGTCTTGGAACCATTTGATGATACCGAAAGGCAATGCTTACGAGCTGGAATTGGCGGATGGAACGCACGTCTGGTTGAATGCGGAATCGGAATTATCTTATCCGACCCGCTTTACAGGAGAAACGCGTGAGGTCCGGTTGAGAGGTGAGGCGTTTTTTGATGTGGCTAAAAATCCGGACTGTCCGTTTGTGGTCAGGACGGACGATGTTGTTGTCCGGGTTTTGGGAACCTCTTTCAATGTCTCGGCCTATCGGTCCGAACAAACGGCCAGTGTCACCTTGGTGGGCGGTTCTGTGGCTGTAAAAGCGAATAAAGGCGAAGAATTCCGGATAGTTCCTTCCGAACAGTTTTGTTATGACAAGAACAGCCGCAAATCCGGAATACAGGTCGTAGATACCGAACTGTATACTTCTTGGACAAAAGGAGAGTATGTTTTCAAGAATGCTACATTAGATGAAATATTTAATAAATTATTGCATTGGTATGATTTTTCCGTCCGGTATCAAAACGAACAGTTGAAGAATAAGCATTTTTCTTTGGTCGTAGATCGGAGAATCAGCTTGGAGCAATTGCTGGAGTTGATCAGTTTTACTTCAGACGTGCAATTGGAACAAAATCAAGGGAATATTATTATTGTTAAACAAAAAGGAGGGGAGGTGCGATGATCCGAATATCATGAAAAAACACGTAAGGAGGCAGTATGTACCAGATACTGCCTCCCGTAACAGATTTGCTAAAAAAATTTTATAACTCAGTTTAAACCTGTAATGTACAAATTTATGGAAAAAAGCAGACATGGGGCTTTAGTGTATGCACAAAAAGTCTTAAAGCGCTCATTATTTTTATTTTTACTCATCAATTTATTAAGTGTCTCGCCGGCAGTTTCAGCTTCAACAAGCCTTTTAGAGCAAGAGTACACATTGAATTTATCTTTTAAGAACGCTCGTTTAGAGCAAGTTCTGGATGCTATTATGAAACAGTCGGGCGTGAAAATAGCCTACAGCAGTGATGAACTTCAGAAGGACCGGGTGGTTTCAGTGGATATCCGGACAACGGATATATTGACAGCACTGCGCACTGTGTTGGGAGACGGTTATTCTTTTAAACAAATCGAAGACTATATTGCAATAGGAAAGAAAACAGTTTCCGATTCATCGGAAACCGTCAGCAATGTTGCTGACGATCGGAATTGGATTATCCAAGGACAGGTTTTGGAAAACTCCGAACCGCCTTTTCCACTCCCCGGAGTGAATATTTTGGTCAAAGGTACTTCTTTGGGAACGGTCAGTGATGGCAATGGATATTTTAACATAAAGGCAAAAAGAGGGGATGTGCTGGTTTTCCGATATGTCGGATTTAAGGATTATGAATATGTCGTGTCACGTGCGATCAGCAACTTGACGGTTTCTTTGAGTTCAGACGCAGAACTGTTGGATGAAATCGTGGTGACCGGTATTTCGGAGGAAAAGAAGTTGAACTCGATTTCTTCAATTTCCTCTTTGGATGTTTCTAAAAACATGTCTTCGAAGCCGATTACTTCTCTTTCCCAGTCTTTGCAAGGCGGCATCACAGGTTTGAATGTAACGCAAGGATCCGGTTTGCCGGGTGCCGATGCTGCCACGATTAAGATCCGTGGTATTTCTTCGTTGGAAACCAATAACGACCCGTTGGTGTTGGTCGATGGCATTCCGATGGACATGAATCAATTGGATCCGAATACGATTGAGAGTGTCACGGTTTTGAAAGATGCTGCCGCAGCTGCCATCTATGGTGCTCGTGCTGCTAACGGCGTTATCGTAGTAAAGACGAAACGAGGTATGCCGGGCAAGGTAAACGTTTCTTATAATGGTTATGTGGGTTTGCAGCAGGCCACTTATTTGCCTAAATTTATCGATGGCGCCGGTTATATGGAGATGGTGAATGCAGCCAATTTGAATATCGGTGGAAATGCGGTTTATTCCCAGGAAGCGATTGACGCAACCCGCAATCATACGGATCCGATCAACTATCCGGATACGGATTGGGCGGATTGGTTGTTTAAGAACGGTTCTGTGCAGAGCCATTCCGTAGCCGTTTCCGGCGGTAGCAACTTGGCACGTTTTGCTTTGACGGTTAATTATCTGAAAAACAATGGTCTGGTAGAGAACACAAACTCCGATCGGTTGAATATCCGGGCTAATACGTCTGTCAACTTGTTGGACAATCTGTCGGTCAACATGGACTTCAATTCCTATCGTACTAATCGGGAAAAACCGTTGTTCGACAGCGGGGGCGATATTTTTACCTATATCTATCGTACACCGCCGACGACAGTGATCCACTATCCGAAGAAAGAGGGGAGCGATATTGTGTATTATGGAAATAGGCCGGAACAACGAAATCCGGCAGCTATTATCGAACGCGGCGGTATCCGTACGAACTTGGAAGATAATATCAGCATTAACATTGCACCGCGTTGGGAGATTATTCCGAAATTGATTGTCCGCGGACAATATTCGTATCGTATCAGCAGCAGTGCACAGCGTGACGAACGTGAAGCCTATAACTTCTTCGATTATAACTCCTGCGCTTTTCTGCAAACCTGGGGCGCATCCTACAGTGCTTCGAAAGACCGTTCCAGCTATTACTATTTGGGAGGGACGGCCGAATATACTTTTGAACGGCAGAAGCATCGCCTGTTTGCCATCGCCGGCTACAACCAGGAGTTGACCAATACCGGAGATTGGGATCGCTATTCAATGGTTTCTGTCTTTGCAAAAGCAAACTATACGTTCAATTCCCGTTATTTGCTGGAAGCGACCGTACGTCGTGACGGTTCTTCCCGTTTTGGAAAAGGAAATAAATTCGGTGTGTTTCCGTCGGTCGGTGGCGGTTGGAACCTACATGAAGAGTCGTTTATGAAGTCGTTGAAAAGCAAAGTGAACGAATTTAAGGTGAGAGCATCTTACGGTTTGCTGGGAAATGAAAACATCGGACTGTACAAATATCAATCGTTGATTAATGCCAGTAACGGAAATGAAACGGTTTTCGGAAATCCGGATATTACGTGGGAAACAGTCCACATGCTGAACATTGGTGCCGATATCCGTTTGTTTAAAGATTTGGCGATTACGTTCGATTATTATAACAAGTTGACTACGGATATGATCATCACGCCGCCGACTTCCTATATCGGAGGTATGTCTTCAGCCCCGTTGAACTCCGGTAAAGTTCGCAACAGAGGTTGGGAATTGGATATGGTCTATGGAAAAAGTCTGACAAAAGATTTCGGATTCGATGTACATCTCGGTTTGTCTCAAAACAAAAATAAAATTGAAGATCTTTTTGGTGCGCCTTATGATAACGGAGACCGCATTCACCAAGTGGGATATGCTTTAAATAGCTATTATGTGTATCCGACAGCCGGTTTGCTGCAAGAGAGCGATTTCACGACAGACGAATCGGGAAATATGGTTCCTAAAGAGGGCGTGGTTATTTTTGACGGTCAGAAACCGGGTGATATTCATTATGTCGATCAGAATGGTGACGGACGTATCACGACTGACGACCGGGTGATTCGAGGAGATGCACAGCCGAAACTGAACTATTTTGCCAATGTTACGTTGGATTATAAGAAGTGGACGTTGGAAGTGCTGTTCCAGGGCGTGCAAGGCGTTGACGCTTATTATTCGGAACCCTATTCTTTCGGCTTGAACGTGGGAGGAGACGGTCAGACACCATTGGCTGTTCAGCGTGATTATTGGACACCGGCCAACACGACGGCCCGCTATCCGCGTATGGCTCCTAATTCTTCGTATGGCAGAACCATCATACGTCCGATTTCTGGCATTTTGATGCAAGTTATTGTCGTGTGAAATATATACAGTTAGGCTATATGTTTGATCAGATGGGATTGAAAAAGATCGGTATCGGCAATATCCGTGTGTATGCGAACTTGCAGAATCCGTTTACATTCAGCAAAGAAAAACTGGTGGATCCGGAGAGCCGTGGACAGCGTGGCTCTTATCCGTTGGTAAAAACCTATTCTTTGGGACTTAGCTTGAATTTCTAATGATAAATAGATATAAGATTATGAAACTGAATAATATATTCAAAATAGCGGGGCTTTCCTCTATGTTGCTGATTGGAAGTACCGGTTGTGAAGATTTTCTGACGAAAGACCATCCTACTGCAACGACGGATGATAAATTTTGGAAAACGATGAATGAGTGCGAGAGTGCGCTTGGACAATGTCGTTCATGGCCGAAGGCCGGATATGGCGGGGATGATTTGGGATTTGTTTGTATGGAAGGCATGACGGACAATATGTATTTCTTGTCAAATTTCGAACAGCGTATCGTCATGATGGGAAATGGCTCTTTGGTGCCTCCTACATCTAATAATTCTCCCTCTTCGTGGGAATCGACTTTTTGGACTTGGCGTTATTATTATCAGAAAATCCGTCGCTGTTGCCGTTTCTTGGAACATGTGGATGGCGCTTATTTCTCGGATGAATCCGAACGGACCCGTATGAAGGTGGAAGCACGGACGTGGCGGGCTTGGTATCATTTGAATTTGTTGCGATGGTATGGCCGCCACGATGGCATTCCTATTGTGGATAAGGCTTTGAATCCGACGGAAGTATATATGGGACGCAATACGGTGGAAGAATGCCTTGATTTTCTGAACCGGGAGTTTGATGAGATCTTGAGTGTCCAGGACGAAAAAGCTTTCCCCTTCTTGTGGGATGAAGGACGCCGTGACCGTATCAGCCAAGCGGTTGTCTTGGCCATGAAAATGGATATCAACTTGCAGTTTAAAAAATATGATCTGGCGAAAGCGGCAGCAAAACGTTTGATCGATTCAGGGGCGTTTGAACTGTATTACGATATGGAATCTGATGGCTCGGATCCGTCGGCTAATTACCGTAACTTGTTTACTTATAAAGGGGAACAGAATAAAGAACGTATATTCTTCACGAAAGATGGGGCAAATGACCTCTGGTTTCGTAATATGGGAACTCCTTTAGGCGGGCAAGGTTGTGCGGCTCCTTTGAAATCATTGTTGGATACGTATGAAACGATGGACGGCAAGACGATCCAGGCATTACCGGCTTCCGAGCGTGAACTGTATGAAAAGGACCCGCTGTATAAACCTCGTGACCCGCGTTTAGCTGCGACGTTTATACTTCCGGGGGATGATTCTTCAATTTCCAATTATACATACACGCCATTTGATCCAAGCAGTAGCGATTATGTAGGTAAGACCGGAGCTTCTCGTTCCGGCTATATGTTGAAGAAGTTTATTGACGAGAATGACCGTTCAACAGGTTACGGTTCTTTGGATTATCCTTTGTACCGCTATGCCGAAGTGTTATTGGACTATGTAGAATGTCTGGTTGAATCGGGCGATTGGCAGAATACGGAAGTTGAGACGTATATCAATATGATCCGCCATCGTGCCGGATTGCCGAATATGGATAAATCGGTCTATAACTCACAAGAGAAAGTCCGTGAACTTTATCGTCGTGAACGTCGTGTGGAACTTTGTTTTGAAAACAAACGTTATGACGATATCCGTCGTTGGGGAATAGGATCGGAAACCATGAGCGGTCCGATTTACGGTGCCTGGAATCCGAATGACGAGGCTTTCGTGTTGATTGAAACTCGTGCTTGCACATTCCCGAAACATGATTCTTGGCCATTCCCGCAACAGGAAGGAACGGCTAATCCGAATATCCAACAACCGACAGGTTGGTAAAATAATTCAGGTGTGTCAAAATATACTT
>ULRN01050710.1_pt1 | contig 103224 bp, 72 predicted proteins | sample 1955461 | NCBI WGS metagenome assembly ULRN01 (sample SAMEA4835683, study PRJEB28245) | human gut metagenome | biome: gut microbiome; material: fecal sample | place: Denmark | collected 2008 | reverse complement strand
TCTACAAGATATTTATCGTTCGAGCCATCCAGCACTTTTTCTATTGCACTAAGGAACATTGCATTGAAAGACGTTCCATAATCCCAGTAACCGACACCTTCCGGGTAAGCTCCATCAGGAGCATAGTGTCCCATAGGAATCGATATTTTATTTATTGCCCGATTTATTACCGTACGGGACAATTCCGGTTCTTTCTCCCATACCGCCAATGCACCATAAGCGACACCGGCATGGCAAACCTGGTTCCAATTATGAACAGCATCGACGAACCAATTATATCGTTCGTCAAAAGAAGGTTTCAACCCTTTTTCAACAATAGCTTCTTCTATTACATTTCTTGTCTTCACGGACAATTGAGGATAGAGCCAATCGTATCCGATGGCCAAGGCCATTGTCATTTCACCGACATCCAGAAAATGAGAAGGGTTCCAATCAGAAAAAGAGGCAGCTTTCAACATTTCGCTTTCCGCCCGTTTCAAAAACTCACTCTTCCCACTCATTCTATACGCATAACTCAGAATAAAAATACGGCGTAAGTTTTCTCTCGATATGCTTAGCAGACGTCTGCCTGTCTTTATCCGCTCATTCACAGGCAATTTTACAATATCTTCAGCCTCAGCTAATAATGACTGATGTATATCTTTCCATATCGCATCTTTCATTATCACTTTTTTCAAAGCCTTTTCTTCGCCTTTCTGCAATAGAATCCGAGGATGTCCGGATAAACGCGTAGAAGCATCCACAAATTCTTTCTGTGCAAAAGATACATTATAACAACAAAACAAGGCCACAAACCATACCAAAATACATGTTTTCATACTTCTCAAATTTAAGTTACTTATTATATATCACACTCTTTCCCGCATATTCATCTTGAGGCAAATCTACAACGATCCGAGTAAACGCTTTTTCTTTATCCCACTCCGTTTGTATGCCTTCTTGTGCAGCCCAATCTATTTTCTGATTAACAGACAGATGGAGTTTCTTCATAAAATGAGTCGGATCCGAGACAGCCAACATTTGTATTTCACCGGAATCATTATATTTCATCATCAACATTCCAGGCGATTCTATCTCTACTGCTATTTTATCGTTGACCCGAAGCGTTCCTCCTTTGTAGAATACAGCATAAGCCATATTTAATCCATCATGTCTGACTGCTTGCAACTCCGGGCTATTTGCCAGAACAACAACCCCTTCCTCTTCTACCCGATTCTCGACAGATCGCGAATCGACGGAAGGAATGACCATATAGGCATACCCGCCATTATCCGGAGACTGCCCATGATCGATGGATAGCGTGAAGACATCTTGCCTAACAATATCAGCCGGTACGGTTGTCTGCCGGTTCGCAATCTTCCAGCTTCCTTCCATACGTTGGTTGGATAAGACGACATTCTCTTTTTGTAGGAAATAATACCCCACTTTGTCATGAACCACCCATCGCACCTCTTTTTTCGTACGGGTCCCCTGTTCTTGCAGATGAATGCCATCAGCATCGCTCACGGTCACCTCTCCGTTCAAAAGACATTGATTGACAGTTGTCAGGACCGGGTTCTCCATCCGGCTCGATATGTTCGTTCCCAAACAAACGTATGCTTTATCAAAGAAGAACCAGGCTTTCTTGGCGGCTAAACCAGTGTGCGGGCTTTTGAAATCGAAACCAACCGCTCCATACATTCCATCTGTAACCGCTCCGACATAATCTGTCAATCCCCATTTTTGTATTTCACTCTCACCCGGCATCTTATCCAATTGTACAATTGTCGCCCCCGGTATCTTCATCCAATCATAAACAGGCGTCAATCTTTTATATTCATCTCCCCGGATAGAAAGATAATTTGTTCCGTCGCCTCTAAAATGATTCATCAACCCTTCTCCATTATACGGCATTTCCATATTGGCATTGCGAGTCGAATACATTCTGACAGACGTATAAAAATTCGGGCGTTGGAATACAAAATGATCTGTTCTCCAAAAAAACTTGGCAAAAGAAACCGGCTCACAAGATGAATCGCCTTTTCTTAAACAAATGATATTATCCAATTCAGCCTGCCTGTAATTGGTCAGGATCCTCAATTTCTCCGGAGCGGAAGGACTCCAAACCTTTTCCTCACCCGGCCGAGCAATATCCCGGTTCAATATACCCGGATCAGAAATCCTTCCGTAAACCATCTGTTTGCAAATGCCGTCTATATAATAGTCTATCAGCAACCGGACAGTCTGTTCCGAAAAGCGGAATTCCGTATCGGCCACATTCGAAGCCCACTCTATAAAAGCCCCGGCATAACCGGAACCATAAGAAAGCGTGTTATTAACCCAATCCGTCCGGTGATGGAAGCTAAAATCATGTTGCATGCCTCTTCCGGTCGAGAATTTTATTTCTCCCTCTATAATTTTCATCAGCATGGCGACCTCTTGAGCATCTCTTTTGAAAAGAGCCGCTTTCGCTTGCAATCCTGCGATCTTTATGCGATCACCGCTCGGACGCGCCCCTGAAGCATTCATATTGCCACGTTCCGCAATTTTCAACATCCGGTCCGATTCTTCCTGAGACAAATCCCGGTCGAGTATCAATAGCATGCTCACCATCGTATTAGGCGTACCAATTTGGTTCCACCACCAATTCTCACAAATGAAATCATTTTCCAGCCAGAAAGCCAATGCCTGATGAACGGCTTTTCTTACCTGTTTATTCCCTTTGTAAGGAGATCCTTTCTTTTTATAAGCGATGCTTAATGCCAGCATATTGCTGAGATGCCGTTCATGCTGGAAAGCCGTGCGGGTAGTATCGACATAGTCTATCCCCGGCCAGCGGCCATCCGGTTGAAGGGTTTCCACCAACGTCTTGATCCGTTCGTCAGAAACCGGGGCATCCAATAATTGCATAGCAAAACGTTTTCGGAGTTTTTCTATATCGGAATGCATACTATGACTCTCCCGTAACGATTGATTTTTAAAGACTCTCTCGCCTCCTGCCAAATAGAACGGTTCTTTCAACATCCCATTTTTCGCCTGTATCTTGATTGGACAGTTAGACCGTACAAGAAGTGAGGTTTGATCATATTCCATATAAAAGCCACCTCGCTTCTCCGACTCAATCTTGAATTCCTTATTCTCGAAAAAAGCTCCATTTCCTACATACACGATATTTTTTCCTTTCCGTTTTGCAAAAATAGCAAAATCAGCATTATATTTCTGATTCTCCACCACGACAGCTCCATCTTTCAATGAATTAACCAACGTAAAGGTATCTCCATCTTTCGTATTTACTTTAACGGCACAACCTTCTTTTCCTTTAGAATTCAATTTTATCCGCTCTACAGACACTATCGAGCCTGCGGATAAGTCTTTTGATACCGGTTCATAAACAGCGACAAACGGTTCTCTCACCGCCGGCTTTTCTTTCCGCATCGTGACAACAAGAGAAGGTTTGCCTTGATAAGGAGATGAAGCGGTTTTCGCTTCAGGTGCCAAGGCCGTAAAATAAGAGACATCGGACGATGCCGGCATCCACATCTTCATGAAACCAGCACCCGTGTTTAATTGTCTTGCAGAGAACAAAGCGACAACCGCACTCTCATTGACCCCGGTTGTCCGTACCGAACGGAAATACCGGAGTCCCGGACGGTCCTTCCCGACACAAGGATAAGAATGAACCTCATCTTGTTTCAAGATTTTTCCTTCTTGTGTATAAAGAATCACACTGTCTCCTATATTATGATACAGATAATCATTACTGACCGCATTATCGGAACGATAAAAATCCACATAAAAGCCATGCTTTTCATCAATTCGGAGAATCGATAACAACCGATCCTGATTTGTTTCCGTCGAACCGTCTTTATATTTCGTCCATGTATATGAAAACTCGTCCGAGATAGCTTTCTCACCCGCCAACGGTTCCATCGACACCAACTCTACCTGTCCTATTTTTTTCGTTCCGCCCCCACCATTGAACGGTGTTACCGAAGTAGAGGCTCCTGCTGCTACAACTGTGTTGTGAGCTGCCCATTGCGTATAATAATTAACATGCATCGGGTGTTCATAAGTAGGCCCGTTACCCGGATCGATGCCTTGAACAGCTCCGGCTCCATACAACTCCATGCTCATACCGTTGGAATGATTATGGTTATAAGTGGCTCCCTGCACCACAGACATCAACCCATACTGCGGATCTATTCCATTTCGTTGAAGATAGCAAGATGCGAAATCCAATTTTTCCGATCTATTCCAAAGATGATTTTCCATGCTCTTTGCCTTTGGCAATTCAGGCAGATAACACAACAATCCGGTCAGTCCGGATTTTGAACGGTCATACTGCCCGGCCTGTTCCAAAATCATGGCCGCATTCAATAAATCAGGAAGAATCGGCAATTGATATTTATCAGCCATCAGAATAGCACTCTCCAGACACTCCATGCTCTGACGCGGCCGCCCCGTATCGCCAAAAGCCGAAGCGGTCAAGTCGGGAAACGAATATTTCAACATAACATAAGAGGCTTTCAACAAGATCGGATATTGATTAAATATCTGATATCCATTATTTTCAAGCATAAGTGCAGCTTCTATTAACTTCGATACCGGATAATTATGATAACCTCCCGGTTCTTTCCAATGCCCATCCGGTGTAAACCACAGTTTGGCAGCGGAAGGCAAACTCAGTTGTCCGCAACCTTCAACAACCGTGTCCCGATTCAAGTAAAAATCCAAATAATAATTTCTTTTCCGTGCATCTTTCAATGATAATGCGGCAGCAACCAGAGTCGAACTCTCTGCTGCAAACCAGTTATTTCCGGCATATCCTCTAAACGACAATGTCCAAGCGACCTTTTCAAAAGCCTTGTCATAATTTTCTAAAGGATACTTATATTTTACCAGATAAGGATACAAGAAATCATAAGCCAATATCAACGGCTTCTCCTTTTCATCTCCCAACGTCTGGATATCTAAAAAGCCGGTACGTCCCGGACCATCGATCGGTTCCTGATAGACGACTCCGCTTACCCACTGGTTCAAAATATCGGCAGCAAACTTTGCATACTTTTCATCTCCTGTCAACCAATAAATGACAGAAGCCTCATAAGCCAATGTATTGATTTTACCATTAATAGCAGCAACAAATGCTTGCGGATCCACCCGTTCATATTCCTGAGTGCCCGGATTCAACAAATTCATCGTCATAGACGTATCTTTCGGGACAACGTCCTCTATCTCAGGCACGACATAAGCTCGACCTTGCGGTGTGATCGGAGAACGTTTATGGGGTGAAACCCGTACTGTCGGAACCGGAGCGTCGCCTTCGTAACCGATCAATTGCGTACCCTCCTTATCTGATATAAAACGGGTGTAACGCTTTCCCGGAATCCTGTTCATCAAATAGCGGTCCAAAATCCAATCCGGCTCAGTCTGATGCCTTACGACATAGCCATCCAGCCGGTCCTTCATCTGATTGAAAATTTGTTTCGCCCAAGCCTGTTTCTCTATTTTATCCAACACAGCCGCTTTGTCTTCATCTTTGACAAGGATATGCGGATGTTTCTCCGCCAGAGCCGGCAAGCAGACAAACAAAACTAAAATTATACTATATATCGTTTTCATCATTTGTCCATTATAATTGTTCCAGCTGCAATTTTTTCTCCGGGGAAATGCATTCCTGCCGTTCTTCTTTACCGTTCCATCTATAAAGATTATCTTTCACGTCCGGCTCTTTCATGGCAAAAGTTTGGATTCCATAATCATTATTGTACTGGATCGTATTATGCTTAATCTGAATCTTGCTGGATCCATCATGCAGATACTCACCCATAAAGCCGCATCCGTCATTACCTTCAATCAGACAATTTTCGATTTTGCCGTTATGGCATTCGGCCATCAGCAAGCCATGCCAGCCATTTCTGGCAATTTCGCAGTTCTCGACCTTCAATGACTTGCAATGATCAAGAACCAACCCGCAACCACGTATGGAGGTATCGAATCGCGAATCCTTTATCGTAATGCCGGAGGAATGTTGGATCATCAGGTTATGTTGCAGTCTTGGCCCGGGAACGACATGTGCGCCATTTTCCGTAAAATCACAATGGTCGATCTCGACACCTTCTGCATCCGATATATAAACGCCGGATCTGGAAAAGTTGATCACAGTCAGGTTTTTCAATTTAATATTGCCGAAAGCATGCCCCGTTTCTCCTCTCATGGAAATCCCTGCCAATTCATTGCTATAACGCCCGGTCCTATAGAAACGTCCGGTATTCGGATCATAAGCTTCCTGATGTTCTTTGGAGCCATCTACAACCAGATTCTCTATCGTAATGTTTTTCGCCTCCAAATCGCCTAATAAAATAGCGGCAGTCCGGACTGTCGGTTCACAAATCAGGACTGTGTTCCGTCCTTCCCCGCAAATATGTACATCAGAGGGAATGGTCAAGGATTGTTTCAATCTATACTCACCGGCACGCAAAAAGAGCGTTCTCCCCGACCCTGCATTCGCATTCAACACGGCTTGAAGGTCTTCGCGGTTATTTACTTCGATTACAGATTGTCCCGTCGGACAAACCTGTTCCAATGTCGCACCCGCATGATAAGCGATCTTGCTCTCCTGAATATCAACAAGCACGGATGGTTTCTGCCGAAATTCTTCACGGAATGCTGTCAGCTTCCATAGGGCATTCGCCGGATTGTCCATTTTGGTACGACTACATAATTCTCTCAGGTAAGGCATGTCGATACCCTTTGCCGTAAAATGATCGATGCAATACTCAAACCCGGCGCGATACTTAAACCGTTCGCGCTGCGAAGGGACGCCATAAGCATATACGGAATCGCCACAGATGAAACGAGCAGAATACTCCAAACCTAATGCCAGCCTGTTGTCCGCAGCACTGAACAGGTCTACACCCTGCGTATAGGCAATACGTGCCGCTCCCGAAAATTCATAAAGCCCCATTTGGACATGTCCCTGATCCCGGCGAGTCTCCTGGCATTGCCCGGTAGGATAAACATATTTGATCAGACTGCCATTCGCATTGGCATGCAAGTAATGATAGGCAGCATTATCGAATAATTCTCTATTATCAGTAAATACAGCAATGGCCAGCAAGGTGTGCATAATCGCTCCATCCCAATTGCCGTTAGCAACAGGGAAATAATAACGAACAGTCGGATAGAATGCCGACATCATCAATCGCGTCATATTTTCCGTATCTTTCTTTTTCCACCCGGGATAATTATAGCGCAAAATCTCCGCTGCATTACAAAACTCATAGCCGGTCAATGCTACAAGCAATTTGGCGTTGTTTTCATCGAAACTGCGCAAGGTATTGGCCCACTTCCCTATAATATCGATCACCATTTCGGCATAACGGTCTTCTCTTGAAATATACCATAAAACAGCACAACTATACGCCATACGCGCAGACCGCGACAAATCCTTCCCCCCGATATCAGGTTTGGAATAGGGCCCGCTGATCACATGAGCAAAAGGTTTTACTTGAAAATCCAATGACGTTTTTTCCTTCAACAACTCATAAGCATCTTTCCATGGTTGCTCTCCCGCCAGAACTTGCTTACGCATATACTCCAAATCCGCTTGGTTCATATCTATTCCGGGATGGACAAACTTTTGGGCAACTCCAGCACCGGTCATCAGCAAAAGCGCAGTCACTATCAATAAAAATCGTATGTCGTGTTTCATGATATAGGGGTTTATATAATAGAATAGACTAATAATAGAACGAAATAATCAGTTGTCAGAAGGGTGTGCCAAACGCACCCTTCTGACAATCTCTCAATTAATCAACAGAACTTACATTTTATATCTCTTGGCACTGACGGTCATTCCTCCAGCAGAAGCCTTGTTAATATAAATATACGCCCTATATTTACCATCGGCCGTCTCAATCCATGCGCCGGCTTCTTCCTTTAATCCCAAAATATAGTTTGTGCCTTTAGCCATATCAATCGCCTCAAAATCCAAATCATCAACAAATTTGCTATATTGCAAATCAGAAAGTTGGCGATCTTGCAAACCATAGATTTTGATCATCTTGGTATTATTGGCAAAGCCGGAAGGAAGTTCCGCTTCCCCCATATATTCTTTGGGAGAAGAAGCAGTGTAGAATGCATATGACAAATCTGATTTTTCACTGTATGCATACATGATATCAATTTTCGCAGCCAACGAAGGATCAGCTTGCAAATCAGCTTTTGAATAAACATGCATGGCCTCTCCTTCATTCGAGAATGAAAGATAGCATTCGTCATTAGTTACTGACAAATTTTTGATCATATCCATTTTCGAAATCTTATACGGACCTAATTTGTACTCCGCAACTTGGCCGTTGCTGGCCTTAACCGAAAATGAGAACTGTACATCTTTGCCCCGAGCCTCCTCCGGAATAATATAATAGTAACGCAAAGTTGCCGCACAGGTATCTACGGTAAAGTTTATGGAAGTTGTCGCTCCGCTTGTCTGCGAATCCGAACATACTTTTACCGGGACATCCTGGCCGGACGAATTGGTATAGTACGAATTTGGATCGAAGTAAGTACCGGAAGCACCGGCAATACTGCTAACAACCTGAGCAGACGAAAGTTTTCCCAGTTCATTAGGAATAGCCATCGCATAGGCAAATTCTATTTCATTACCTACGATATTGGGTGCAATAGGCAGACTGCGTTTGATACAATCATTGCTTAATGCAGAGACCGGATCCTTTAATAATACAGGATCATCATCACATGCAACCAAAGTTAAAGCAAATGACAACAATACAAAATAATAATATTTCAGTTTCATACTTTTCCTCTTTTATTATTGTAATGGTCTTTCTACGATAAGGAATATGTATTCCTTTTTGATTTCACGATTGCCGGCGATAACAGTGAACCGTTTGGCCGTTGAAGGAAATGCCGACGGATTATTAACAATGCGCTCGCCTAATTGCGTTGAAGGATTTCCGGACTTCCAATCACCTTCGATGAATTCCATATTCATTTTAGAACCTGAGAAATCCATCCAATCCGTAATTTTAGGAGCCAGTTTCGCATCTTCACAAAGAGATATACGCGGCCAGACATTATTAATAGGGGTTCCAAATTTCACATACATGATAGCGACCTGAGCCGTCGTATCGACATAGGCATTTCCCAATTTAATCGTTTGATGATCCGTATCATACAAATCGAAATTACTTACATAACATTCCGTTCTTGTCGTGATCAGCAAACCGTCTTCATCTACCGGAAAATCTTCACATGAAGCGCCAAGCAAGGCAATGAACAAGAACAAGCAAATTTTATTAATCATCTTTTTCATATCATCCAATTTTTTAATTACAACCATGGTGTATTCTGTGTCAAATTCGGATTCTTATTTCTTTCAGAAGGCGGAATCCGGAAGATATAGTTTCGTTGATAACTCAACAAGGAGGTATTATTGAAAACAGTCTGTCTCAAAGCTCCGTGTGTATCATACATTCTGACTCCAGGAGATGTCTGCGGCGGCAAGAACACCCGTTCAATGGAACGCCAACGACGAAGATCGAAGAAACGCTGTCCTTCTGCAAACAGCTCGACTATCCTCTCTTGCTCGATGGCATAAAAGAACGTCAATTTATCGGCGTATTTCTCAGGCTTTAAAGCAGGCAAATTACCACGATGTCGAACCCGGTTAACCACATCAAGCGCCAGACCTCCGTCACCAGTCGGCCCATAAGCCTCATTTGCAGCTTCCGCATACATCAAATAGACATCGGCCAAACGCATTACCGGCATATGGTAATCTCCATCCGAACGTCCCTGGCCTGCATAATTGCGGACAAACTTTCTCATGATGTAGCCGGTCTGGTCTCCATCGGCATTGATAGCGCCATATCCGTCTACTGTTCCCTTCAATGTCTTATACTGATATTTTCGAATCTGATCGAATGACAGGCTTAACATAGTCACCATTGTTTCGCCATCCCACAAGAATGTCGATTTCATTCGATAATCACGATCTCTATAAGACTCCGGATTCAACGTAGAATTAACAGCAGTACGAGCATCCGCATCAGTCGGGTTCTTCGGGATCAGTTTCTCACAAAAATCACCGGTGACTGTCGATTGGTAACGGTTAGCCAATTCAGCACGTGGTTGCCCCCAGCCTTGACTTCCTTCCGTCGCACGTGTACCGAAATCTCTCATCAATTCTTCTCCCTGCCCGGTTCCGGTTCCACCATGCGTAAAGCCGACCATCAGTTCAGGATCTGCATTTGCCGTCGGCAAAAAGAGATAGAAATAATTAGGCAAGACTTCGCATCCTCCCATTTCTCCCCAATCGCCAGGTTCACCGTTACGAAACAAGTTTATGCCCGATTCTTCGATCACTTTCCTAAAATCGGCAGCTGCATCTTTATAGGCCTGTGCCGATTCGGCTGCGCTTGGTGTGAACGTATCCAGTTCAGGCCATCCTCCATCAGGAGAAACGGGAGTGTCCCAAGGCCAAGAGGTGCGGTTCCAACAAGCCCAGAAAAGTTGCAATTTTCCTCGGAATGCCAAAGCGCCCCATTTGGTGAAACGTCCTAATGCCACCGGTTTTTCCGGCAGTTTTTCCCATGCATAAGTAAAATCATCATAAATATGCTGCTTGATTTCCGTAATAGAAGTACGTGAAATATTAGCGACCTCATCATTACTTTCTATTATCTTATCAAAATAGGGAACATCCCCCCACATGGAGATCAGGCGGAAGTAGGCCATGCCTCTCAACATCTTGGCTTCGCCAATAAAAGCTTCCAACTTAGCTTTGGATTCTTCCGTCTTTGCTTCGGGAAGCATCTTTTCTATATTCTGGATAGCATAGTTGGCACGGTTGACCGTTGCATAAGCATACCGATAATAATTATCAAAAGCACTGCCGTACGTTGAAGAAGGATTGTTATAAGAACCGCTACGATAAGCAATACTACGGTCTCCGGTAGCTTGAGAAGTACTGACATTTCCTCTGAATCTCAGGTATTCCGTATTTCCGTCAAAAACATAATCACGGTTGAACATTGCCCTTGCCTGGCTGTAAACGCCATTGATAGCATATTCCGCATCACTTTCCGTCTTCCAATACAAGGAAGAAGACAGCTCTCCAGCCGGAGTCTGGTTCAATAAATTATCAACGCATGAAGAGAAAGTCAGATTTGCTCCGACAACACATGCGACCGTTAATATTTTAAATCCATTTTTTTTCATACCATTCATGTTTAAAAACTAACATTAAGACCGATTGAGAAAGACCGGTTGATCGGATACAAGTCACGGGAACTGTTCTTCTTTTCAGGATCCAGTCCCGGATATTGCGTCACGGTAAACAAATTTTCGGCAGAAGCATAAATCCTCAAATTCGCCATCGATATCTTGGACAAAAGTTTTTGCGGCAGATTATATCCTAACATGATATTTTTCATTCTAAGATAATTCATGTTATAGAGCCAATAACTGTTGTCACTTCTATCCGTGCTTGTTCCTAATCTCGGCCATTTTCCACTTCTATTCTCCAAAGACCAAGGTTCGGTCCAGTGATCCCAAGTGGAAGCATAACGTCTGTCGGCAAAAGCCGTGTTATTGAAGTCTGTAATCCAGAAATCCTTACGTCCCAAACCTCCGTTAAACAGCATCGATATATCAAATCCTTTCCAAGCAGCTTGCAGGGTAATACCGTAAGTGGTTGTCGGGCGGTCGCGCTGGATATTCGGATAAGCCTTTTTATCTTTACCATCGATTATACCATCGCCGTTCAAGTCTTTACGGATCACATCGCCGGGCGATAATCCCTGAGGCGTATTGTTATAAATATCCTGCCATGTCTGTGCTATACCATTGTTTTCATAAATATACAAGAAATGGTAAGGCATATCCAAATAGACCCAACCCCGGCTGAGGAACTCGTTCCACTCTTTCAAGACAGTCCGGTTATAAGCCCCGTTCAGATTGACAGAATATTCCACATTACCGATTTTATCTTTCCATGTCAAGTTCAATTCTATACCTCTATTCAGCAAATCGCCGATATTGGCACGAGGAGCGCTATAGGCACCTGTCAGGTGTATGGACATTTCGGACGGACGGTTCATGCCGGTACGTAAACGGTTGTAAAAATCAATTTCCGTACGCAAACGGTTATTCAAGAAACCCAAATCCAAACCGACGTTGATATCAGTTGAAACTTCCCAAGAAAGATCTTTGTTTATCATCTTCTTGTTCACGAACCCCTTGACAACATCACTCGACATATAATTCATTGCTGTCAAAGTCTCCAATTGTTCAAAACGATCTACACCCGAATTGTCACCCAACTTTCCCCAAGAGGCACGGAGCTTACCGCTTGACAACCATGAGGATAAATATTTCTTCAGAAACTCTTCTTCTGTGAAACGCCAACCCAGAGCGACAGTCGGGAAGAAACCGTACTGGTGTCCTTTAACAAACTTTGAAGAACCATCGACACGAAAACTGAATTCTAACAAATATTTGTCGTATGCACTGTAATTCATACGGCCGATATAGGATCTCAATCCTTCTGAGGCGGAACTGCCCGAATTGCTTTGAACATTTGTCAAAGCAGCGTTGATCTCACTGGTCGACGGATGGATACGGTCGTTACGGGAAGCTCCCGTCGAACGAGTATGCCAATACTCTTCGCTATAGACAAACATGGCACCGATATTGTGATTTTTCGCAATAGTCGTCTCATATTGTAAACGACCGTTCAACTGTGTCTTGTAGTTGGTCGTATTATTATCGCTGACTCCCACATTGTTGGCCACATAGTAACGCCCGATATCTTTTCCTGTCTGAAAATCATAAGCGGCTCCTGTCGGAGTATCGGCTCTTTTCTGAAAATAGTTGCTAAAGCTCAAAGCATAATCAACATGAGCCGTAAAGCCTTTAAAGACATTCCAATCCAAATAAACGCTTCCGTTCAATTGTTGACGAGTCTGTTTCGGGTTACGGCTGTCAAAAAAAGCATACGGGTTATAAGCCTGGATATCTTCGCCATAAGCCATAACACCACCATAACGGCCGGTTACAGGATCATAAGGAGTCACACCGGCAATAGCATATTGCATATCGCCGCCACCGGAATCACTGGTATCGTTGTTTGTGATACCATCGGCATAACCGCTATAGGTGAATTCGGACCAGTTACCATCAACACGAGCACCCACTTTCACATTATTGAACATATTATAGTCATAATTGAAACGAGTATTATAGCGTTTAAAATCGTTTTTCATCTGAATACCCTCTTTGTCCATCATACCGATAGAAATGTAAAAATTAGACTTATCATTTCCACCTGTTGCTGAAAGCGTATAGTTTTGGAGAGTTCCGGTACGCATGAACGTGTCAAACCAATCTGTATTCGGATAACGCAACGGATCGATCATTCCTAACGCCATCCATTGATCGATCGTCCCGTCTTTGAAGTTGTAACTTTCCCGTTTGGTTCCCGATGCAGCTCTGAATTGTTGCAATGTCAGGGCACGTGGGTAATCATCCATAAAATCATAAGAACGAGAAGGTTTTTCTATTGCATAAGATCCTGTAAAATTGATGCTTGTCTTTCCTTTTTTACCTGTACGTGTCGTTATCAGAATAACCCCATTAGCAGCACGAGATCCGTAAATAGAAGCAGAAGCCGCATCTTTCAACACGGAAATGCTTTCTACATCCGCCATGTTGATACGGTTGATATCGACATCCGGCATACCATCGACAACGACCAATGGACTGGTGTTGTTTACCGTACCCATACCACGGATCATCAAAGAGGCTTCATCCTTACCTGCCATACTGGTTGTTTGGGATACTTGCAAACCGGGAACCAAACCGGAAAGTCCGGAAGACACATTGGAGATTGAACGGCTCGATATTTTTTCATCGACATTGACAGCTGCTACCGCTCCAACCAAATTCACCTTTTTTTGAGTTCCATAACCAACAACGACTACTTCCTCGATTGCTTGGGAATCCTCTTTCAATGTCACATTAATTTCCGATTGTCCCTTTACCGGAACTTCTATGGAAGTATATCCAATATAAGAAATAACTAAAACGGCATTGTCCGGAACATCCAAGCTGTACTGCCCGTTTATATCTGTGATCGTACCGACTCCATTATTGTCCTTGAGCACGACATTCGCTCCAATGACCGGTTCGCCTGTTTGATCTTTTATTATACCTTTGATTCGTTTGCTTGCTTGGTATTTTTCATTTTTTGAAGGAATAGCGGATTCAGTCAGAATAATATCCTTATCTACAACCCTATAAGCTATATTACTGTTTTTAAACAGAATGTCTAATACCGTAAAGATATCTTGGTTATCTACGGAAAGCGTTACTTTACGATCGACATTTACCAATTTGCTGTTATAGAAAAAGTGATACTCCGACTTATTTTCTATAACGTTCAATACCTCTGCTATGCTTTTCTTCTCTGCGTTAATAGACAGCATTGTATTTGAGGCATAAGAATCTGATGCAAATACTGTTCCGACGCATAAGAACAGAGATAAGAAAATAGAATTAAATACTCGATGAATACCTGATTTTGTAAAATCAGGCACTGGATCATAGTGATCCAATCGGCCATCATTATTTTTTGCCATACTTGTAATTATTGATTTAAGATTAAATTAAATCCGGATTCCCGGATTATTAATTAATTTGACGGGAAAAGTTCCACTATACTTTTCCTACGTTCTCTCTTTCATGACTCATACATTTACTCCATAAGCATTAAATTTAAGTTAAACATCATATTTTCATTTCATCTTGCGAAGCACAACCTGTTCCCGCTGCACGGATTGACTGTCATCCTTTTCCATCCGTTTTATCGAATAATCAATTCGTGAAGAAATTCTGAGATAATCCAATATCTGCGGTAACTGCCGATTATTGAAAGTCCCGGTAAAACGATACGAGTCAAGCACCGGATCCGTTACTTTGAAATCGACATTATAAAAATTAGCCAAACGCCTCAAAACTTCAGGCAAAGGAGTTTCTTTAAAAACCAAACGTCCATCTTTCCAGGCAATCTCTCCTTCAACATCAACATTCATGACCTCCAAGGTCTTATCATTTAAATCATAAACCGCTTTTTCCGACGGATACAAATGTCTTTCACTTGTTTTTCCGGCATCCTCTTTCATTATTATATTAACAGCACCGGAAACCAAGGTCGTTTGTACGACTTCCTCCTTCTCATAAGCCTGAACATTAAATTCTGTTCCGAGAACCTTCACTTTCAAACGATCATCAGACACGCTCACGATGAACGGATGTTCCGGATCATGTTTCACTGAAAAATAAGCCTCACCGACAAGCGTCACCTTCCTTTCTTTTTCAGTATATGAGGAAGGATAAGATAACGTACTGCCTGAATTCAAATAAGCTATCGAACCATCCGGCAAATCAAGACATGTCCACACGCCTCTATTTGCACAGACCGTTATTTGCTGCGGAGCCAAAACGGAAGACTTCCGCAACAAAAATGAAATGGCAGTCGACATGACCAAAAGTCCGACAAAGCAAGCCGCGGCTATAGAAATCCGGTATAACCTTATTCTTTTATTCCGTTTATCTATACGCTTCTGAACCTTCTTGTAAGCCTCAACAGAATTTCTGGAAAGGATTCGTTCACTCGTTTGAGAGGCATGAAAAATACGAGCTGTCTGCAATACGGTTTTTTCATTCTCTTCCGAAATCCGCATCCAATCCTCCACACGCTTTCCTTCCTCTTCAGTCGTCATACCGCTAAAATATTTGAAGAGCAAAGTCGTATCCGGATTTATTCCGCTTATATGTCCTTTTTCGATTTCCATTCTATATATACGACACAACTGTATAGACCATACCCTAAACAGAAAATACAGTTTTTTTCATAAAAAATGATTTTATTATTTCTATCTTTGCGCAAAGAGATAAAAAATCTAAAAGGAATGTGTGTAGATGATAATAGCTTAATCACCTTACTACAACAAGGGGATAAGGATGCTTATAGACAACTGTTTATCAAGTATTATTCCCCCCTTTGCGAATATGCGTCTCAGTATATTTCCGATGATGATTCTGAAGAACTTGTGCAGGAATTGATGCTTTCACTTTGGGAGGCACGGGAAAATCTTGTGATTGAGACGTCTTTGAAATCTTACCTGTTTATCTCCACCAAGCATCGTTGCCTCAATGCGATCAGGAAAAACCAGTATCACGAACGTATTCATAACCAGATATATGAAAAAATAAAAGACCAGTTTGAAGATCCGGACTACTATTTCGTGAACGAACTGACGGACAATATACACAAAGCGATAGAAAACCTGCCGGAAACCTACCGGGAAACATTCACACTGAGCCGTTTCGGAGAAAAAACAAATGTACAGATTGCCGAAAAGCTCGGAATATCGGTAAAAACCGTCGAGTACAGGATATCGCAGGCTCTTAAGATACTCCGCATCAAATTGAAAGATTACCTGCCTCTTCTAATAAACATTTTGGGCTAAAGACGTATTGTCAATCTGCCAAACACCGGATATTTGTTAATAAATCAAAATCAAGCCAAGTCCTATTAAACTAACAGAAAACTTCCGTGTCTACTTTTTCGTACTTAATATCAGATAAGATAAAACAAAAGTTATGAAATCGGGAAGGTATTTTTTTATTCTGTTTTTAATTCTGTTGACTATGCCTGCATATGCACAAAAAGGCGTAGACATCACCGGAACGGTGATTGAGGAGGGAACTAATGAACCAATCGAACAGGCTACGGTCCGTTTGTTAAGTGTCAAAGACAGTTCCATGATCGGAGGTGTTGCCACATCACGCGATGGAGGTTTCATTTTCAAAGACATTAAGAACGGCAGCTATTTACTGCACGTGTCGTTTGTCGGATTCGATCCGCTTTATCAACCTTTGCGTGTTACGGGGAAGACCAATCCGGTCAAGTTAGGCAAACTCACGCTTGCCGACGGGGCAATCCAACTGGGCGAAGCTGTCGTGATTGGAAAAGCTCCGGAAGTAACAGTGCGCAACGATACGATGGAGTACAATGCCGATTCCTATAAAACCACGGAAGGTTCCATGCTGGAAGACTTACTGAAAAAAATGCCAGGAGTGGAAGTGAGCAGCGAAGGGAAAATCACAGTCAACGGAAAAGAGATCAAAAAGGTACTGATCGACGGAAAAGAGTTCTTCTCCGACGACCCGAAAGTCGCTTCCAAGAACCTGCCATCGAAAATGATCGACAAAGTACAAGTATTGGATAAACTGAGCGATATGGCCAAGATGACCGGATTTGACGACGGGGAAGAGGAAACCGTCATCAACCTGACCGTCAAGCCCGGAATGAAACAAGGTTGGTTCGGTAACGCTTTTGCCGGTTACGGCAGTGAAGACCGGTATGAGGGGAATTTCATGGTGAACCGCTTCATCAACAACGACCAGTTGACATTGATGGGAGGCATTAACAACACAAACAATATGGGATTCTCGGATCTTGCCTCCAGCATGTTCTCCGGAATGGGCGGGCCGCGTGGACGCCGAAGCGGAGGAGCCGGCAACGGGATCACGACATCCGGTAATATAGGGCTGAACTTCAGTAAGGAATTTAATCCGAAGTTGACGATCGGGGGTAACCTCCGTTATTCTCATTCCGACAACGATGCGATCAGCAAGAGCAACCGCCAGAATATCCTACCGGGCGACAGCACCTCTTTCTACAACGAGAACAACAACAGCAATACACGTAGCGACAATGTGGCCGCCGACCTTCGTATGGAATGGAAACCGGACTCACTCACTCAGATCATCTTCCGTCCGAGTTTCAGCTATAGCGACAGCCACAGCCGCGAAGGAAGTACCTTCAACACACTGAGCGGGAATCGCGACACGGTCAACATCGGCGAATCCGATTACCTCTCTGACGGAAGCGGATACAAGCTCAACGCCCAACTGGAATTCAGCCGTAGACTGAACAGCGAAGGGCGTGTTTTCAGCGGCTCTCTATCGGGAGGATTGAGCGATTCCTATAATAAAGGATTGAACTATTCGAATACCGAATACCTGATGATGGTGGACGGGATGAACAACGAGCTGGTGGATCAGCGTTTCCGTTACGACAACAAAGGGTTCAACTACCGGGCTTATTTATCTTGGGTAGAACCGATCGGGCACAACAACTTCATCCAGGCGACCTACAGTATCCGGCAAAACAGACAAGAATCCCTGAAAAATTCATACACCCGTGAAGAGGGAAGCGAAGATTACAACCTGTTGGACACAGCTTACAGCAAGAGCTACCGGAACAATTTCATCAACCAACAAGTCAGCCTTGCCTTCAAAGCTGTACGGGCAAAATATGATTATACGATCGGTTTGACGGTAGACCCGTCTCACAGTACGAGCGAGAACTTCGTGGGTGACACGGTTCTCTCCAAACTGTCACGCAATGTGGTAAACCTGTCGCCAATGGTCCGTTTCAACTACAAATTCAACAAACGCACGAACCTCCGCATCAACTATCGCGGACGTACCAGCCAGCCCAGCATGACACAACTGCAACCTGTGGCCGACATCTCGGACCCGCTGAACACGACAATGGGTAATCCGGACTTGAAACCGACTTATACGAACGATCTCTTCGTCCGTTTCCAGAAATTTGTGCCGGAAAAACAAACAGCTCTGATGGTGATGTTGAATTTCGACTATGTGATCAACGATATTGTCAACAAGTCCGTCTATGTCGGTAACACCGGTAAGAAGATGACGACCTACGACAACGTGAACGGGAACTACAACGGGAACATCCGCGTCCTGTTCAACACTCCGCTCAAGAATCGTAAATTTTCGATCAACTCCATGACAATGGCTTCATATGCCAACAATAACGGTTTTATCAACGACGAGAAAAATACGAACAAGAACATGGTTCTGATGGAACGCGCCGGCATCGATTTCCGTTCCGACTACCTGGACCTCGGGTTGAACGGCAACATCCGTTATAACGGAACACAAAACTCACTCCAGGGACAAACCGAACTGAATGCTTTCAACTACGGCGTGGGCGGAACGACTACGATCTATCTTCCACTTGACTTCAAGGTGGAAAGCGACATCAACTGGTCGACAAACTCCGGTTATTCGGATGGTTTCAAACAAAACGAAGTGCTATGGAACGCTTCCGCTTCCAAATCATTCCTGAAAGGGAAACAGGCGACACTCCGTTTCAAGATATACGACATACTGAAACAACGCAGCAACATCTCCCGTAGCGTAACCGCCAGCTATACACAAGATTCCGAATACAACACCCTGGGCAGCTACTTCATGGTACATTTCATCTACCGTTTCAGTATCTTTAAAGGAGGAGCCGGCATGAACGACGTGCCCGGACCGGGCGGAAGAGGACCGAGAAACGGTGGCCCGATGGGTCCGCCTCCGGGGGGAAGATTCTAATGATCTATCTGTTACTTTTGGCTTGATCTTTTGGTTACTTTTAGATCAAGCCAAAAGTGACAGATAAAACCCCTTGATCAGCGAAGGCTCCAATATTGCCGGATAAATCAGACCGTAGAGCGCTCCGTAGAAATGGGCGTTATGATTGACATTATCTCCCGCTTTTTTCGCCATATACTGGCAATAGGCCAGATAAATCACACCAAAGATAATTCCAGGAACCGGCAATACGCCAAAAAACAGAATCTTTCCCCACGGGTTCAGTAAAATAGAAGTAAACAAAACAGCCGATACAGCTCCCGAAGCGCCTATCGAGACATAATAAGGATCATTGCGCCGACGGACCAGATCATAAAGGGAAGCGATAACCATCCCGCCGAAATACAAGCCTAAATAGCCACCCGTACCAAGCCCCAAATAACCGAAAGCACTCTCCATATATGTCCCGAACGACCAGAAAGTAAACATATTCACAAGCAAGTGCGTCATGTCGGCATGCACGAAACCATGCGTAATCAACCGATACCATTCATTATTATGGACAGTGCGATACGGTATGAACGCCAACTTCCTGAACAACTCATGGTTGCCAAAACAGACATAGGACACGATAACCGTGACCCCGATAATAACATAAGTAATCATAGTCTATTCTAATTTATTGGCATCAAATGTAGTAAAGATTGAACAATGTCACCCCTATATGGTTTACAAAAACAGTTTATAAAAACAAAGCAATGCATTTGCTATTTTCATTTTAGCTTTCTATCTTTACAAATTACGATATACAGACAGATATAAAAACATCCGAAATGCTGGCACTCGTACACATACATATACAATGGGTAGTGGGTATAATATTCATTATATTATACTGCGTCACCATTTTGGGATTGGTGCTGGTCATCATCACGGAAAATCGAAATCCGTTGAAAACCATTCCTTGGGTAATCGTGTTGCTGCTTGCCCCCGGCATCGGGCTTCTGTTCTATTTCTTCTTCGGGCAGGACAACCGGAAGCAACGGATTATCTCCCGCCGCACCTATAAGCGCATAATGAAACGTCCGCAAGCAGGGAAGTTCCCGCAGGATACATGTTCCGTCCCCGCCCACTACCAGCCTCTGGTTACACTTCTGACCAACAGCAACCAATCGTCCCTGCTCTACGGAAGCGACATTACGATCTATACGAACGGAGCAGACAAGTTTCACGACCTACTGGAAGAGATTTCTAAGGCAACCCACCATATTCATATCCAATATTACATCTTCTGCGATGACGAAATCGGCAACAAGATTAAAGAACTGTTGATCAAAAAGGCCAAAGAAGGAGTCGAAGTCCGTGTCCTTTACGATGACGTAGGCTGCTGGAACGTGAAAGACAGGTTCTTCAAAGAAATGTCGGATGCAGGTATCGAAGTCAATGCTTTCCTGAAAGTGGCGTTTCCGGTCTTCACCAGCAAGGTCAACTACCGGAACCACAGGAAAATCGTTGTCATAGACGGCAAAGTCGGCTTTATGGGCGGCATGAACATTGCAGACCGCTATACGAAAGGAACCAGTTGGGGAATATGGCGAGACACGCATTTTAAGATTATCGGAAAGGGAGTACATGGTTTGCAGGCGGCTTTCCTGATCGACTGGTACGTGGTCAGCAAAAAACTTCTGAACGACAAGATTTATTATCCGCAGCTTCCGGTCTACTCGGACGATAACATCATGCAGATATGTACCAGCGGTCCCGTCGGACAATGGCGTACGCTCTTGCAGGCGGCCATCTTCACAGTTGTCAACGCCAAGAAATATGTATTTATCCAAACTCCTTATTTCCTTCCGACCGAAGGACTGAACCAAGCTTTGCAGATAGCAGCATTGGGAGGTGTCGACGTGCGACTGATGCTCCCCAAGCGTTCGGACACGCGCACGGCGAACATGGCGACTCATTCTTTTATTGATGAAATGGTAAAGGCGGGTGTCCAGGTCTATTTCTATAAACCGGGATTCCTACACTCGAAGTTGATGGTGACGGACGACGAACTGACCTGCATCGGTTCCGCCAATATGGACTTCCGCAGTTTCGAGCATAATTTTGAGATCAACGCCTTTGTTTACCAGCCTTCGTTTGCACAACAGATGAAGAAGGTGTTCCTGCACGACATGCACAGTTGCGAAAGGTTAGTGCCGTCACGCTGGCTGAAGCGACCGATCAAACAACGCATAGCCGAATCGTTTATGCGTCTGTTTTCTCCCCTCCTTTAGAAACTGCTTTGTCTTTTATAAAGATGGAAAAGTTCACCGAACCGTAGACGCGGTGCTGGTAGAAATAAGGCAATCCTGAGAAATCATTTGTCTTCGGATGTTCCATCACGAAGATTCCTCCATCGCGCAGCAGGTCGCGTTCAAAAACAAGTGCCGGCACTTCGGGCAATTCTTTCAGGGCATAAGGAGGATCGGCAAAGATGAAATCGAAATGTTGAGCCGGCGCCGAATGGAGATAACGGAAAACATCACCGCGAATCAGCGTCAGCGAATCCGTTTTCAACTCTTTGGCGACTTTGGCGATAAAAGAAGCATGCGCATTATTCTTTTCGACAGCCGTCACACTCCGGCATTCGCGTGAAAGCAGTTCGAAAGAGATGCTCCCTGTCCCGGCAAACAGATCGAGCGCATCCAATCCTTCGAAGTCGATATGGTTGGAGATCACATTGAAGATATTTTCTTTCGCAAAGTCCGTCGTCGGACGGGCACTGAAAGTAGACGGTACGTCAAAACGGCGCCGTCCGTATATTCCGCTTATAATTCGCATAATGATAAAGCTATAAGATCCAATGGAGCCTGCAATACCTCCGCCCCCATCAAATAGGCCTCGGAAGGAATCTCCTGCGGATCGATGTTTCGTAAATAATTCCGCAACGTATTCGTTATACTATTCTGTAAACCTGCATCACCGGAAAGAAACAACTGGTCTTTCTGTTGATCCATGCCGACCTGTTTCCATACATATAATATATAATACAAAATATCGTCCGTATGTTCATACTCGAACGAGTTTACGAAAAGCAGGTTCCCCTGTGCATAGCATGCCACATCCATTCCCCGCCGATGCAACACGACATACATCCGGCGGTGCAAACGCGTACGGCTCTGCTTCTTCCATAACGAAAGCAGCGGGCTGACATGATGGACAAAATGAGGATTGACCAACGAACGGGAACAGAACTCATAGACCTCTTCGTCCATTCCGAATACCAACTCCGCCTGTTCTTCTTTCAGTTCGTTGTTCAGACAACGTCCTTCGGGAGAAGAAAATGTGAACGCAAGCAGTTCCGCTTTCTGTTTTTCCTGAAAAACGGCTGCCGGCACAATCGTATACCGGGAAGTGGCACAAACCACATTGACCTGTTTGTAGAACCAGGTCAGGAAATCGTTTTCAAAGAAACATTCTTTCAGAGAAGAGACATAAGGTTTTGTCCGGTCGAACTCGATGTCTCTATAAAAGAAACTCTCATTCACCGAAGGACTGTATGCGGAAAAAGAAAGTCCACCCGACCGAAGCCGGATGGACATTATGTAATTTTCCGAATGATCAGCTGTTAACTTATCAGACAGGTTAATAGACATAAATTGTCATTAATCTTCCCAGTTACCTGCGTTGTTATTGATTTCTTCAACAGAACCTACGCGCAGACCCGGATATTTGTTCATCTTTTCAGCCTTATCCTTCAGGTTGTAAACCAACTGTTTGTCCAAGTCACCCAGATAATCGTCATACAGGACACCGCACTGGAATACTTTTACTGTATAACCGGAACCGGAAGTAAGAGTAGCCGTATCCATAGAGAACTGCACGTTTGCACCCGGCACATTGCGCATATCGTCTACATTATAACCACTACCGAACAATGTGTCCACTGCTGTTACCCAAACAGTGTCACGTCTGATCAAACCTTTCTTAACGGCTTCTTTTTCAGTCATACCTTTTTCGAGCTGTTCGTCAGTCAGCACACCTTCCTTGATAAGGAACGGCAATTTTTCATCTTTTAAAAACTTACTCAGTTCATCAAAATTGGCTGCATGCACCTTGTGAATGTTCTTATACTCGATCTGTGCTTTACGAATATCGATCAAACGAGCTTTGATCAAATTTTCACGACGATCCTTCTCATCTTTAAATTCGATCGGACCCATAATACTTCTGTAACACATGTACGCAAGCAGTACTACTGCCACAGCCAATAAAATCTTTAATGTAACTTTCATGGTTTATATTGTTTTTTGAATTTATTTCGTTCGGCAAATTTAAAAAAGAATATTTAATACACTACCTTTATCGCGAAAATTATTACGATCAAAATGATAAATAGTTATTTAAGCCGCCAAATTACGCAAAATTTCCCATATAATCCGACCGAAGACCAGGTTTTAGCGTTAAATGTCCTATCCGAATTCCTGCTTTCGGAAGAGCCGGATTCGCTTTTACTGCTGAAAGGATATGCAGGAACCGGTAAAACTTCACTGGTCGGAGCCTTGGTGAAGACGATGGCGGAGCTAAAACAGAAAAGCATCCTGCTCGCCCCGACCGGACGGGCAGCAAAAGTATTTTCCGGCTATGCCGAACAGAAGGCTTTTACGATACATAAAAAAATATACCGCCAAAAAGCTTTTTCCAACGAACCGACCGGTTTTCAGCCGGCCGACAACCTGCATAAAGACACGCTATTTATTGTAGACGAAGCCTCCATGATAGCCAATGAGGGGTTGGACTCGTTTGTTTTCGGCACCGGACGCCTGCTGGACGATTTGATCCAGTATGTCTATTCCGGCGAGAATTGCCGCCTGATCCTAATGGGCGATGTGGCACAGCTACCTCCCGTCATGCAAACCGAAAGTCCGGCTCTCAACCCGGCAATACTACGCGGGTATAATTTAAAGGTACAGGAAATCACCCTCACACAGGTTGTCCGTCAAAGCGAAAACTCCGGCATTTTGTTCAACGCTACCCGTCTCCGGGATGCCTTGCGAAACGAGACGGTCGAGATTTTCCCCAAACTAAGGCTGAAAGGCTTCACCGATTTCAGGAAGGTAAACGGAGACGAACTGATCGAAGAGATATCCTCGGCCTACAGCCGGGATGGGATCGAAGAGACCATGATCATTTCACGTTCCAACAAGCGGGCTACCATATATAATAATGGTATCCGTAACCGCATCCTGTATCGGGAAGAAGAACTTTCGTCCGGCGACAGGCTGATGGTTGCCAAGAACAACTACTTCTGGACTGCCGGCAATAAGGAGATGGACTTCATCGCTAACGGCGAAATCATACAGGTGTTGCGTGTACGAAGAACTTACGAGCTTTATGGTTTTCGTTTTGCCGACGTATCGGTCCGTTTTCAGGATTATGATCTCGAGATGGATGTCAAGATCCTTCTCGACACCTTGCAGACCGATGCGCCTGCACTACCGAAAGAGCTGAACGACAAACTCTTCTTTACCATCCTCGAAGATTACGAAGATGTCCCGACAAAGGCGGGAAAGATGAAAAAGATGAAAGCCGATCCCCACTACAACGTCCTGCAAGTCAAATTCGCCTATGCCGTCACCTGCCACAAGGCACAGGGCGGCCAATGGATGAACGTCTTTCTGGATATCGGCTATATCACGGAAGAAATGCTGGGGGAAGATTTCTACCGCTGGCTTTACACAGCCTTCACACGTGCGACCCACCGGCTCTATCTGGTCAATCTGCCGAAAGAGTTCGAGGAGTAAGGGATGAATAACAATATTTTGTATTTTAAACTCGTTACATATATAAGAAATACCTATTTTTGTTGCAATATAAACGAAAATCGGCTTGCTGATTTTCATGAATGGCATAAAGGAATGGCGAATAAGGAAAAAATAGATTATCTGCTCTTGGATATCCGGGAGCTTGAAACGCTGGTTGCCGGCATGCGGGATGCAGAAGTGTATCCGGTGTCTTTTTTCGGCCAGACTTTCGACCTCACTCATAAGATTCTGAAAGATCTCCATGCTCTGGAAACGGCTCAGATCGAAACATTACGCAAACAGATGGAAGAGCATCAGGCTTTGATCCAATCTATTCCCACATCGGCCACCATCCCGGTACAAACGGAACAGGTACAGGCAGAAATAGAGCCGGTCATCCAAGAACCGGAAATCAAACGGGCTGTAACGGAAGAAACCGCAAAAAAGGCTCTTTCGGAGGAAAAACCTGAAGAAGGACCGGCAGTTACTCAACCGACCCCCATAATGACTCCTGCAGAGGAAATCAGGCAAGAACTTCCCACAGAAAAGGAATCTCCGGCCAAACCGGAGCCAAATCCCGTTAAAGAATCAGAGGCTCCCGTAGTGGGAACATCCGAAAAAGTGATCTCCGCTGAACGTCCCGGATTATTCCTCAACGATTTGTTGGAAAAGAAAAACCTTTCGGACTTCCGTAAGGCATTCAGCCTGAACGATCGTTTCCGTTTCCGCCGCGAGTTGTTCGGAGGAGACGAGGCACGGATGAACAAAGCAATCAACGACCTGAACGATCTTCACTCGTATGAAGACTCGGTCACATATTTGAATAACGAATTAAAGTGGAATATAGAAGATGAAGCGGTAGCAGACTTTATCAAGCTGCTTGAAAAACGCTTCCTCTAAGCAATGGACAATTGAAAAAGCGCTATGGCAAAATTAACAGTAGTACCCACTCCCGTCGGAAATCTGGAAGACATGACGTTCCGGGCAATCCGCGTGTTGAAAGAGGCCGATCTTATTCTGGCGGAAGACACGCGTACTACAGGCATCCTGCTCAAACATTTCGAAATACAGAATAAGATGCAGTCACATCACAAATTCAACGAACATAAAACGGTGGAACAGGTGGCAGCCCGTATCAAGGCAGGCGAAAACATCGCCTTGGTGTCGGATGCCGGTACGCCTGCGATATCCGATCCCGGATTTATGTTAGTGCGCGAATGTGTACGTCAGGGTGTAGAAGTAGAATGTCTGCCGGGAGCCACGGCTTTCGTTCCTGCCTTGGTCGCTTCGGGACTTCCCAACGAGAAATTTTGTTTCGAGGGTTTTCTTCCCCAAAAGAAAGGAAGGCAGACACGCCTGAAAGAGCTCTCGACGGAATATCGCACCATCATTTTCTACGAGTCACCTTTCCGGCTGGTCAAAACATTGACGCAGCTGGCTGAGTTTTTCGGAAATGACCGCCCGGTCTCCGTATCGCGCGAAATATCGAAGATACACGAAGAAACCGTACGCGGCACACTGGAAGAAGTTATCGCTCACTTCACCGTGAACGAACCGAAAGGTGAAATTGTTATCGTATTAGCAGGCTTAAAAGATAAAAAAGACAAAGTAACAGAGACAGAAGTTTAACGTAACAACAGAAAGAACATGAAGAAAGTATTAATTGCAACAACGATTTGCACAGCCATGCTGGCCTCCTGCGGACAGAATTCAGCAGATTACAAGAAGCTGAAAGCAGAAAACGACTCTCTGAGAATCGAAAACACCAAAAGCAATGCCGAAATGGATGAAATCCTCAGCACTCTGAACGAGGTAGAGGCCGACATCCAGTCCATCCGCGATGCAGAAAACTATCTCAACATACAACAACAGAAAGGAGACCTGAACAAGAGCAATCGCGAACAGATCAAAGAAAACATGCAGCTGATCAGCGAAACGCTGAAAAAGAACAAACAGCAGATCAGCGAATTGGAAGAGAAGCTGAAAAAGAGCGGAATCCAATCTACCGCTTTGAGAAAAACGATCAGCCGCCTTTCTTCCGAACTTGACCAGAAAGCCAATATGATTGTTGCCTTGCAGGAAGACCTGGCAAAGAAGAATGTACGCATCCAGGAATTGGATGAAATGGTTGCTTCTTTGAACGAAGACGTGGAAGATTTGTCCACCACAACTGCAGCCCAGTCCGAAAAATTGCGTGAACAGGACAAGAAACTCCATACCGCCTATTATTGTTTCGGTACGGCGAAGGAGCTGAAAGACCAGAAAATCCTTTCAGGCGGCGGTTTGTTTGCCAAATCCAAAGTGCTGCAGAACGGTTTCAACAAAGATTATTTCATCTCTATCGATATCCGCGAAGTGAAAGAAATCCCGTTGTTTGCCGGTAAAGCGAAACTGAAATCCAACCATCCTGAAGGTTCTTATGAATTTGTAAAAGACGAAGACGGCAACATGACGTTGAAGATCACTGACGAAAAGGCTTTCTGGAGTCTTGGCAAATATCTGGTGATTGAAGTTGGATGATGAAATACAAAAGTCTTTTTATTGATTTGGACGATACCCTTTGGGACACGTACCATAATAATAAGGAATGCCTCGAAGAAGTATATACCGCTCACCACTTTGACCGGTATTATGCCTCCTTCGAGGCTTTCTTTGATATCTACTGGCCTCATAACAACCGGCTGTGGGAACAATACCGAAACAATGAAATAGACCGCCAGACATTGATTATCGAACGTTTTCGCTACATGCTCCGCCCGTTGGGGATAGAAGACACGAAGTCGGTATTGGCGATCAACAACGAATTCCTCCAGCGGACAACCCACAAGACGCGCCTGGTACCGGGCGCAATCGAGCTATTGGAATACCTGCGTCCCTCCTATCGCATGTATATCCTGTCCAACGGTTTTCGGGAAGTCCAATTCAAAAAACTCTGCAATTCCGGTCTCGCCCCCTATTTCGGAAGGATGATTCTTTCCGAAGATGCCTGTATCCCCAAACCTCATAAAGGAATTTTTGATTTTGCCCTTAAAAACACCAACTCCCGCCGGAGCGAAAGCCTGATGATCGGCGACAGTTGGGAAGCTGACATTATCGGGGCCCACAATTCCAAAATCGACCAACTATGGCTGAACCCGAAAGGATTGCCGGCAAAAGGATTTACGCCGACTTATACGGTCGGAAGCTTGGAGGAGATCAAACATATCTTATGACTTACACCGAAAAGAAAAGGAACCGGAAAAGCCGTCTTCCCGCCCTTTCCGATTCCTTCCTTCTCCATCTGGATGTTTCCTGTCAAAAATTATAATGGAAACCGATGCTGATATTTTCCGTGTCGAAGTTCACACCTGCAAAATCTGATGTTCCGTTATACGAATCGCTATAACCAAGAAATCCGACTTTAGTGACAAAAGATATATGTTCTGTCGCTTTCAAAGAAAGTCCCGGACGCAATCCCAACCGGAAACCAGTATCACCGTCACCGGCGGCAATCCCAATCGTCCCATCGACAAACAATCCTACGATACCCTTCTTATAAAACGTGTAGCGAGCATACGGAGCAAACTGGAAACGATTATAATCATCGTAATGCGTATAACCGATTTCACCACCCACAGCCCATTGGTCAGTCAAATGACATCCTACTTCCGGTGTAATCTGGAAGACAAACTTATCATCTATACTACCGACTGTAAAACCGCCGCCGATATACACCTCCTGTGCACCGGCCGAGCAAATCGCCATAAAGGCAATCATGCATGAAACAAATAACTTCTTCATCTTACTTCATTATAAACATTATAAACTTGTATGATTATAAATCTTATCAGAACTCCGACGTAAAGTGGAACTTGATATCGGGGAAATCCTGTTGTGCCATCATCAAGACATAGCCGGAATCGGCCAGATAGACATCACGTCCTTCTTTGTCGAGTGCCATATACTGTGCCTTACGACGCTTGAAGTTTTCGAGCGCAGCGGCATTGTCGCTCTCTATCCAACATGCTTTGTAGAGGCTGATCGGCTCCCACTTGCACTGTGCGCCATATTCGTGGAGCAGGCGGTACTGGATCACTTCGAACTGCAACTGTCCGACCGTACCGATAATCTTGCGCCCGTTGAACTGGTTCGTGAAGAGCTGGGCGACACCTTCATCCATCAACTGCTCGATACCCTTGTTCAACTGCTTGGCCTTCATCGGATCGGCATTTTCGATATACTTGAACATTTCAGGAGAGAAACTCGGCAATCCTTTGAAGTGAAGTTCTTCACCGGATGTCAGCGTATCGCCGATCTTGAAGTTGCCGGTATCGGGCAAACCAATGATATCACCGGCAAAAGCCTCGTCCACCACTTCCTTCTTCTGTGCCATGAAAGCCGTAGGACTGCTGAAACGCATCATCTTTCCGAAACGGACATGCTTGTAGTTGGCATTACGTTCGAAACGTCCGGAACAAATCTTCACGAAAGCGATACAACTGCGATGGTTCGGGTCCATATTGGCATGTATCTTGAAAACGAAGCCGGAGAAGGCATCCTCTTCCGGATCGACCACCCGTTCGACTGCCGATACGGGACGGGGAGAAGGAGCGATATTGATAAAGCAATCCAGCAACTCTTTCACCCCAAAGTTGTTCAAGGCAGAACCAAAGAACACCGGAGCGATGTCTCCTTTCAAGTAAGTATCGACATCGAATTCGGGATAAACGCCTTCTATCAGCTCGATATCGGAACGGAGCTTTTCGGCCTGTTCCGGTTCGATATAGTTTTCCAGTTCCGGGCTGTTGATATCCTTAAATTCGACATTCTCCGTCACATACTGTTTGCTCGGAGTATAAAGGTTCAATTTCTGTTCATATATATTATAGACACCACGGAATCGCTGCCCCATGTCAATCGGCCAGCTCAGCGGTCGCACATGGATATGCAGTTCCTCTTCGATCTCGTCCAGCAAGTCGAACGGGTCCTTACCGTCGCGGTCCATCTTATTGACAAACACAATCACGGGAGTCTTACGCATACGGCAGACTTCCATCAGTTTACGGGTCTGGGCTTCCACACCTTTTGCGGTATCGATCACGATGATCACGCTATCCACAGCCGTCAGCGTACGGAACGTATCTTCGGCGAAGTCCTGGTGGCCGGGCGTATCGAGGATATTGATTTTATGCCCGGAATAGTCGAAAGCCATCACGGAGGTTGCGACGGAGATTCCACGTTGCTTTTCAATTTCCATCCAGTCGGAAGTGGCTGTCTTCTTGATCTTGTTGGATTTTACGGCCCCTGCCACATGAATGGCACCACCAAAAAGCAACAGTTTTTCGGTAAGGGTCGTCTTACCGGCATCCGGGTGGCTGATAATAGCAAACGTTCTTCTTCTCTCAATCTCTTCTGAATACTGACTCATTGTTATCTTATCTTATTTTGTTATTCTTTTCATACATTCCCGCAAGCTCGCTTCCCAATGGGGAATGCTGATTTTATATGTTGTTTTGATCTTGGCTTTGTTCAGGACACTGAAATGCGGACGGGCGGCTTTCGCCGGATAATCTTTGGACTCGATCGGGAGAACACGGCAAGGCGCATTACCCAACTCCATAATCTTCACGGCAAAATCATACCAGCTGCAAACCCCCTCGTTGGAGAAATGATAGATACCAGGGACGAAAGCACCCGTCTCCGCCTGCTCCAACACATTTAAAATAGCGGCTGCCAAGTCACCGGCATACGTCGGCGAACCGACCTGGTCGAACACGACAGACAACTGCTCCCGTTCATTTCCCAAACGCAACATCGTCTTGACAAAATTATTCCCGAACTCGGAGTAAAGCCAAGCCGTGCGGATGATCACCGCATCCGGGCAAACTTCCAGCAGAGCCTGTTCGCCGGCAAGTTTCGTGCGCCCGTAGACAGAAGCCGGACACGTCTCGTCCGTTTCCACATAAGGCAAATGGTTCGTCCCGTCGAACACATAGTCCGTAGAAACATGGATCACCCTCGCCCCTGCCGCACGCGCCGCTTCGCCTAAGTTCCGTACGGCATCCCGGTTGATACGAAGGCAAAGCGCTTCGTCATCCTCCGCCTTATCCACTGCCGTATAGGCGGCACAGTTTATGATATAATCGGCTTGCTTCTCCTTGACAAAAGCATCCACTGCCCCGGCATCGCAGATGTCGAGCGTATCCACATCCGTAAACACAAACGCATATTGCGGATACCCGACAGCCAACCGACGGACCGAATTACCCAGTTGCCCGTTAGCCCCTGTTACTAAAATCGTTTTCATCTTGTCTTATTCTTCTAATTTCAGCTCTCCGTTCATATCTTCACGATACTTCTCGGCCAGAAGCGCCAGGAACGAGCTGATCTGTTTGATCCCCTCCATCGTTTCGGGGCTGATTTCCTTCCCTTGCATCTTCAGCATCAGGAAACCGTAAATAGCATTGAAACAAGTCTCCAACTCAGGCAAATCCTCGCCGCCCGATTTGGCACGGAGCTGAACGATAAAAGGGAGTGTTTTGTAATAAGCCGCCCCGTACACCATTTCTTTCGGCGATTTCAGAAGACGGAGATGCAGGTCGGTCAGGGCTATGATCACATTCTTGTTCAACTGTATATGTCCCTTTTCCTTCACCCCTTCGCTACGCATCATCTCGATCAGTTCCTCATACCATTTGGCAATCTCTTCCTTCACCTCATCCGGCTGGTCGTAACGGTCCACAACCGTGCGACGGATCGAATCCATATCGAAATTGTTGGCACGTATCAGGTCTTCCACCTGCCACATGTACAACAGATATTCGGCTATATTTTCTTTTCTTTTTTGTCTCGCAATAATCATGGTTGCAAACTTAGATAAAAATATTGATTTATATGGGAAGATCAAGCATATTTTGCATGCCCACGGAGATCACAGATTCGGATGGGCCAGAGACATGCTGTATTCGGATAATGCCTGATAGAAATCTGCATCTTTTATTCCTAACTGGCGGCAGGCCAGGCGGGCGGCATTCAGATTGATCAGGAAAAAGCGGTCCGGGATATAAACGGGGAAGTCCCCGTAGCGAGTCTGCAAATAGGTCTTTTCTTCTTTTTCGATTACGACATGCTGGTCGTAGGGCATGGCTGTTATGTCCTCGCGCACCTCCTGCGCAAGCTGCTTGACAACGGGGTCGCCATCGAAATAGATCAATTTTCCCCCGCGCTCGATGGAAGCGGCGAACGTACGGAAAGTCGTATGATAGGCTTCAGGCGTGGCATGGTCGGTTGCGGAAGTCCACATCAGATTGGTCAGAATGGCGATGTGCGGACGGTAGAACTCGAGCTGGAAGCGTTTCTCCAAAGCCGACGTGACATGCTCGTCGCCTTCAATTATCGCAATCCGGGCTTCGTAGCTCAGATGCACACGGTCGGGCAACAAGGGGACTTCGCTGGTCAACGCATAGTCGAACGCAAATTTCTGCCGCTTCAGGGCGCAGACAATCATCGAGATGATCGTTTTCTTTCCCCGGCTGCCGGCAACCACGACCCGCGTCTTTTCTTTCGTCCGCTGAAATATGAATTCAGGAATCGAAAGCACTAATAATCCCAGTTCCTTTGCGCGTATCAATTCGGGGTTGTCCTGGCGGACTGCGGCCCCTAATACCACAAAATGTATATCCTTAGTTAATCTCTCCGGAAACCATCCGTCTCCATGGCAGGTACAATCTTCTTCCCTCAGTCTGGCAAGGGTCGTATCAGTCAGTCCAACACCGGATACGCTTACCTCATATCCTTTTTGGTGGATAGCCAAGGCCAAGTCAAACAACAGAGGCTCGGTTACGGAGATTAAATGAACTTTTCGCATCACTCAGATTTTGCCTGCAAATGTACACAATTTCATTCACCCTTTGTATGAGTTCGAGAGAAAAAACTTCCCTATCTTTGTTCAAAAAAAGTATATTTATGGATATTCAACTTATAGACACAGGCTTTTTCCATGCAGACGGAGGCGCCATGTTCGGTGCAATCCCTAAAACCGCCTGGAGCCGCCGCTACCCGAGCGACGAACAAAACGGATGTATCTTAGCCATGCGCAGTGTATTGGTGCGCGACGGGAACGGGAGAATCATACTCGTCGACAACGGGGCAGGGAACAAACATCTGAAACAGCTCAGCTATTACAAATTCTTCGACCTGGTCGACCTGAAGGATGAACTTCAAAGCCGAGGTGTTGCCTGCGAAGATGTGACGGATGTCGTCCTCACGCATCTCCACTTCGACCATTGCGGATATACGACACAGAAAGAAGTGCAACCGGACGGGAAACATCTTCTTAAAATGACCTTTCCGAACGCCACTCATTGGGTAAGCCGTGCACAATGGGAGAACTTCCTTCACCCGAACGCGCTCGAAGCCGATTCTTATTTCATCGAGAACATGCAGGCCGTTTGCGACAGCGGCAAGCTCCGCCTCATCGAAAGCGACACGACTCTCTGTCCCGGCGTCGACCTGCGTTTGTTCGACGGGCATACGCCAGGGCAAATCGCTCCTTACATCACGACTTCCGAACGCACCTATGTCTTCGCGGGCGATGTCATCCCGTTGGCGGCAAGCGTTTCGCCTCTCTGGATCTCGGCCTACGACACCTGTCCGGTCGTTTCCTACAACGAGAAAATACGGATGTTGGAAGAAGCAACCTCTAAAAAACAGGCGATCATCTACTGCCACGACGCCTATACCCGGTGCAGCACCGTGAAAAAGGTGAACGACTTTTTCACGGTAGACCAAAAAGAACAAAAATAACGTAAGCACCTATCCAAGAAAAAGCGGCCTTCTAACAAGGAAGCCAACTATTTATCTGTACCTTTGCCACAGTATAATTATAAATAAATCTTGATCATCATGAAAAAGACAAATTCCCTTTCACTGAAAATCCCGGAATTTTCGATCCTTAAACGCATGAACAGACTGACAAAGTATGCATGTATCCTGACAGTCATGGCCGGCGGCATGGCTTGTTCGGGTGGGGAAAAAGCACAAGGCGACTACGCCATAATCCCGCTTCCGCAAGAAGTGGCGACACAAGGCAGCGCTCCGTTCCTGTTAAAACCGTCTACCCCGATCTCTTATAAGGAAGGTGATACAGAGATGGAACAGACCGCCCGTTTCCTCGCCTCCTACATCAAAGAGGCCACGGGCTATGAACCGAAAGTGGGCACAGGAAACGCGGACAAAGGCATTCATCTGTCGATCGCTTCCGACATCCGGAACCCGGAAGGCTACCGCCTGCTGGTCAGCGAGAACGGCATCGAGATCGCCGGAGCATCCAACGCCGGCATTTTCTATGGCGTGCAGACCTTGCGCAAGGCGCTCCCCGCCGTGGCCGAAGGTATGGCCATCGAACTTCCGGCTGTCAGCATCAACGACTATCCGCGTTTCCCGTATCGCGGCATGCACCTCGATGTTTCCCGCCATTTCTTCCCGACCGACTCGGTCAAGAAGTTTATCGACATTCTTGCCCTGCACAACATGAACCGTTTCCATTGGCATCTGACGGACGACCAGGGCTGGCGTATCGAGATCAAGAAATATCCGGAACTGACCCGGATAGGGACACAACGCCGGGAGACAGTCATCGGACGCAACTCCGGCAAATATGACGGCAAGCCGTATGGCGAAGGCATGTTTTACACGCAGGACGAAATTCGCGACGTGATCGCTTATGCCCAAGAACGTTTCATTACGATCATCCCCGAAATAGACCTTCCGGGACACCAATTGGCAGCCATCACGACCTACCCCGAACTGGGTTGTACGGGCGGACCGTACGAAGTGTGGACACAGTGGGGCGTTTCTGACGAGGTGATCTGTGCCGGTAACGAAAAAGCCATGATCTTCCTCGAAGACGTGCTCGGCGAGGTGATCGACCTCTTCCCGTCCGAATATATACATGTAGGCGGTGACGAATGCCCGAAAGTGCGTTGGAAAAGTTGCCCGAAGTGCCAAGCCCGCATCAAGGCGGAAGGTCTCAAAGGGAACGACAAACACACGGCCGAAGAACGCCTGCAAAGCTATGTCATCGAACGCATGGAGAAATTCGTCGAAAGCAAAGGACGGCATATCATCGGTTGGGACGAAATCCTGGAAGGCGGACTGGCTCCGAACGCAACGGTGATGAGCTGGCGTGGCGTAAACGGCGGTATCGAAGCTGCCAAACAGAAACATAATGTGATCATGACGCCCAACTCTTACCTCTATTTCGACTATTACCAGTCTACCGACACGGAACACGACCCGCTTGCCATCGGCGGTTATCTGCCGTTGGAACGCGTCTATTCGTTCGAACCGACTGCCGGAATACCGGAAGAATACCGGAAATATGTGATCGGCGTGCAAGCGAACCTCTGGACAGAATATATCCCGACATTCAGCCAGGTCGAATACATGGTATTGCCTCGTATGGACGCATTGGCCGAAATACAATGGACAAACGCACCGAAAGACTTCAAGGCATTCCTGCCTCGCCTGGTCCGCATGACCGAGCTTTACAACCGTTTGGGCTACAATTACGCCAAACACATCTTCGACGTTCGCGCCTCCTTCGCTACCGATGGTGACAAAGGGGAAATCGTCGTAACGCTCGAAACCGAAGGGAACGCCGATATCCATTACACGCTCGACGGCAGCGAACCGACGGCAGCCTCCCCGAAATACGAAGCGCCTCTCCGCATCAAACAAAATGCAGAGGTGAAAGCCATTGCTGTCCGCCCGACCGGAAACAGCCGCATCTTCTCTGAAAAGATCGATTTCAACAAGGCAACAGCCAAACCGGTCACCTTGAAGGTGGCCCCCAGCAGAGGATATGACTTCAACGGTGGACCGGAACTGACCGATGGCCTGAGCGGCAACGATAACTACAAGACCGGACGTTGGTTGGGGTTCCAAGGCAAGGACCTCGATGCCGTTATCGACCTGAAAGAACCGGCCGAATTCAGCCACATTTCTTTCAACACGAATGTCGTGAAAGGAGATTGGATCATGGGCGCGGCAGGCGTTACCGTAAAAATTTCGGACGACGGGCAGAACTTCAAAGAAGTAGCATCCAAAACAATCCCGTCTTTAGGCAAAAATGACCCAGACGGCCTTTACCCGCAAGAAATATCTTTCGATCCGGTAAAAGCCCGCTACGTCGAGATCATCATCAAGAGCGACAAACTTCCGGCCTGGCACGGAGGCGCAGGTAATTCGGCGTTCTTGTTTGTAGACGAGATCAAGCTCCGGTAAGCAAACCGATAATCACCAAACAGACAAAGCCCCGGAGATGACTGACACCTCCGGGGCTTGTTTTTTTCCGTTTTCTTTCTTCGCAGAAATACTCACAGCATGAACTTTATTTCAATACTTTAGTATTATTAATATTTGACCGCTTGTTCACCTTCTCAGGATACTTAGAGGGCGTATAGGATTCCACTCTGCGCGGCCTTACATTTTAGAATTATTTGATTATAAATCGTCTTCTTATTTTACGATTGCCTTTACAGCCTTTTCACCTTCAACAGCTACTACAACTACACCCTGAGGAGCAGCGATTGTAACGTTGTCAGATGTCATAACCGTATTAGCGATTGTCTGGCCTAAGACGTTGTTTACAACAACCTTCTTACCGGCAGCGTTCATAACGACAACCTGACCCTTACCGGCAACAACCTTTACAGTTGCAGCGTTGATAGTTTCATTAGCTGTCGGAGCTTCGATACCTTCGAATGCTACGTTACCAGAACCACCTTCGTCGATTGAAGTATGGATGTCAGCCAAAGCAGAACGAGAAGCGTTAACCTTTTCACAATCGCTGTGAGCAATTACACGTACTTCGTAGTTTGTGCTTGCAGCCATATTGACTACAGTGACTTTAGTATCGGTTGTCTTTTCAGATGTAGCGAGAGCTTTGAAGTCGGCAGTCGGGTATTCAACCTTAACAGTTGACCAGTCAGCCGTATTGAAGCTACCGCGGTTCATCAAGATTACACCGCCGTCAACAGTCTTACGATACAGGTGAGAATAAGTGTTGTCGAATTCATAAACGTCGATCTGACGGTTCGTGTCGTATTCGCACAGACGAATCTTGTAGATGATATCTTCTGACAATTCAGCATCGAATGACTTAACAACGAGTTCTTCAGATACCCATACATCCGGGTTGATCTCTTCGCGGCTGATCACTTCAGGAGCAACAACAACTTTACCGTTCTTGTCGTAACCTGTCAGTTCCAAGAAGTAGTTGATAGCGATATCTTTGTTGATATCCTTACCGGTACCGTTCTTCAAAGTAACCTTGATAGAGTTGTTTTCAGCCAAAACCTGAGAGATGAATACATTTTCAGAAATCGGATCTACAACAGTGTTACCAATCTGAACTGTATAGTAGTCAGCACCAGGAACAGATTCCCAGTTGATTTCGGCACGGCCACCGTTCGTCTTGATAACGTCAACAGCGAAACCGCCTGCCAAAACAGGAGCATGAGTCAGAGACAATTCCTGTTTCAAGTTTTCACACAGACCGTCTACAGAGAATACACCTTCTGTGTTGCACAAGTCGTCTACATCCGGAGTTGCAGTGATAGTTACCGGCCAAGCGATAGTACCAGTAATAGCACCTTCTTCGTTCAGCGTGTCTTTAGCAGCAGTATAGATGTCGATTTCTTCATCACTTGTATAAACGCCATCGGCTACGATCGGCAGAACAGCTTCGATTACATTGCCATCCAACATTGGATCATCCTTGCTCAACGGCAGGTCACGACCCTGTACGTAGATAACGCCGTCTTTCGATTCACCGGCCAATACTTCGTCGAACGAGTAAGCAGCGATCTTGTCCTTACCAGCTCTGTCAGAAGACAGCCACAATTCAGGAACGCGAACGTCACCCTTGATAACTGTAGAAACAGAATCAGCTTCGTAAGCAGCATAGTGGTTGAAGATATTCAACTTGCCGTCAAACAGGTAACCATGATTTTCCTTATCCAGGTCATAAACGAATACAGAATCGTGTCCTGCAGTCTGAACCGGTTTGAGGACAACTTCATCCTTCAAGTAGTTCATAGCAACCAAATCACCGTTTACAGTGATGTTTTCAACTTCAGCTTTAGCCTTGTCAGCAGCCTTCGGAGCGAAATCAGTAGAAACGATGAACAAAGCTTCACCATATTCATTCGGAACCAAAGATCCGTCTTCAGCAACAGAACCCAAGATAGGAAGAACCGTACGTTTGAATGCGCCCGGAGCAGCTTCGTAAGCATACAACTCTACATTGTTGATCAAGTTCAAACCGGCAACGATGAAGTTATGATCTCTCTTGATGCCATTCAGACATTCAGAACCAACATAGTAAGAACCATGATCTTTAGCATAGAAGTCTTTGTAGATTCCGTGGATATGACCGTTAGGCAGATCACCGAAACGATTGTTTACAAAGTCTGCGAAGTTTGCATAAGAAGCAATCGAGTGGTCTGTAGTCATAGTTGTGATCAAGCCCTTAGAAGTAGAACCTGTTGTATAGAACTCATTATAAGCATTGCCTACAACGATACCGAACTGAGCAACATGGTTCCAAGAGTTAGCCCACAGAGGAATATCACCTCTGAAGAGATCTCTCAAACCTTCCAACAATGTATATCTTTCGTTATACGGACGATAAACAACCTGTACAGGGATACCATCTTCTTTCAAAGCAGCCTGCATAGCAGGAGTACTCAGATCGACTTTGATATACAATGTATCGGTTACATTCTGACCACGCCATGCAGAAGCAGCGTCGTTAGCATTGCTTGTTGCGCTCCAGCTTGCTTTTACATACTGCTGTTTAGCATTGTAAGTGAAGAAGAAGCCATTAGTCGTCTGTTCGAAGCTGTCATCTTTGTAAGAATAACCTTCTGCAGGTAACCAGTTCTTATCTCCAGTAACATCATTTGCCCACAAATCGATATTGAATTTCTCTTTGAAGACTTTGATTGTAGCGATACCATTTGCATCTTTTTCAACATTTTCACCGGCAAAAATGCGGATTGTATGTTCACGAGATCTCATGGCAGTTTCGTCCAATGCACCAGTTCTGTAACCAGAGAAGTAAGCATCTACACGGCCAGTGTTGATATCCATAGCGTCGATAGCTTTAGCCAACATAGCTCCACCCAGAGCAGTTGAATCGCCTTCGAAACGATACCATACGAAAGCCTGAGCACATTTAGCGACAACCGGACCTTCATATACAGCTTCATCCTTACCAGCCTTCAGGTCTGCACCGGTATATTTGTAATCAGCGACTCCATAAGTCAATTCATCTGCCAAAGCGAATTTTTCGATCGGATTCAGAGATTCGCTATTGCTGATGTTAATATCCTTACGTACGCAACGGAATACCGGGTGAACAGAAATAACGTTCTTTTCCAGTTTACCTGTACAGTCGATAATCGAAAGCGGACCTTCAAGCGGTTCGTCAGGGAAGATAGCATCTTCAAATACAATAGATGTATTCAGGTTCCAATTGATATCGGCGTAGTTGTAAATTTCATATTCAGGAGCAGTAGCTTTTACAGGCAAAATATGAGTTGCACCTTCTTGTCTGATAAAGTATACGTTATCTTTTGTAACAACTCTCCAACCGATCTGAACAGCATCATCGTCATAACGTTCTGTTGCATTTTCATCGGCTTTTGTATCATTGTTCAAATAGAAACCGTCATCAACATCAGCAAATTTCGGAAGGTTCTTGAATTCAATAGCGTTAGCGTACTGAACTTCACGATATTTTGTAAATGTCAGTTCGTCAGCTTCTTTGTATACAGGAACAGAATTACCTTTCAGAACAACCTTGGCTGTATCTGTGCTGCGAGCAGAAGTTGTAGCCTTGATATATTCATCATCGAATGTACCAACTGTCAACGGCTCGAAAGCATAGGTCATTGTAACCTTATATTCGTTGGCAAATTTTTCACCATTTGCTTCAACGAAGAATTCTCTCGGAATACGATAAGTAATCAAAGAGTCCTGACCAACCAAAGCGCCTGTTGTAAATTTCGTTACATCTTTACCGATTTTACCGTTTTTGCTTGCTATTTCAGCAAAATCAAAGAATTTATCTTCCTTGGTAGGATCACTCACGTTTGACACCTTAATGCCATGCAGTCTAAACGGATGGGCAGCAGAGATTTCATAGAAAGCAGGTCTTTCACCTTCATAGCGCAATTCTTCTGACAACTCATTGCCTTCGTTAGGATAGATATCACCACGAGCAGCTGCACCCAGTTCTGTCATATCCAATGTATTCCAGAACTTAACTGTAGTTTCCAATGTCTTCAGATCGCAATCGGTAGTACGGCCGGCACCAGCTTCCAAAACTTCATTATCTGCAACAGCCAAAGTAACTTCCGGACGCAAGAAATCGATATGAACATCGCTGATTACCAACAACGGTTCAGTAACGTCAGTTTGACCATCCTGAACAGGGTTTTCAGAAGTGATGATCACACGAATGATCTTATTGTCCAAATCTCCGACTTTCAGATTTTCGCCTGCATTCACATTAGAAGTCTGGATGGCCCATTCTTCCGGTTTTCCTAAATGATTCTTGTCAGCTACATAAGTATACTCATTCAGGTCTTTAACCTTAGTTCCATCCAAATTGTAAATAGTAGCATGTACTTTGTAAGTACGAGAAACATTGATTTCGGCTTTATCACCGTATGAATCCAATTTCACTTGAATTCTGTTGACATCAGAAAGGCCTCTTGTGCTGTAAACGAATTCAACGCGAGCATTAGCCGAATAGTTCGGATAAATACCCAAACCGTATTTAGTACCTTCTTCATTCAAAGCAACTTTGAAAACAGAAGAACTCTTGATCGGTTCATGGTTCTTAACCTCATCATAAGACCAAGCCTGGAAAAGACCGTTTACAACCTCATTCCCGTCTGTATTAGCAAAACTAATTGCCAAACCCGGAAGCAGATCGACACCCAGGTTGCTGAAATCGAACGTTGAACAGTAACGAGCAACATTGTCATGGCTCGGTTTAGCTGCCTGAGTCAGATCCATCTTCACGTAGTCGCGAAGATTCTTGTCCAAATCTGTCGACTCCGTACCGAATTTACCATTTGTCACCTTTGTCCACCCCGGCTGTGCTTTTTCAATAGGCGGATTCACAGCTTCCGTAATATTCGCCCAAGAAAGAACACCCGTGCCGAACAAGGTCATAGCACCAAGAAGGACTACGCCTCCTTTTCTAAGAGTACTTTTTTTCATGTGTTAAACAATTTAATTAATAATAAATATTGATTATCTCACTTTTATTTTGAAACTTTTCGTAACAGCGTTCGTCCGCACCGTAACCACATAAACTCCGCCCGGCAATCCGTCCGTAACCAAGACTGCTGTAGGAGAATCTCCCTTTTCTTTCCGGAGGACCCGACCGGCCATATCGACCAGTGTAACCGATTCAATCGACTCACCTTTCAATGAAGAAATCTCCACATAACTATCGGTCTGACGATAGAGCAGATCCGCCACTTCCGGTTGTTTAGCACTTGCTGTAGGCGCTGACCGTTCAGTCAACGTCAAAAGGCTCCAGCCGCCCTGTTCATGCAGGTTCAACGGATTGGCCGTCCCGATATAGAGTTGCCCGTCATGGACCAACATATTACGTATCCCGTAGGCTGCCGGATTACCAAAACCATCATTCGTCACCAAAGACGGCTCCTTCTCCGGATCATCGATCACCAGGCAGTCATAGCCATATTGTTTCTTATCGACTTTGAGCATGTTCAGCACCAATGAAGAGTTCATGCCACCCAAAGAAAATTCCGAAGAATTCAACGCCGGCTCTATCAGGTCTGACATATCCATCGTTCCGATATATAATTTGTCGTTATACACTTCCATCGACCAGATGTAGTTGAGGAAAAGGTTACCGGCACCGCTACGCCCCCATTTCGGTTTGTAGCCGGAAGCATTGGGTTTGATCTCCCACTTCTTCTTCGCCCGGTCAAACTGAGGCAACTTCTCTTCGCCATAGAGCATCACCACATCATCTTTGCTCGAAAAGTCAGAAGCCGAGAAAAGCGCAGACGAACGCCAAGCGCCCAAGACCGCAGCCAATATATCTTCTTGCGAAGTAAGACCGTAATAAGCAGGAAGCACAGACAGATAAGCCCAAGGAATATGCAGGAAGCCCCAATACAAACGGCCTTTATAGGATTTAAAGCCGCCGATACCCGTCAGTCTCAACACAAAAGGATCGATCTCGTAGTCGGACATGCTCCAAACAGTTTCCCAAGTTGCCGCATGATCGGCAGTGAGCCCGCCTTCGGGAAGCTCCGGGCTGCGGAAAATCATTGCAGGCCATCCCCCTACATAGATACGTCCGTCATGGAAAGCCAATTCTGCCGCTTCTGCAGCAGTATAGCCGACCACTTCAAACTGGAAGGGATTTTCCGCATTTCCTCTCCAACGAAGGATCGCACCACCGGATTTTTCGCCATGTACATAGCGTACGCCACAATAAAGCACACCATCGATAACCAACCATTTCCGGATATTCGTCACCTGAAAACCTTCTATATTAGACACATTTTCGAAATGGCTAAGTCCCAAGAATGTGTCATCCTTAGTAGAATAAGCGTAAACCGTCAACCCATGCTTGGTATCCGGCCCACCTAAAAAGACCACATCATTCAAAGTTCCGGCAGAACGAAGCCCTGTGCAAGCCGTGCCTTTGACCGCCTCGTCGTCAGGCGTCAAATCCTTAACAACCCCGGTATTGGGTTCATAGACATAAACCCTCGGAGGCAAAGCTTCATTACTCGAACCTTCGGGACAATCGCACGTCCAGTCGGATGTTTCATAGGCTGTAGTAGCCGCTTCGCCAACAATGGCAAATGCAAGGCAAAGCAAATTGTTTGTCGTCCCCCAATATATCTTATCGCTTGTGCTTGTCAAGCCCCATACATAAGAACCATTTATCTTCAACCGCCCTCCGGCCTCCAAACAGGCTTCGCAATCAATTCCCATCGGATCATAGGTGTTTTTCGGATTGCTCAAACCGAAATAACACCCATCGACAGGAGCGTCGTATACATTATATATAGATATGTTTTCATTCGTACCGAGAGGGAGGCTGGTACGACCGTCCATCTGATACCCGTACAAAGCCATGATGTCGGCCGACAAAGATGGTATTTGCGCAGAAACATGACTCACGATTCCCCAACAAACCAGTGAAGCCACAGTCAATAAAGATGTAAAACGTCCAAACATATGCTATTTCTTTTCTTACAACATTCGCATCTTATTCATGAACTCTTAAAAAATGTACGTTGACAATGAAAACGTACGTTTAAATTTGTCATTTTTCCGATGCTTTGGAGCGTTTTGTATCGGAAAGCAGGTTTTTCGTCCCTGTTTAGCTATCTAATTGATAAGAAAGAATATAGAAATGGGAAAATAATTTGATGAAAGGATTGCAGGTTTAAAAAGTAGTTGTATTTTTGTAGCTGAAAAATGGCGAATAAAAAGGTACGTTTTTTTTAGTCATTCCGACAAGTCGATATAACTTCCTCACAAACAACAATCTAAAACTACCAAACAGTCATTAAGTACTACCAAATACAACCCTTTCACATATAATAGACCGGCACCTCCAAATACCCATAACTGCAAAACAATCAATACAATACAAGCTTATACCCCAATCTATGCATCGGAACGTAAAAGCAGTAAAAACAGCAAACCCCGCAAAATCCATCAAAAAAAGCCTTTCTCCCTTGTTAAGGATATACAAAAAATAGAACAGCCTGAAACCTGGGATCACCCGATAGGCCAAGGGTATTGCTTTGAGGATGGATCCATTTTCAATTTGTGACGGGAAAGCATTGAGCGGTAAAAAGTTTCAGTACCTATTTTTCGTGAAACTTTAGTTTCAAACAGTTCCCTCCTTTGAAACTAAAGTTTCCTCGGACGAAACTTTTGTTTCTCTACCGCGAAACTTTTGTTTCGACCGCAGAAACTTTTGTTTCGACCGCGAACACTTTAGTTTCGACCGCAGGCATTTTTGTTTCGACCGCAGACATTTTTGTTTCAACCGAGGAAAATAAGAAAGGTGAGAAACGCAACTATGCCAATGCATGAAATTACAGTAAAAAGAGAAAAGCAATCAACGAAGAAAATCATTGATGTCGAATTGATTCCGGACGGATATGGATGAGATACGGGAATATAAAAAAGAAGCCTTTCTTCACAGAGAGGCTTCTTTTTTATATCGAAAATAACCAATAAAAACTTTCCGATATAGTTAATCATCTTATATGCTTACATAATTAGCAAAAGGTTTTGATATAGCGATTATACTAATAGTGTTACTTTCTTAATGACATTGCAAAGATACGGGCACTTCCGGCGTCTCGCAATACCTATATATGAGTAAAAAGATTCCTTTTGCTACCTAATCAGGGTGATATTTAAACAAAAAGAACCGTTTTTCTCAAAACAGTTCTTCTTTTGCGCAAGGAAAACCAATAAAAAATCCCCGCTGTTGTTATTTACTTTTTACTTTAAATAAACATTACATTGACATTCTATCAATAAGGCTTCAGTTGACGATTATACCTAATCATGATACATAATTGACAAACGCAAAAGTATGATCGGACGATCAGCAGGACAATACCTATAAATATGTATATTTGTCTTTAACCTCCCCTATTATAGGGATTTCATACCATTTCTCCTGCAAAAAACCACACAATACCTACAAATAGGTAACATCAAGACCTTTTTACCTACTAATTGCGATTGCGCACTGTCCGCAACCCATCTAATTTTGCCCAAAATTTAAAAACGCAATGAAAAGGTTAACTAATTTATTAGCAATCACTCTACTAACCTCTTGTGCAACGGCGTTTGCGCAGGAGCAAGAAGAAACAATGACAGATGGATCTGCCGCAGAACGCTCCGAAGCCATTTACGCATCCGGATACAACAAGTTCCGTTTCGGCGGATACGGTGAAGCTGTCGCAAGTTTCAAGGATTATGGCATTAACCGTTTCTATGGAGGTCATTTAGGCAATAAAAAAGATCATCGCAACACGATTTCCATTCCCCGCTTTGTCGCAGCATTCGATTATAAATTCAACTCCAAATGGATATTGGGAGCAGAGATCGAATTTGAAGCCGGCGGCGTGGGCACGGCATACGAAATTGAGAACTCGGAAAACGGAGAATATGAAACGGAAGTGGAGAAAGGCGGAGAAGTCGCCTTGGAGCAGTTCCACATCACTCGTTTGATCCATCCGGCATTCAACATCCGCGCAGGCCACATTATCGTACCGGTCGGCCTGACCAACTCGCATCATGAACCGATCAACTTCTTCGGCACCTACCGTCCGGAAGGGGAAACGACGATCTTACCGTCGACCTGGCATGACAACGGTCTTGAAATCTTCGGTACGTTCGGTCGCGGCTATACGACTTTCAGTTACCAGGCTTTGGTCGTTTCCGGTCTGAATGCAAACGGCTTCGACCGTAACACATGGATTGCAGGCGGCAAACAGGGAATTTTCGAAGAAGACAATTTCACTTCTCCGGGCTATGCGTTCCGGTTGGACTACAAAGGTGTCCCCGGTTTGCGTGCAGGCGCCTCTTTCTACTATTGCGCCAATACAGGAGCCAATTCCGACAAGTTGACGGAATATCCATTGCACAAGATTCCCGTACGTATATATACAGCCGATGCGCAGTACAAGAACAAATACGTAACGGCCCGTACCAATTTCGTCTGGGGTAATTTGTCCAACGCAGAATATGTCAGTTCCGTAAACACGAAATTGTCCAATAAATCGCCTTACACCCGTGTCGTTCCCGTCGCCAAAAGAGCTGTCAGCTATGCCGGCGAAATCGGAGTGAACGTAAGCGCGTTCTTCAACAACCCCAAAGTTCCGGTGATCTATCCGTTCGCCCGCTATGAATACTACAACCCGCAAGAAGAGGGAGAAGGCATGCAGGTGATGGAGTTGAGAAACAAAGTCAGCATGTGGACAGTCGGTCTGAACTGGTTCGCACTGCCTAACCTGGTAGTGAAAGCCGACTATATGACACGGCAGATCGGAACAGGCAAGATGTTCGGCACCGGCCCTTACAACAGCGAAAACGAGTTTTCAATCGGTATCGCTTATGTCGGTTGGTTTTTGAGTAAATAAATATTAATCACTAATAATTATACAATAGAAAAAATGAAAAAGAATTTATTCTTAGCTTCTTTGTTGTCAGTAGGACTGGCTTTCTCTGCCGTTTCCTGCGACAGTAACGACGATCCTACACCTGAAGTTCCGGCAACAGATGTCGATTACACTGCTGAAAATGCTTCTGCATGGGGTAACTACATGAAAAATGTAGGTCGACTGCTGAATACAGATTCAGAAAACCTATACAACGCATGGGCTGTCAACTACAACAATACCGGAAAAACGTATGCCGAATTGTTCAAGAGCCACGATGCTTCAACCGGATATAGCAGTATTCAGAGCTGTGCACAGGAAATCGTTGAAAAATGTGCGGAGATCGCCAATGAAGTAGGTACTGCCAAAATCGGAGATCCCTACAACCTGTATGTAGGCGGTGACGAAGACGGAGCGCTTCTGGCCGTTGAATCATGGTATAGCTGGCACTCCATCGACGACTATAGCAACAACATCGTGTCTATCAAAAACTCCTACTACGGTATCTATATTGACGGTGAAGCTGTGACAGCCAATGCCATTGAATCAGCAGTTCCTGCCGAACACTCTTTGGCAAAAGCGCTTGAAAACACAGCCATTGGTAAAGCAGTCGATGCAGCGATCAACGACGCTTGGAAAGCAATCCAAGCAATCCCGGCTCCTTTCCGTAACCATATTGTCAGTACACAGACTGAAGCAGCCATGGCAGCTTGCTCCAAATTGCAGAAACTGCTGAGCGAAGTGGAAGCAGAAGACGGAAGTGTAATCGGAGCTGATGATGTCAACCTGAAAGATGCGGTCAACAACATTCCGGAAGCAGAACTGCAGGCTATCGTTAACCACTATGTGGATAATGTGGTTGTTCCGACATACAAGAAATTGCAAGAAAAGAACAAAGCCCTGTTGGCAGCAGTCGATGCATTCGCAGCCAATCCTTCGAATGAAGGTTTCACTGCAACTTGCAACGCATGGTTGGCAGCTCGTGAACCGTGGGAAAAGAGTGAAGCATTCTTGTTCGGACCGGTAGACGAATTTGGCTTAGACCCCAACATGGATAGTTGGCCTTTGGATGCTCCGGCTATCGTACAGATCATGAAATCCGAATCTTGGTCTTCTTTGATTTGGAAAGACGGAGACGATGACGCCGCTGTCGAATCAGCTCAGAACGTACGCGGTTTCCACACGTTGGAATTCCTTGTCTTCAAAGATGGAAAGGCACGTACGGTTCCTGCCAAATAAGAATAGCTTAGCTACGGCACACAGCCGCGTATAACAATCATACACAAATTTACATAGAGGAATATGATAAAGCGTTTATCTGAATATTGTCTTTTTTCACTTTTATGCATAGCGACATATTCGTCTTGCGATTATGACACAGACGGTCTTGACATAACCGACATATCCGTACCCGATGGATATGCCCTGTCGGCCGACATATCGACCGTCTTCTTAAATTCATCTACAGCTTACGATGTCGAATCCAACTGGGTAAGCGGAAAATACCTGACCCGCTTCACAACCGGTAACCGACTTTACGACAACGCACTATCCAGCGCGAGCGGCCTGGGCCCCGTATATGCGGGCTATTCATGCGGCAGTTGCCACGTAAATGCAGGACGCACAACCCCCACGCTTTGGACAAACGGAGGATCCGGCAGCACAGGATTCTCGTCCATGTTGATCTACATCACCCGTAAAAACGGTTCATTCTTCCAGGACTACGGCCGTGTGCTCCACGACCAAGCGATTTATGGTGTTAAACCGGAAGGTAAACTGAAAGTAGAATATACCAAACAGACTTTCACATTCCCTGACGGAGAAGAATACGAACTTTGCAAACCCAATTACACCATCACGGAATGGTATGCCGACAGTATCAAGCCGGAAGACCTGTTCTGCACCGTGCGCATCCCGCTCCGCCACGTCGGCATGGGACAAATGATGGCGCTCGATCCCACGGAGATCGAAGCATTGGCAAAACAAAGCAATTATCCGGAATATGGTATCAGCGGACGTTGCAACTATGTCACCGAAAAAGGAATCAGGGGCGTAGGCTTGTCCGGCAACAAGGCTCAACACCAGGACCTGACCGTCGAGTTGGGATTCTCCAGCGATATGGGAGCAACCAACAGCCGCTATCCGGAGGAGATTTGCGAAGGGCAGAGCCAAATGAAGGGTGGCAGCCTGATGGGGCTGACCTATGACCAGTTAGATGTCACAGCCGAAGAGATGGAGGATGTCGAACTATATATGCAATGCTTGGGCGTCCCCGCCCGCCGGAACGTGAACGACCCGGAGGTAAAAAAGGGAGAACAGAAATTCTACGAAGCCAAATGCCACCTCTGCCACGTCACGACCCTGCACACGAAACCGCGCGGAACCAGCCTGATGTTAGGGACCCGGCTTCCTTGGCTGGGCGGACAGACGATCCATCCCTATTCGGATTTCCTTCTGCACGACATGGGATCCGAGATCATGGGAGTCGGCCTGAACGACAACTACGTGAGCGGCTTGGCCCGCGGCAACGAATGGCGCACCACGCCTTTGTGGGGTGTCGGCCTGCAGAAGAAAGTCAACGGGCATACCTATTTCCTGCATGACGGGCGGGCACGTAACTTCGTCGAAGCCATCATGTGGCACGGCGGAGAAGGAGAAGCATCCAAGAATCTTTTCAAGAAGATGAGCAAAGAAGACCGGGATGCCTTAATCAAATTCTTGGAATCTTTATAATTCAATAATCAACAATAGAAAGTAAAATACGATACAATATATGAAAAAGTGGATCATATTGGCAATGTCGGCCATCTTGCCATTCACAGCGATGGCCCAACATGAAGAAGATACTGAAAACGGCGTGGTATCACTGGCCGGAAGGGAAGGTTTCACCATCGGAACCAAAAAGGGCGACTTCGTTTTCAAGCCCTATTTAATGGTACAAACAGCCGGTAACTTCAATTGGTATGACGACGAAGGCCTGGACAAAGCCTATAACCAGGACAACATCGCCAACTCCGGTTTTTCCATACCCTATGCCGTCCTCGGTTTTACAGGAAAAGCATTCAACAAAGTAACCTTCAACCTGTCCATCAATGCCGCCGCCAGCGGAGGCGCCTTGCTGCAACAGGCTTGGTTCGGCGTGAAGTTCAACCAGAAATTGCAACTGCGCGTAGGTAAGTTCAAGACTCCGTTCTCACATGCTTACCTGACGACATTAGGCGAAACGTTGCTTCCGCAACTTCCTCTCTCGCTGACCTCGTCCGTCATCATGCCTTACTCGCTGAATGCCGTGACTCCCAATATCGGAACCGGATTCGACTTGGGTATCGAGTTGCACGGATTGCTGGATGAAAAATTCGGTTACGAAGTCGGCCTGTTCAACGGCACAGGCGCAAGTGTCAACACCTCAACCAAGACCGTCAGCGACGACTGGCACATACCGTCGTTGCTCTATGCCGGCCGTTTGAGCTATATGCCCAAAGGCGTGATGCCTTCCACCCAGGGAAATCCGAACCGCCTGCATGAGGACAAGATCATGTTCGCCATCTCCGGATCGTTGAACGTGGAAAGCGAGAACGAGAGTACGAACGACAGCCGCATCGGGTTGGAATTCGCCATGCTGAAAAACAAATTATATTTGGCAGCCGAAGCCTATTGGATGAACGTAGGCTTTACCAAACGCCAGAAGATCAACGAACATTACAATTATATCGGCGGTTACATACAGGGCGGTTACTTCGTCGCTCCCCGCGTGCAGGCAGCGTTGCGCTATGACCTGTTCAACCGTAACGGGACAGACAAAGACGGTTTCCTGAACATGCCGGCCGTAGGGGTGAACTATTTCTTCAAAGGATGCAACCTGAAGCTGCAAGCCATGTATCAATTTGTCGGACGTACCGGCCACGACACACAGTTGGACCGCGACAACGACAACCTGGGATTGGCAACCCACTCGGCAACCGCACTGCTCCAGTACACATTTTAAACGGAGGGAAAAGAATGATTTCTATAAGAACTTTTTTATCTGGTTTAATCGCATGGACGGTCCTTTTTGTCTCTTGCGATGACGGACGTATCCCCGAAAAAGACATCGTCATCTCTGAAAAGGGACGGGTAGTCAAATTGGTCGGCGATATATCCGGACTGGACAACTGGCCGTTGAAATACAGGATCACGATCGCGGGATTCAACAGCGCCAGCAATTATGCCGAGACATCAGCCAGAATCATGCCGCCTTCGGACGGGAAACATGTCGAAGTCATAATGGGAGGAATCGCCGACGATGTCGAGACGCTGGAACTTTGCGCCATCGACGCGATGAGCACACGGATCATGACTTTCGAATCAATGGAGGCTCCGGCCACGACCGACACGATCGTTTTCGATGTCGGCACGCTCGACCTCAGCATGTTTGCCGTCATACAGGACCATCTCTTTACGCCAACCTGTGCCAATTGCCACGGCGGAGGCAGCGGGAATCCGGCTGGCAACCTGAATTTGATGCCCGGCAAAAGCTATGTATCTTTGGTAGACGAAGACTCCCACAAATTGCCCGACGTGAAGCGAGTGCAACCCGGCAATGCGGAAGAAAGCCTTCTCTATCAGGTTGTAATGGAACAACACGAAGGTTGGGGATACAACCACTATGGCTTGCTGACCCAGACTCCGGTCCTGAGGACTATTATCAAGGATTGGATTGATGGCGGAGCCTCTCGATAAATAAACAAAATTACAAATAACGACGCACGAAATCGTATGGATTTTAGAAAAATAATAAGTGACGACAAGATTGTGGAAATCCAACTCTCTTCCTTTAACACGGAAGACGGAGTAACAGAGTATCAAGCACTGTTTTCCGTAACGGACCCCAGTCTCCCTTTTAGCGAGCAATTGCAGTCTCTGCAACAAGCCTACACCTATATGACCCGAAATATCCTTGCCGACAACGCTATTGCCGTTTTCCGCCGCTACTTCCTGAGCGATGCCACCAACCAGGCCGACCTGGTCATGGCATGGGAATGCGAAAACTCTTTTTGCGCCCTCTCCATCGTCCAGCAAGCTCCGTTGAACGGAAGCAAGATCGCAATGTGGACCTATTGGCAGACCGACATGGCCGTTCAGAATTATGACAACGGGCTGGTAGAAGCCACGCACAACGGGTACCACCATTTCTGGGGTGGCGGAGCATGCAACAGAGCTTCCAATTCAGAATACCAGACACGGCTTTTGTTGAACGATTACGTCTTGCAACTGACTGAGCAAGGGTGCAGACTGGCCGACGATTGCATCCGCACCTGGTTCTTCGTCCAAAATGTGGATGTCAACTATGCCGGTGTCGTCAAAGCCCGCAAAGAGGTTTTCATCACGCAAAACCTGACGGAAAAGACTCATTATATTTCCAGCACGGGAATAGAAGGACGTAATGCCGATCCGAATGTTTTTGTCCAGATGGATACTTATGCCGTAAAAGGCTTGCAGCCCGGACAAATCCAGTTCCTCTATGCTCCCACTCACCTGAATCCGACCTACGAATACGGAGTGACTTTCGAGCGGGGGACAGCCGTAACCTATGGCGACCGGAAACAAATCTTTATTTCCGGAACCGCAAGCATCGACAACAAAGGCGAAATCGTATATCCGGGAAATATCCTGAAGCAGACGGAGCGCATGCTGGAAAACATCGAGACCTTGCTGCAGGAAGCGGGTGCCGGGTTGCAGGACATTATGCAGGCGATCGTCTATTTGCGCGACCCGGCAGACTATGTCGTGGTCAAGCAATATATCGAAAGCCGGTACCCGTCGTTGCCGCATCTGATCGTACATGCTCCCGTGTGTCGTCCGGGCTGGCTGATCGAAACGGAATGCATAGCTGTCGTACCGGCAGATGCACCTCAATATGCATGCTTATAATCAACCTACTATACAAATGATAAAAGACATGGGAAACATGAAGAACGGAAAATACAGGGAAACAAGCAAGATGAGCGACCTGATATGTGATAATTACCCGATGGTCCTTGTGATGAGCCGCTTCGGCATCGACTTAGGGTTCGGAGAGAAAAACATCGGAGAAGTATGCCGGCAGAATAAGATCGACACACAGACTTTTCTGACTGTCGTCAATTTCCTGACGGAAACCGAGACAGCTCCGGTTGCGGAGATCCATAAGGATATCTCCATCTCTTCGCTTATCACTTACCTGCATAACGCACACGACTATTTCCTGAACTTCCGTCTTCCCCATATCCGCCACAAGCTGACAGAAGCGATCGTGAGCTGCCCCAAAGATGTGGCCTTCGTGATCCGCCGCTTCTTCGACGAATATGCCGAAGAGGTGCACAAGCATATGTTGTACGAGGAGAAGACAGTTTTCCCCTATGTCCGTAATTTGCTGGAAGGAAAGAAAGATCCGAAATATAATATCAGCATCTTCCGTAGGCGGCATGACCAGATAGAGATGAAAATCACGGAACTGAAGAACCTGATCCTGAAGTATTATCCGGGACCGGACAGTGACTTGCTCAACAGTGTCCTGTTCGATATTTTCGCAACCGAACAAGACCTTGCCTCTCATAACCGGGTAGAAGACTACCTCTTCGTACCTGCGATCTTGTCTTTAGAGAAACAATAAAAAAACAGCTGCCATGTCCACAAACATCAAAATAGCGATAGCCGAATCGTCCGCCATCATCCGGTGCGGGTTGGAAACGCTGCTGAAACGATTACCCGGATTCCGTATCCAGATATCCGAGATAACAGCGGCAGACAGTCTGACAGAGGGCTTACGCATTTATAAACCGGACATTCTGATTATAAACCCATCCATTCCGGGAAACTTCAACCTGCAACATCTGAAAGACGAATGCGGTTGCCCGGACATGAGATGTTTCGCCCTTCTGTATAACGTAAGCGACCCGTTGCAGCTCCGCCCCTACGACGACCAAATATCCGTATACGACAGTCCGGACGAATTGAAGCAGAAGCTGGAGCGCCTCAACGCCGAAGAAGTTTCGTCCGAAGAAGGAGAAAGCGACGACCAGCAGACACTGAGCAGCCGGGAAAAAGAGATTGTCGTCTGCGTGGTGAAAGGCATGACAAACCGGGAGATAGCAGACCGCTTGTACCTGTCCACCCACACCGTTATCACCCACCGCCGGAATATCGCCCGGAAATTACAGGTACACAGTGCCAGTGGCCTGACCGTCTATGCCATCGTGAACAAATTGATAGAGCTGAAGGACTTGAACGGCTAACAAACAAGGCCGTTCCTTACTTTATTAAGTAATTTTCAGGACTCAATTTTCAATTTTCAATTAAATAGCCTTATTTTTACGATCTATACTGCGAAAACACAATACACAATATGAACCTGATAAGGAAAACATACGGCACGACGGAGGTACAAATCTCCACTTTTCAATCTTCCAAAGGTATAACAGAATACCACATCTTCTTCCAACAGACGGACTGCATGGAGGATTTCCACTCCCAATTGCAACATATACAAGAGGTCTACACCCGTACGGTGGAAGAGTTGCCGGGTAATCCCGCCGCCATTTTCCGGCGCTATTTCCTGAGCGACGTAACCAACCAGACAGATGAACTGATGGAACAGGAACGCCTTTTCCCCTATTGCGCATTGTCGATCGTGCAACAGGCCCCGATGAACGGGACGAAGATTGCGCTATGGGCCTGGTTGCAGACCGGCGTGCAGACACAAGTGTTGCCCAGCGGGTTGTTCGAGGCGCGTCACGGAGCCTACAGCCAAATCTTAGGAGCCAACCAGTGTAACAGGGCCGCCAATTCGGAATATCAGACCCGCCTGATCTTCCGCGATTATATCCTGCAACTGACGGAAGCCAATTGTACGCTGGCAGCCAACTGCCTGCGCACATGGATCTTCGTTCAGAATGTAGACGTAAATTATCCGGGTGTGGTAAAAGCCCGCAAAGAGGTATTTGCGACACAGGGCCTGACGGAAGAGACGCATTTCATTGCCAGTACGGGGATCGAGGGACGCTATTTCGACCCGATGGTGTTCGTGACAATGGACACGTATGCCGTTTCCGGCATCTGCCCCGAACAGCTCCGCTATCTATATGCATCCGAACATCTGAACCGCACGTACGAATATGGCGTCACGTTCGAACGAGGGACAGCCGTCACATACGGCGACCGCCGCCATGTCTTCATCTCCGGCACAGCCAGCATCGACCGGTACGGGGAAATCGTGCATGCCGGCGATGTCATGAAACAGGCTTCGCGCATGATCGAGAATATTGCAGCCCTGCTGAAAGAGGCGGAAGCCACTTTAGACGATATCATGCAGGCGGTGATCTACATCCGCGATACGGCAGATTATGCACGGGTCAAACGGTATATGGACGAGCACCATCCCAACCTGCCTTATATTATCGTCCGTGCCCCGGTTTGCCGGACCGGCTGGCTGGTCGAAATGGAATGCACGGCGGTGACGGCCAAAGGGGATGAACGGTTTGCGACATTATAACATGTTTTAAAAGAGATCAACCAATCTGATTTTTACGTAATTATGGTGTATTCTTCTTAACGGCTTACGTTTCCGGACAAACATATTTCCGAAAAAGTTATATCTTTGGCGATTCAAACTTCCAAGACAAGAGAGAAAAGCCTATGTATAAGAATGGTAAATATCGGGAGACCGATAAAATGAGCGATCTGATCTGCGAGAACTACCCGATGGTGCTTGTCATGAGTCGCTTCGGTATTGCACTCGGATTCGGAGAAAAGAACATCGGAGAGGTATGCCGCCAAAACGGTGTCGATCCCTGCACGTTCCTGACCGTCGTGAACTTCCTGACGGAAGAGGTATCCGAGCCGGTGACAAACATTGACAAATGCCTGTCGATCGAGGCTTTGATCGCTTATCTGCATAAGGCACACGCCTATTTTCTGGACTTCCGCCTCCCCCATATCCGCCGTAAGCTGACAGATGCAATTGCCGGCTGCCCGAAAGACGTGGCGTTCGTCATTACCAAATTTTTCGACGATTATGCGACGGAGGTAAACAAACACATGCTGTATGAAGAAAAGACGGTATTTCCTTATGTACGGGGATTGCTGAAGGGGGTGAGAGACCCGAAATACAACATAACGATCTTCCGGAAACATCACGACCAGATAGAAATGAAGATCATCGAACTGAAAAATATCCTGATCAAATATTATCCGGGACCGGGCAACAACTTGCTGAACAGTGTCTTGTTTGATATTTTTGCAACCGAGCAGGACTTGTCATCCCACAACCATGTGGAAGACTTTCTTTTCGTGCCGGCAATCCTGGCTCTCGAAAAAACAATACAGTGAACCTATGAGCACTTCATTAAACATAGCGATTGCCGAACCGTCCGCCATCATTCGGGGCGGGCTCGAAGCGATATTGAAACGGCTTCCCGGGTTCCGCATCCAGCTCATCGAAATCGCCACGGCGGAACTTCTGATGGAGACGCTTCGCTCGCACAAACCGGATATGCTGATCATCAACCCGTCGCTTCCCGGCTTCTACACCATGCAGCTTCTCAAAGAGGAAACCGGCTGTACGGAAATGAAATGCATAGCCTTGCTGTATGCCGTCGCCGATCATGCTTTACTCCGGCTCTACGATGACCAGATCAGCATCTACGACAGCCCGGAAGAAATCCGCCACAAACTGGAACGCCTCCACATGCCACCGGAGAAGGAGATCGAAAACGAAGAACAGCAGACGCTCAGCGCACGTGAAAAAGAGATCGTAGTCTGCGTTGTCAAAGGGATGACAAACCGCGAAATAGCCGACCGGTTATTCCTTTCCACACACACCGTCGTCACCCATCGGCGCAACATCGCCCGGAAACTGCAAGTACACAGTGTCAGCGGCTTGACTGTATACGCCATTGTCAACAAATTAGTCGAACTGAACGATATTCACTTATAATCCGTGAAAGGGACGGGCTTGCCGCCCTCACGTCATACCTTAGAAGTATATCTCCCCGAAAAACTCCGGACAATGGAAGTTCGGGGCAGGAAGGCCGATCGGATTCCAACTGACAAAATGCGGGAATTCCGTATCGTCTGCACATTTATAAAAATTGCCCATTATTTTCTCAGGCAGGTTGTCAGGATCGAGCCCCATCAACCGGAAAGGGATGGCAACCACCAATTCCCAGCTATAAATCCCCAATTTTTCTGCGAAAGCGACATGAGGCAGGCTTGAAAAACGCCGTATGGAAGCGTATTCTTTGGCTGTCAGCGATTTCTTCGAATCACGCGATTCCCGATAGGAAGCATCGCATGTCCCGATACAGTTAAACTCAAAATTGTAGTAATTGGGATCGTCCAGCCGCTTCATAAAAAATTCCACGCAACTGTCCTGGTAGACAGGCGAACCGTCCACTTCATAAAGAGCTTTCAGAGAATTGCCTTTTACAAAGTAACGAATATACAGACTCTCTTTCGATCTTGCGATATCGAATGCCACGATAGGCTTATAGGGATATTCTTCCCAGTTAATCACATCGATCGACTCTCGCCGGGCTTTTTCCATCAAAAAGCCTACAGATGACAGGTCCAGTACATCCAGCGTTTCCAAATAAGGGACTTTCAGTTTCTTCATTTCAATTATAGATTTGGAGCATTGGTTGATGCCAATAAGAAGTCAGCAATACGGACAAAATTCCGATAACCGACAAAATGATAATGATCGATCCGACAATCCTATTTAACAACCATATACCTCTCACATTAAACCATTTTTTTAATTTTGCCACTACATAAGTAATTCCGAACCACCAAAGGACAGCTCCCACCCCTATAAAAGCAATGCCGCTCAACAACATCCAGACAGAATGTTCAGGCAAGACAAAGCCAAAACGGGCAAACAAACCAATATATAGCAAGACAATTAAAACGTTGCTAAAGGTAAGAAGAAAAGCTGTAATAAAATCCTGGGTGAAAGATAACTTTTTCTCCCGCTGCTTTTTTAAATTCCTTACAGGATTGGATTGAAAAATATAGTAACCGAAAACACCCAATACGACACTGCCGATCAATTGCAAGGGAGCCTGGTTCGCCTCCACAAAGTTCACCACGACCCCCATTCCCAGACAGGTCAGCGTAGCGTAAATCACGTCTGACAGAGCAGCCCCTAATCCGGTAACAAACCCGTGCCAGCGTCCTTTGTTCAGCGTTCGTTGTATACACAGCATACCGATCGGGCCCATCGGGGCGGAAACCAGCACGCCAATAACAATTCCTTTACTAATCAATCCAAGCATTATCCTTTTATTTTCTGCCTTATGAATTTGCAAAGATAACGCAAACCGAAAACAGAATAAAACGAGCTTGTTCATTTTTAACTAAAAAACGCCTGTAGGAATGTTTTTTAGACAACCTACAGGCGCTTTTACTCTTTATGCAAAAAGGCTATTTTGCCTTTTCTTTTTCTAAAATAGCTTTCATCTTAGCAACGATTTCGGGATGTTCGGCTGCCAGATTCTTCTTTTCGCCGATGTCCTGCTTCAAGTTGTAAAGCTGTTCTTCCTTGCTGTTGCCCAACTCGATATTCGTCAGTTTCTGGTAGGCGGCTCCATTGCTCGGAGCGATATACTTCCATTCGCCGTCGGATACAGAAAGAGAACCGGCAACTTCAACCACATAGTCGCGCCCTTTCAAATCCTTTCCCAAGAATGCGTCCAGGTGGTCCTGACTGTCTGGGCCGGCTCCTTCTTCGAGCGTCTTACCCATCAGGCTTGCCATGGAGGCATACAAATCGACCTGCGATACCAATGCATCGGAAACACCCGGTTCCACCTGGGCCGGCCAGCTCACGATCATCGGAACACGCGTACCGGCTTCGAAGATGCTGTATTTACCTCCACGGAACGGCCCCCAGGGTTTATGATCGCCCAACAATTCCACGGCCCGGTCTGCATAACCGTCATCCACAACAGGACCATTGTCGCTACTCAATACGATCAACGTGTTTTCGGCAATGCCGGCTTTTTCGAGCGCTGCCATCACTTCTCCTACAGTCCAGTCGAATTGCAGCAAAGCATCGCCACGAGGACCCATGCCGCTCTTGCCGACAAAACGGGGATGCGGCCAGCGGGGGACGTGCGCATCGTTGGTCCCGACATACAGGAAGAACGGTTCATCTTTGTGGTTTTCGATAAATTGGACTGCCTTCACCGTGATGCTATCCGCTATATTCTCATCTTCCCACAAGGCCTGCTTGCCCCCTTTCATGTAGCCGATACGCGAAATGCCGTTCACGATCGCCATATCATGCCCGTGGTTCGGACTCGGTTTGAGCTTCGTCAACAGCTCTGGATGGTCTTTGCCCAACGGCTCGCCCGGAAACGGTTCTTTATAACTGACTGCTATCGGGTCGTTAGGGTCAAGATTGACGATCCGCTGGTTTTCGACGAATACACAGGGGACACGGTCGGCCGTGGCTGCCATCAGATAGGAGTAATCGAAACCGATATCCGTCGGGCCGGGCGTGATAAAGCCGTTCCAGTCCTGCGTTCCGGTCTTGTCACCCAATCCCAAATGCCATTTCCCGATCGCCCCGGTCACATAGCCGCATTCGCGGAACATATCGGCAACGGTCGGTTGTTCGGGACGGATCACCATTCCGGCATCTCCGGCAGCAATCCCCGTATCGTTCCGTCTCCAAGCATAATGCCCCGTAAACAGCGAATAGCGCGAAGGCGTACTGGTCGCAGCCACCGCATGCGCATCCGTAAAGCGGACACCTTGCGCCGCCAAGCGTTCCACATTCGGCGTATGGATCGTCTTCGATCCGTTGCAACTCAAGTCGCCATAACCGATATCATCGGCTATCAGGAAAATAACGTTCGGCCTCTGCTGCCCCCCCTTCTCTTCCGTCTTTTGTTTGTTCCCGGAACAGGAGGCCAACAAGGTGGCCCCTATTCCTAATACGATTGTTGATTTCATGATAATAAAATTATTTGTATCGCTTCAAGCATCATATACACTGCCCCTATCGCAAATTCGGATTGATATCCTGTTCGGATTGCGGGATCGGCCATTTATAATCCTGATCCTGACGGAAAGCACGGCTGTTTACCCACCATCTGCCATATTTATCAGGTTCACCGTCCGGTTTCACACTTACACGCTTCGAACCGGGGAAAGGAGCACCGTAAATATCGCCATTTAATACTTCATGTGCAATACCCCAACGCAACAAGTCCCAATAACGGATTCCTTCCATCGCCAGTTCGACACGACGCTCGTTCCGTAAAATAGGACGCAACTTCTCGGCACTCACAGAAGTGAGTGCCGGCATCTGTACAGATGCACGACCTCTTACCTTATTGATGGTTTCATCCAACAAGGCTTGCGTGATCCCCTCACCGGCTTCCAATTTGGCTTCCAAATAACTCAACAACACTTCCGCATAACGGATAACAGGAATATTTCCTCCATAACTGTTCAAGTCACCGGAAAAAGTTTCATCAAAATACTTACGCATCATAAAACCGGTCTGCGTGGTCTGTCCTCCCATCACCTTATCCGGGCTCTGAGAATCCGGATGACAATCGTAAACAGCTCCTTTAAAAGTGGAACCATTATAATAGATGGTATAGTCCAGACGCGGATCTCTGTTTTCTCCCAGATTATCCGGATTGTACAGCGGGCTATCATAACTGAACGGCGTACCATCCTTGAACTGATAGGCTTCAAACAAACCGGCTGCCACATTAATCAGACACCAGCCACCGTCTTTTACCGGGAAAGCATGTTGCGGCATCGCATTTCCGGCCTGGTCTTGCAAATACTGCATAGAAAAAATATTTTCACTGCTATTCTCGTTTGAGGGCAAGAAAAGGGAAGCATAATCCGGGTCGATCGCATTGTCACCCAAGTCTATGATCTGCTTATAAGCAGCTGCCGCTTCGCTATATTTCTTGGCTGCCAACAACGTACGCCCTAAAAAGGCGAGAGATGCCTGCTTACTTGCACGTCCGGTTTCGGAACCTTTCAAATCCTTGAAACGAGGTAGGTCGGCGGCAGCTTCAGTAAACTCTTTAATAATGAAATCTGTTATTTCCGCTTTCGTATTTTTCTCTACCGTATTGGCCTCATCTTTGGTCAGAACCTTCGTCACCAACGGTACATCCTGAAAAAACTGAGACAGATAAAAATACTGGGCAGCCCGGATAAAACGAGCTTCAGCCGTGAAACGGGCTACGACAGCCGGATCACTCAGGTTGCCGATACCTTCCAGAAAACGGTTACAACGAGCAATCTTAGCATACGAGTTTTCCCAATAAGCTTTCGTATAAGCATTATTCGACAATAAAGTTCCATTTGTCATCTTATGGAAATTCGAATTCGTTCCACGACGGTCGTAGGCATTATCCGTAGGGAATTCCATAAAAATCAAACCACCATACGACCACCAGTCCGTCGGGGTATATTCCGGAGAGTTAAACAATATATTTCCTTTATAAACACCGGTTAAAGCCAACTCAGCATTGTCTTCGCTGGTCCAGAAATCATTTTCTGCAAACTTATCCAGCGGATTCCGGTCCAGATCACACGATACGAAGGTTGTCGTTGCCGCCAGTAAAGTGAAAATAAAATATTTAATTCGTTTCATGTTTTTTAGAATTTAAAGTTTACACCAAATGTATAAGTTGCCAATATCGGATAATAGTTTCCGGAAGTATTGATCTCCGGGTCCCATCCTGGTTTATACTTGTTCCAACAAAGAGGATTCTCAGCTTGTACATACACGCGTAAGTTGCTGATCTTGGCAGCCTGTAACATCTTCTTCGGGAACGTATATCCCAACTGAATGTTTTTCAGACGGATGTAAGAAGCATCTTGAGTCCAGAAATCAGATGTAACGATATTCGGCGTCGTGGAGTTACTCAAATCCTCCAATCTCGGATAATCCGGATAACGAGTCGGATTAGCCGGGTCAAAACGTCCTTCTGCCTGCCATTTCTGGATATTACCGTCACCTCTGAAAGCCCAACCGGCAAAGCCGTCCAACAGACCAGTCACACCGGCAACCCCTTGCAACAACACCGATAGGTCTACACCCTTATATTCAACACCCAAGTTCAAGCCGAAAGTAAATTTCGGAATACGGGATCCCAAATACACACGATCATAATTCGGATCGATCTTACCGTCAGGCACACCGTCCGGTCCACTGATATCTTTATAGCGGATATCTCCCGGCTGAGGATTTGGAGTGACCTTGCTCTGGTCATGCCAGGATTTTATATCATTTTCATCCAAGAAGACACCGTCAGATACATAACCGTAATACATCTGAATCGGATAACCGATAAACAAATCGCTACCATTTCCGACCATACCGTTCAACTGTTCCACATTACCGACACCCAAAGTCGTCAGTTTATTCTTGATAATAGATAAGTTGGCATTCACATTGTAAGAGACATCCCCGATTTTATTACGATGTCCTACTTCAAATTCCCAACCGAAGTTCTTCAACTCCCCGGTATTCATCTCCGATATCTTCTGTCCCAAAATTGTAGAAACACTTCCACTCGGTTTATACAGAATATCGTATGTACGGCGATTAAAATAGGAAGCATTCACACTCAGCAGACCGTTCCAGAAGACAGCCTCCAGGCCACCGTCGATGGTTTCCGTCTCTTCCCATTTGATTGTCGGGTCTACAGCGGTCGTGACAGCAGCACCTTGTGTATAAGTATCTCCAAAAGGATAGTTCTGTCCCAGTTCATATACGGACTGGTAGGGATAGTTACCGATATTCTGATTACCAAGGCGTCCCCACGATACTTTCAGTTTTAAGTTGGAGATAAAACCAAGAGACTCATTTTCCTTAAAGAAATTTTCCTCCGACAATCTCCAACCGGCTGCGACAGAGGGGAAGAAACCGAACTTCTTACTTTGAGGAAAACGAGAAGAACCGTCATAACGAACTGTAGATTCAAACAGGTAACGTTCGTTGAAATTATAACGAAGACGTCCAAAACCGGATTGGATCGCCCAAGCATTACCGGTACCTTCCGATTTCTGGTTATCCGGTGAACCGGCATTCAGATAAGGCAGGTCGTTTCCAGGGAATTTATCGCGTGAACCTTGTACATAACGGTAGTCTTCTTGTTCCCAGGAGTAACCGGCTAAGATTCCGAACGTATGTCCGCCGATCGTCTTATTATATTCGGCTGTCGCCTGAAAAGTCTTATAAATCGTCTTCCCCATCTTATGCTTCAACTCGGACGGACCTAACACACGATCGCCGGAAAGCTTCATCGTCGAACGGTAAGTACGTTCTTCGTCGTTCGTATAAGTATATGCCCCGATAGCGGACAATTGCAAATCTTTGATCGGATTATAATCCAAGCGGACATTGGCATTTAAAGAAAATTCCGGATTCTCATAAAAAGAATCACTCTTGATCCATCCGGCAGGCGTCCCGTGCAATTCACGTCCGGCGCCAAACGTGCCGTCAGACAATACAGTCGGTGTAAGTCCGGGAAAACGCAAGGCTTTTTGAATAAGGATCAACATATTGCTGGCATCGTCACCACCCGGAGCCATCGGTTCTTTCCGATTGCCATACACACCGGACAAACGACTGGTCAATTTTAATCCCGGTAAAATCTCGTTAATCAGATTCGCACGGGCATTATAGCGCTGGTAATCGTTTTTCTCCACGATACCATTCTGTTTCAGATAACCAAACGAAACCATGTATTTGTTTTCGGCATTACCACCGTTAATTGTCACGTCATGTCCGGTCTGTAAACCTTTACGGGAAAAAACTTCATCCAGGTAACGAGCATTGGCATAATGATCCGGATCGCTACCATCTCTGAACTTCTGAATTTCTTCCTGTGTATAAGCCTCACGTCCTACCGCTTCATTATAAAGAGTCGCATATTGCCAAGTATCGACAAATTCCGGCAATGCCGTAGGCGTATTGAAACCGACATATCCGTTATAGCCGACAGAGACTTTACCTTCCTTGCCTGTCTTCGTCGTCACCAGGATAACACCGTTTGCAGCACGTGATCCGTAGATGGCAGCCGTCGAAGCATCCTTCAATACGGAAATCGACTCAACATCTTCCGAACTGACATCGTTCAACTTGCCGGGGATACCGTCGATCAGCACCAAAGCATCCGATTTGTCGCTTTCCCCGCCAAAGGAACCGACACCACGTACACGGATCTCACCGCCACTATTACCCGGACGTCCCGAACGCTGGATTACAGTCACACCCGCCATCTGCCCGGTCAGGGCATTCGACAACTGTGGAGTCGAACGATTTTCGAGTTTCTCGCTACCGATCTGGGCGATTGAACCGATCACATTCACTTTCTTTTCCGTACCGTAACCGACAACGACTACTTCTTCCAAAGCTTGTGAATCTTCTACCAATTCGATTGCATAGTCTGTCTTGTCGCCTACCGTCAGTTCCTTCGAAATATAACCGATATAGGAAATCTGTAACTTGGCGCCTTTCGGGGCATCAAGGGAGAAATGACCGTCCATATCAGTAATCGTCCCGTTTGTCGTGCCTTTCACCACTACATTTGCACCGGCGATCGGGCCGAAAGCATCCGAAACGACACCGGTGATCTTACCATCTTGCTGTACTTTTCCCAACAAGACGATCTTATTGTCTTCTATACGATAGTTATAAGAAGATAGAATTTGGTTCAAAACATCTTTAATATTCCCGTTTTTGACATTCAGATCAACATGTTTCGTCATATCAATGGCAGAGTGGCTGAAAAAAAACACAAATTGCGTGTTTGCTTCAATTGTTTTAATCGCTTCTTCAAGCGTCACATCAGACAGGCTCAAATTTATTTTCGTATTCTGGGCATAACTTTCCACTGCAGACAGTTGGAAAAAGGAAATGGCAACAAATAAGAGTATTAGCTTCATTTTCCTGAATAAATTAATGTTAAGAAAGGGTATGGTACTCCCATACGTGGACTTTTTTTTCATACTTTTGAATGTTTAAAGTTTTACATTTTGCTCTCACGCTCTTACCTTTGAGAGCAGTTTGTTTAGTTTTACATCAGGCGGATGCTGGTAACATCTGCCTGATTTTTTGATGTTTCTCTGAGTCTTAGACCATAGGCAATTTATTTATTGATTACAACTTATTTAGGACTGATTATTATCTTATCTCCCTCGATTGTATAGCGAATCGGGCTGATCAAGGTCAACAACTTCAAGATTTCTTCCGGTGATTCTTTCCGGATGGTCAACGACAGGCGATGATCGAGCGGAACTCCTTTCCTGCATTCTATATCTATATTGTACCAGTGCTTCATCCGGTGCAGGATGGTCGACAGTTTTTCATTCGTGCAGACCAGTTTGTCACCGATCCAGATAATATAATCGGAAGCATCCACCTCTGCCAGACTATAAGTTCCGTTCTGCCTGTTACAGGAAATCCGTTGGTTCGGTTTCAAGACAATCCCGCTGCTCATACCGGACAAAAGGACTTCCACCTTACCCGAAAGCAAGGTCGTTTCGATCGTTTCCTTATTCTCGTAATTCTTGACATTGAAATGGGTGCCCAACACATTAACGACCATCCCGTCCGTCTCCACAAAGAAAGGAGCCTTTTCATCCCGCACAACTTCAAAATATCCTTCCCCTTCCAACTTCACAGAGCGCTTATTATCAGAAAAACGATCCGGATAGACCAGCATACTGCCGGCATTCAGCCAAACGGTTGTCCCATCCGGCAAAGTCACAGCCCCTTTGCTGTCTTTTCCCATAATGACACGGTTCTGCACGATCGGTTCAGAGGATAACGAATCCATTGTTTGTTTGCTCCCGGTGAGATATCCACCTAACAAACAAACAAATAAAATAGCGACAGAAGCGGCTGCTTTATAGAAATAAGAAAGTCGTAGACGTTTTTGTTTATTCTTTGATACTTCTACCAGTTGTGCAAAACGGTCAAAAGCCCGTTTTGCATACTCTGGATAATCCAGAGGGTTGTGAGTTTCCAACCACCGGTCTCTTATTTCGGAAAAAGTTTTCTTATTCTCCTCGCCGGCCCTCAACCAACCAAGCAAAACTTCCTTCTCCTTTTCCGATGCATTTCCTTGTAAATATTTTAGTATTATATCGTTCATCCTTGATTACATTCTTTATATCTATCACAAAACAAAAGGGGACATCCCTACCTCCGAATCAAAAAAAATTCTATTTTTGCTAGAAATTATTCAGAAAAAGGCAAGATATCATGAATATATCGGAAGAATACAGTGCGAAAAAGCTACGCGTCAGGACAAAAGACATCGCCCTGTTCCGAGAACTGTTTGACTCCTATTTTCGAATACTTACGACCTACGCCTACCGTTTCGTCAATGACTGGCAGACCGCCGAAGACATCACTCAAGATGTTTTCATGTCGCTTTGGGAAAAGAAAGAAAGCATCGATTTCGACGATCCGATCAAACCCTACCTTTATCGTGCCGTTTACAACCGTTCCATCAATTACCTGAATTCAGCTCTGATGCAGAAGCGAATCGAAGGAGCAGAGACGATAGACGAACTGATCAACCGGGAAATCCTCAGCTACAACCAACATGACACGCTCCTGCTGAAAGAGATCACCGACGAGATCAACCAGTTTGTCGACACTCTCCCCCCTCAATGCCGGACTGTCTATAAATTGAGCCGCGAAAGGAATCTAAGGAATAAAGAAATAGCCGCCCGGTTAGGGGTCAGCGAAAAGACGGTAGAAAAACATCTCTCCAAAGCACTAAGCGAGATACGCAACCACTTGGTACGCCTTGATATACTTTCCATACTAATCTGCCTGATCAACAGTTCCTCCGGTCATTAGTTTTTGACTTATTAGAAAAACCAGATCGATCTTGAACCCCGCCCTCAGGTAACCGCCCGGCTAATTCGGTTCATGCCGCTAACTAAGTCAAAGCATCCGAAGAACTAAATGAAAACATATAGTAAAGTATCTATTGGTAGTTACCACCAATTGTCCTTATGTAGTACTACTAATCGACAATAGGTAGTACCACATAAGAAGGATAGGTAGTACTACATATCGGTAACATGCTATATGCTTTGAATTAGTTTACTATGACTTTCGAATTAGTTTTTAGCATGTTCCGGATTAGTCGCTCCATGAGAACCGGTTCTTAAATGGCACTTTTGATTCAAAAACGAGCAAGAGAGGAACGATCGTAATAGATACGGTTTCGGGTGGCGATATTGCTATACGCCTAATAATAAACCTTATACACATGCAAAAAGCGGTTGTACCCATGATAGTATGATACTTGAATATCCATCCATCATGCCAACCATCATGCGACATAAACATTGATATTCATACGATACGAAATAAAAATGATAGTATGACAGTTCTCGCCCCATCCTTGCCTGTTATTTACCAAGGGAAGTTATCAGGGTCATTCTTTTCGTATGTACGTAGATTCCTGTTCAACCCACTAATAGTTTCCATCTCTTTTGGTGATAACTCAAAATCGTAGATGCAGAGGTTTTCACCTGTGTAGTCATCATTATCGCAACGAGGTATTGTAATGAGTCCTCGCTGCATGTGCCAACGAAGAATAACTTGGGCAACAGATTTGTTGTAACGTCGTGCTATCTCCTCGATGGTCGGATCATTCAAAACACCATTGGTACCTTGTCCGAGTGGTCCCCATGCTTCCACCTGTATATCTTTGCCGAAATTGAAGTCCACATTTGCTTGCTGTGTCATGTAAGGATGGATTTCTATCTGATTAATCACTGGACGTATCCTTGCATACAAGAGCAAAGAATCGATATGATGGGGATTAAAATTGCTCAATCCGATACTACGTATCTTTCCTTTATCTACATATTCTTCAAGAATTTTCCATGTCTCTTCTATATGTCCTGCCACAGGCCAATGGATAAGAACAAGGTCGATATAGTCGAGACCCAAATCATTGAGACTGTTGTCTATAGACTGGCGAACAGTCTTATTGCGCATTTCTGTAGTATTCACTTTGGTTGTAATGAAAAGCAACTTGCGGTCGATGCCACTTTTACGGATGCCTTCGCCCACTTCTTTTTCATTGCCATACCCTTGTGCTGTATCTATCAAGCGAAAACCCGTCTTGACGGCATGGCACACTCTTTCAGCGGCATCTTCCTTTACTGCAAATGTTCCTATTCCCAATTGTGGCATCTCAATGCCATTGTTCAGTTTGATTGTTGGTATAACGTTCATCTTCTGTGCTTTTATTGTGCCTGTCATTCCTACAAGGAGCATAACAAGGCCTGTTAATATACTTATTCTGTTGTCATATCTTTCGTTATGCTTACACTCATCCTTGAATATAATCCAGGGTTATCAAGTAACTCGACTGCCAAGTTTACAACAGAACTCAACGTGGTTTCATACCCTTTGGCCTGTTCTCCCTTGAATGTAAGCACAAAATCTGACGCATCGCCTTCTGTCATCAAATAACCAGGCCGAATGACAGTATAATTGAGATTACTTGCTTCAATAGCCTCCACTGCGTCACGATTAGGTATCTGCTCTGCATTGTTTCTGACATTGTCTTCGTCATCAAGTTCGACAGGTATCTCGTTATATATACCCACAGCTCCCATGAAAACAAGTCGTGAAATGCCGTTTCCTTCCATTTCGGCAATGATGTTCTTGGCGACTATCGGCAAATCTTCACCTGATACAGCGCAGAACACGGTATCACAGTCTGCCATGGCCGTCCGAAGACTTGAAGCATCCGTAGCATCACAATTCACTACACGGCAATCTGCATTTTCAAGAAAATGTTCTTTTGCATGGCGTGCAGCCAAGACTAACGGCCTATTATCAGAAAGACAGTGCATTTTCTTGACAATAGCTTGCCCTAACATTCCAGAAGCCCCCAATATTAATGTCCTTTTCATTTCTATCCTTAATTTATAACACGGTTACAAAAATAAGGCGTGGAAGAGGCTGAAGAAGAACACAAAACAACGAAAGAAAAGCCAAAATTACTGATATTGAATAAAATGGCAACGACAAAGGGAATTATGGTTGTTTTTCCCTTATTTTTGCAGCAAAGTTACAGATGAATTTGTTTTTTGACCATGGCAAAGGAATATGATATAAAGGTAAGAAGTGTACATGACTACAATGCTTTTGTCGGAGCGGAAGATCACCATGCACTTGTAAGCATCATCCATTATAATGACTTGCCTCCCATACGCCATTGCCGGTGTTTGTGGGGAATATATGGCATATTCTTGTTAGAAGATGAAGAAGAATCCCTCGAATATGGTTCTGGGCATTACAACTATTCCCAGAGTTCCATCGTATGCGTGGCACCATCTCAAATAGGTGGTTCTGCTGATGATGGAACTCGTTTTCAACGGAAAGGCTGGGCTTTATTATTTAGTCCGGAAGTGTTTCAAGGCAAAACTTTCGAGAAATCTCTTCTTCGTTTTGAGTTCTTCAAATATCATGTCAATGAAGCTTTGGTGGTGGACAACCAAGAGCAGAAACAGATGAAGAACTTATTGGAAATGCTGCAAGGCGAACTCTACGAAGAACGCCAAGACTGCAATCTGATAGAGAAGATTATCGAACTGCTGCTTGTTCTTTGCAACAAACTGTTTAACAAGCAATACAGTCTGCCTTTGGGAACAAAAAGAATCCATATCATAAGCAGAATGGAAAAAACGTTGGCTGACTATTATCAAAAAGAACAGCAACACCTATTAGGCGTGCCAACGGTAAAATACTGTGCCAAGCATTTATGTGTCGCTCCAAATTACCTGGGTGATTTGGTAAAGGAAGAAACTGGCGAAAACGCTCACATATATATCGCCAAGCATATAGTCAGACTATCCAAAGGAATGCTCATGTCGGGAAAATCTGTGACCGAGACATCTTATTCTTTAGGTTTTGATTATCCTTCACATTTCGGTCGTTTTTTCAAACGTATAGAAGGTATAACCCCAAGTGAATACATTAAGCGAATGAAAGTAAAATAGGCAGCGGTTCTTATCAGTTACAAGTCATTGTCAACGTACTTGTGAACTTTTGGAACCCTCTGCCCCTGTCGGCATTGGGACATATCCGCTTTCCTTTACGATTTTTTGCCTGGCTGTTGTTGTCAAGAATTCAAATAGTTTATAGGCTTGGGATGTTTTGTCTACATCAGAGCGCACGGCTGCATATATTTCTGATATGTAAGGGTATGTATTGTTTGAAATATTTTCTTTGTTAGGTTCTACCCCATTAATCCCTATGGATTTCGCCCAAGTCTCGTCTCGTGCCATAATACTATAATAGAAATAGGGAGTAAAAGCTATGCCGTTTTCGTCCATGCGCAAAGAAAAGAAAGGTCCAGCCATGCCATGTGTGATCATTTCCGGCCAATCAATCATTGTCAGGCCCTGCATAACCATAGTTTCCATTTTCTCTTGACTGCCTGAATTGGCATCTCTTATATAAGGATTGATCGTTGCCTCGTTTCCGCCAACTTCTTTCCAGTTTCTGACTTTGCCCGTATATATATCTTGTATCTGTGAAATGGTCAGATTGGTTACAGGATTCTTTTCAGGGACAATAAATATGAAAGCATCACGGCCAATAGGGCGTTCAATCAATGACACTCCTTTGTCGTCTGCATAGGCTTTTTCATCTCTCGATATATTACGAGAGGCTATTATGAGCTGAACGTTGCCATCGATTAAGTTCGTGTATGAACCATGAGTCGTGCTACAATTCAATTTGCTGTCTAGCAATCGCGCCTCTTCTTGCGAAATATCCGCATTATCATAGTCGATCTTACAATACCATATTTGATCCAAAACAGCATGATTCCACCAAGTATAAGACAATCCCAATACTTTTGCCGCCAAGATGACACTTAGTGGCTGGGTGGATGTTGAACAATCTATCACAGGGAAGTCTTCTATAGTCATAACGGGAGTTTCCTCGTCTATGACATCATTTGACTCACAACTTACCACTGACATTGATATGGCAAGAAACAGAATTAATTGTTTTACTTTTATCGATATTCCTTTCATATTCATATTCATTTCCATGTTCATTACAATAGCGAAGATTATATTATTGCTTTCCGTCGGGATTGGTCTCTTTCTCTACTTCAACGTCAATCCTTTCTATCTTAAAAATGACAGGCCGTGTGCCATCACTGCAACAAGCGATCATCATCTTTTCGTCATTTGTCCATCCCTTCATGATGCTGCCTCCTTGCAATGCGGCATACACATAACGACTGATCGCATCCCATGCTTCCGAACAAAACCGGCCATCAAGCATATGCCAAAAGTCATCCCTGCTGCCATTGCGTTCGAGAAGGAACTCATCACCCGGTTTGAAACAAGGACAAGGCCCGCTATTGGGATCTGCCAAATATTTTTCTTGATAATCCTTATAGCACTTGCATTCAAGGACAGTAATCTTACATTTATGTTCTATAGCCATGATTTATTATTGAGTAAAATATAACTCACTTTTTTGTTTGTAAAGATACAGCGACTTATCGAGAGGTACAAATTTATTTTCTTCAACAGATTTGGGGGAAATTCAGTTAGTAAGCACTATCTTTGCACTTTGTAAGCGAGGGATATCCTTTGTTATCTCCCGCATGAACGGAATACCATTAATAAATCGACGATATGATTCTATTCTTTCAATCTCCAACAAAGACGGTGTTAGCTGTGGAGGCTGCACACGCTTTCTCTCCTGAAGATGTAGAAAAATTAGTTTGGGCTTTTAGCGAGGCAAAACCTCTCCAAGCTGAAACATTGGAAGGCTGGTATGTTGGTCCACGCCGGGAAATGATCACCCCGTGGAGTACGAATGCCGTGGAAATCACCCAGAATATGGGACTCACCGGAATCTCACGTATCGAGGAATACTTCCCCGTTTCTTCCGGTGAAGCAGAACATGACCCGATGTTGCAGCGTATCTACAACGGTCTGGACCAGGACATCTTCACGATCAGCAAACAACCGGACCCGATTGTTTATATCGAGGATATTGAAGCCTACAACAAACAAGAAGGACTGGCATTGAGCGATGAAGAAGTAGCCTACCTCAACGAAGTAAGCCAGAAGCTGGAACGTAGGCTGACCGACAGCGAAGTGTATGGTTTTGCACAGGTGAACTCGGAACACTGCCGTCACAAAATCTTCGGCGGTACATTCATTATCGACGGAGAAGAGAAAGAAAGTTCTCTCTTTAACCTGATCAAGAAGACATCGGCGGAAAACCCGAACAAATTGGTTTCCGCCTACAAAGATAACGTGGCTTTCAACGAAGGCCCGGTAATCGAACAGTTTGCCCCGGCAAGCGGCGACAAACCTGATTTCTATGAAGTAAAAGAAATCAAATCGGTTATCTCTCTGAAAGCAGAAACCCATAACTTCCCGACAACGGTCGAACCGTTCAACGGTGCGGCTACCGGATCGGGAGGTGAAATCCGCGACCGTCTGGGCGGTGGAAAATCCTCTCTGCCGATTGCCGGAACAGCCGTTTACATGACATCTTATCCGCGTACGGAAGGTGCACGTGAATGGGAAAAGATACTCGATCCGCGCCCTTGGCTGTATCAGACTCCGGAACAAATCCTGATCAAAGCCTCCAACGGTGCATCCGATTTCGGTAACAAGTTCGGACAGCCGCTGATCTGCGGTTCGGTCCTGACATTCGAACACGAAGAGAACAAGAAGAAATATGCTTATGACAAGGTGATCATGCTGGCCGGCGGTGTCGGTTATGCCAATATGCGCGATGCCTTGAAGGGCAATCCCGAACCAGGCGAAAAAGTAGTCCTGTTAGGGGGCGACAACTACCGCATCGGCATGGGCGGCGGCGCTGTCTCTTCCGTAAACACGGGCCAATATACCAGCGGTATCGAGTTGAACGCCGTACAGCGTGCCAACCCGGAAATGCAGAAACGTGTTTCCAACGTGATCCGTGCGATTGCCGAATCGGACAACAACCCGGTCATCTCCATCCACGACCACGGTGCTGGCGGTCACCTGAACTGCCTCTCCGAATTGGTGGAAGCGACCGGCGGACATATCGACATGAGCCAGTTGCCTGTCGGCGACCCGACACTCTCCGCCAAGGAAATCGTGGGCAACGAAAGCCAGGAACGTATGGGCTTGTTGATGAAGGAAGAAGATGTTGCTCGCGTAAAACGTATTGCCGACCGCGAACGTTCACCGATGTACGTGGTGGGTGAAACGACCAACGACATGAAATTCGTCTTCGAACAGGCCGACGGCGTGAAACCGATCGACATCAAGCTGGAATATATGTTCGGTAAACCGCCAAGAACGATCATGAAGGATCATACGGTCGAAGAGACATACGCTCCGGTCGTTTATAAAGAATCCGAACTGCATCACTACCTGGAAAACGTGCTTCAGTTGGAAGCTGTTGCATGTAAGGACTGGTTGACCAACAAGGTAGACCGTTCGGTGACAGGCAAGGTTGCACGCCAGCAGTGCCAAGGTGAATTGCAGTTGCCGTTGAGCGACTTGGGTGCAGTAGCTTTGGATTACCGTGGAAAAGCGGGTATCGCTACTTCCATCGGCCATGCTCCGCAGGTGGCGATGATCGACCCGGCAGCCGGTTCTGTCATGGCGATTGCCGAATCATTGACAAATATTGTTTTCGCTCCGTTGTCCGATAAGTTGTCGGGCGTATCTTTGAGTGCCAACTGGATGTGGCCGTGCCGCAACGAAGGCGAGGATGCCCGTCTGTACAAGGCAGTCCAGGCTGCTTCAGATTTTGCTTGCGCATTGGGTATCAATATCCCGACCGGCAAAGACTCCCTGTCCATGACACAGAAATACGGCGACGATAAGGTGCTTGCTCCGGGTACGGTGATTATTTCCGCCGGTGCAGAAGTCAGCGACATCCGCAAAATCGTTTCTCCGGTATTGGCTCACGAAAAGAATTCTTACATATATTATATAGACTTCTCGTTTGACACGATGAAGTTGGGCGGTTCCGCTCTTGCACAAGTTCTGAACAAATTGGGCAACGAAGTGCCGACGGTTAAAGACAGCGAATACTTTGCCGACGCATTCAACGCCGTGCAGGACGCTATCGAAAAAGGCCTGGTTCTCGCCGGACACGACATTTCAGCCGGTGGTATGATCACGGCATTGCTCGAAATGTGTTTCGCCAACGTGGAAGGCGGCCTGGAAGTGAACCTCGACAAATTGTCGGAACAGGACATTGTCAAGATTCTGTTCGCCGAAAACCCGGGTATCCTGGTTCAGGTGAAAGACAAGAAAGCATTCGAAAAGCTGATGGAAGATGCAGGCGTAGGTTTTGCCATTATTGCCAAGCCGACTTCCGAACGTCACATTCTGGTGTCCAAAGAAGGCATCCAGTACCACTTCGGCATCGACTACATGCGCGACGTATGGTACGAATCGTCCTATAAACTGGACATCAAGCAGAGCGGTAACGTATGCGCAGGCAACCGTTTCGAGAACTACAAGATGCAGCCGCTGGAATTCAAGTATCCGAAAAACTTCACCGGCAAACTGTCTTCTTACGGCCTGACTGCCGACCGCAAAGGAAAGAGTGGAATCCGTGCTGCTGTAATCCGTGAAAAAGGTTGCCAGTGCGAACGTGAAACGTCTTATGCACTGTATCTGGCAGGTTTTGATGTGAAAGATGTCCACATGACCGATTTGGCATCCGGACGCGAAACACTGGAGGATGTAAACATGATCGTATTCTGCGGCGGTTTCTCCAACTCCGACGTTTTGGGCTCTGCCAAAGGATGGGCCGGCGGTTTCTTATTCAACGAGAAAGCCAAGAAGGCGCTGGACAATTTCTATGCACGTCCCGACACTTTGAGCCTGGGTATCTGCAACGGTTGCCAGTTGATGGCTGAACTGGGCGTGGTTTATCCGGAACATGAAAAGAAACACAAGATGTTGCACAACGATTCGCACAAGTTCGAATCGAACTTCATCTCGGTCGAGATACCGAAAAACCATTCCGTCATGTTCGGTTCATTAAGCGGATCCAAATTAGGAATCTGGGTGGCTCACGGCGAAGGCAAGTTCTCTTTCCCGTATGAAGAAAAAGAATACCATATCGCACTTAAATACAACTACGAAGGCTATCCTGCCAACCCGAACGGTTCGCCTTGGTCGGTTGCCGGTGTCTGCTCGCACGACGGACGCCACCTGGCAATGATGCCTCACTTGGAACGAGCCCTGTTCCCGTGGCAGTGCGGTTACTACCCTGAAGATCGTAAGAACAGTGACGAAGTCACTCCGTGGATCGAAGCTTTCGTGAATGCACGAAAGTGGATAGAAGAGCATAAGAAATAATAAATTGATAGGAAGTTGCGTTATAATAGCATAGCGCAACTTTTTTAGTCATGAAAAGTTTATCTATTATTCATTTTAATATTATCCATTATGAAAAAGATTGCTTTATTATTGTTGATGTTCGTGGCGTTTCAGGCCAGTGCACAAGAGTTCCATTTCTTACCGAAGATCGGTTTGAACCTCGCTAATATGACAAATACCGAGGGAAGCATGAAACCGGGACTGAACGTCGGTTTTGCCGCCGAGTTTCCAATCAATCCGCAGTTTGCCATAGAACCGGGCATTTACTACTCCATGCAAGGTGTGAAAGAATCAGAGAGCGGTGTCTCCGGTAAAATCAAAAACGATTACATAAACATTCCTATCTATGCAAAAGCTTACCTTTACAAAGGTTTTTATGCATTTGCAGGACCTCAGTTCGGCTTCTTGGCCCGTTCCAAAGCGAGTGCCTCTTATAATGGGGCCGATCTCTCGGTCGATTCGAAAGATGCATTCAAAACTTTTGACTTTGCATTAGGTATCGGTGTCGGCTATCAATTCGATTTAGGTTTGCTGGTCTCGATGAACTACAATATAGGGCTCACCAATACCCTATCCGACGGTGACATCAAACTGAATGGCAACTCCATAAATTGGGGTGGGGAGAAATCCCGTAACGGTGTCCTGCAGATCAACCTCGGTTGGAGATTCTGAAAACATCTGCCTGCCGGAACAAAAACCGGCAGGCATTCGCAATTAATCCCTATCTTTGCGACTTAAACATAAACAAGTACACAAATTCATGAAAAAGTCTCTACTTATCTTCGCTGCAGCTGGCCTCATAATGGGATTTAGCTCCTGTTCCCAAAAAGACATTCCGAACAATGCACCGGCATTGATCCCGCAACCCCAAGAAATGACGGTCGGGACGGACCATTTCAAACTGACTCGCCGGGCAGCTATCACACTCGACACTTCCAATCCGCAGTTAATGGGGATAGCACGTTACTTCAACAATAAGGTCGTACCTGCAACAGGTTTCGAAATCCCGGTTGAAAAACACGGCAACATCGAGTTCAAGCTGACCGAAGATGCAGCTCTCGGTGCGGAAGGATACCGCCTGCAGATAAAACATGGCAATATCGACATCACCGCCCATCAGCCGGCCGGAATCTTCTACGGAGTACAAACCTTATTGCAGATGCTCCCTCCCGAAATAAAAAGCAGCCGGGAACAAAAAGGCACCGATTGGACAATTCCCTGTGCCGACATCACCGACAAGCCTCAGTTTGCCTGGCGCGGACTTATGCTGGATGTCAGCCGCCACTGGTTCACCAAAGAGGAAGTAAAAAAATACATCGACGAACTGGCGGAATATAAGATGAATGTGTTCCACTGGCATCTGACCGACGACCAGGGCTGGCGCCTGGAAATAAAATCCCTGCCGCGCCTGACGGAAGTTGGCGCCTGGCGTGCTCCGCGTGTCGGGCAATGGTGGCAGCGCGAGCCACAGCAACCGGGAGAAGAAGCTACTTACTGAGGTTTCTACACACAGGAAGACGTAAAAGAGGTGTTGGCTTATGCGGCAGAACGTTACGTGCGTGTCATACCGGAAATAGACGTGCCGGGGCACAGCCTGGCGGCACTCGTCGCCTACCCTGACCTGGCGTGTATGAAGGCGCCGTCGGCTGTCGGGGTCGGCAATAAGTTTTACGGTGAGGACGAAAATACGCTCTGTGTAGGCAAGGATATTACTTTCGAGTTTATGGACAAGGTCTTGACGGAAGTAGCCGACCTGTTCCCGGACGAATATGTCCATATCGGAGGCGACGAATGTTTCAAAGGTTTCTGGCATAAATGCCCGCGTTGCCAAGCTCGCATGAAAGCGGAAAACCTAAAGGACGAGAATGAATTGCAGAGCTACTTTATCCACCGTATGGAAAGCATCCTGAAAGAAAAAGGGAAAAAACTGATCGGTTGGGACGAGATTATCGACGGCGGACTGGCTCCCGATGCTACCGTCATGAGTTGGCGTGGGATGGAAGGCGGAATCAAATCGGCCAAAGCCGGCCATCATGTGATCATGACACCGGCCGAACATTGCTACATCGACCTTTGGCAAGGCGAACCGTCTGTCGAACCGGACACCTACTCTATGTGCCGCCTGAAAGATTCCTACAGTTTCAACCCGGTCCCCGATGGCGTGCCGGCCGAGATGATATTAGGAGGACAAGGCAACCTCTGGGCTGAATCCGTTCCCACTTTCCACCATGCCGAATATATGACCTGGCCACGCGGATGGGCACTTGCCGAAGTCCTCTGGACCGGACCGTCCAAGGCGGAATGGGATCGGTTCCTGCCGCGTGTCGAAAAGCATTTCGTTCGTGCGGACCAGGCACAGATCAACTACGCACGCAGCATGTATAACGCCATCGTCACTCCTTACTACGCCAAAGACGGTGCGTTGGAGATCAAACTGGACAGCGAACCGGGCAACCTCGACATCTATTATACATTCGATAACACGGATCCCGACAGTTTCACTCCGAAATACGAAACGCCGCTCCGGATTCCGAAAAATGCAACCTGGCTGCGTATCGTCACTTATCGGGACAACAAGCCGATCGGAAAAGTGATAACACTGACAATCAAAGAACTTGAAAAGCGTGCGGGAAACACGCGCCATGTCGTGGGCAATCTGTAACATAAATGTAACATATATGTCGTAGTCGCGAAACAGCATTCCTGTTTCTTTGCAAACAAAATTATAATCATAAACGACGATTTACAAAAATCAGGAATGAAATTAGGAAAGGTTATCGCGCTCGGCCTGCTGGCGCTGCTTCCACTTGCGATGAAGGCACAGGAAGCTCTGGAAATAGAGAAACTGAATGCACGTGTCGATTCGCTTTCGCAGGAGACGACAACATTGGACAAACTCGTCCAGAAGCTCAGCAAGTTCAAAGTGTCCGCCTATATCCAAGGACAATTTCAGTACGGCCAGGAAGATGCCACCCTGAAAGTTGGCGACAAGAACGAACATGAAGATAAAGGTTTCAACCGCTTCGGCATCCGCCGAGGACGGTTGAAATTCGAATATAACGACGGCCTCGGAACCGGTGCCGTACAGATCGAGGCCAACGACAAAGGTATCAGCTTCCGCGATCTGTATATCGGCCTCAAAGATCCTTGGACAAAACGCAGCCAACTGATGGCCGGCGTTTTCAACCGGCCTTTCGGATACGAGATCGGCTACTCGACAAGCGGTCTGGAATCTCCCGAACGCGCTACTATCATCCAATACTTCTTTCCGGACGAACGCGACTTAGGCGCCATGTTGACGCTCCGTGCCAAAGAGACAAGCCCGATCGGTTTTCTCCGTCTCGATGCCGGACTGTTTGCCGGCAACAGCATCAATCGCGAAACCGACAACCGCAAAGACTTCATCGGCCGCTTGGGAGCCGAAAAAGAAATAGGCAACTGGGGAAAATGGGGATTAGGCGCTTCCTACTACAACGGCGGCGTTTACAATCCGACCACCACGGCCTACGAACTTCAAGGCAAAAAATTCATCGCTATCGACAAAGGCAAAACCGGCACATACATGAAACGCGAGTACATCGGTCTGGATGCGCAGTTCTCGTTCAACAACAGTTGGGGAACGACAACCCTACGCGGTGAAGGACTGTTAGGAACACAACCCGGCATCGCCACCAGCAGCAAAAGCCCCAACACAGGCACACGTCCGGCCAACGAACCGGAAAACGCCCTGTTCAAACGCCCTTTCATCGGCTATTTTTTCTATTTGGTGCACGACATCGGCACCACTCCATTCTCCGCTGTCCTCAAATATGACGCCTACGACCCCAACACCAAGTTGAAAGGGAACGAGATCGGCGTTGAGAACAGCCTGACCTCCAAGACCGACCTCGCCCAAAGCACACTCGGCATCGGCGCTTTGTATCACTTCAACAAACATATCCGCGTACAAGCTTATTACGAATTCAACTTCAACGAAAAGAGCAACTTCGTAAAGGGATATGAGAAGGACAGGAAAGACGACGTTTTCACCCTGCGGCTGCAATATAAGTTTTAACACAAACGTAACATCCGTTTCACACGCTTGCAACACACGACTATTTACTTTGCATACAGAAAATTAATTCAAAAACAGAGTAATGAAAAAGACAATTGTTATGGCCGCAGTAGCAGCCTGTATGTTTGTATCGAATGTGTTTGCACAGAAAATCAAAGGAAGCGACACTTGCCTTCCCTTAAGCCAGACGGAAGCAGAAAACTTCATCAACAAAAATAAATCGGCCAAGATTACAGTGACGGGAGGCGGTTCCGGTGTCGGTATTTCAGCCTTGATGGAAGGGACGACCGACATTGCCATGTCATCCCGTAAGATGAAATTCGACGAAAAAGTCAAATTGCAGGAAGCGAAGAAAAACACCAAAGAAGTGGTGATCGCCTACGATGCGTTGGCGATAGTCGTACACCCGTCCAACAAAGTGTCCAACCTGACGCGTGAACAGCTGGAAGGCATTTTCACCGGAAAGATCAAAAACTGGAAAGAGGTGGGCGGCGCCGACATGAAGATCGTAGCCTATTCGCGCGAAACATCTTCCGGAACATACGAGTTTTTCAAAGAAAGCGTCCTGAAGAACAAGAACTATATGAACGGTATCCTCAGCATGCCTGCAACGGGAGCCATCATCCAGTCTGTCAGCCAGACCAAAGGAGCGATCGGTTATGTCGGCTTGGCTTATGTCAACAAAGAAGTAAAACCGATCCATGTCTCTTACGACGCCGGTAAAACATTCACCGAGCCATCCTTCGAAAATGCAAAGAACAAGACATACCCGATCGTTCGCCCGCTATTCTATTACTACGATGTGAAGAACGAAGGGAAAGTGAAACCCTTTATCGATTATATCTTATCGGCAGAAGGACAGGCAACGGTAAAACAAGTCGGTTATATTCCTGTTAAATAAGTTCAATAATGAATCCTTGCAAGGCGGTTTTGATACCGCCTTTTTTGTTTTCCCCGATCACGATGCACAATTATTGTTTATTTGTGCAACAATAACAGTTAATTTTGCACATTCTCTGGTTTATTGTGCTACCTTTGCCGCATATATTTTTTACCTACATATTATATTTACATGAAGACATTAACAATTGGGGATCTGAAAGCCCGCATTCCAATCATCCAGGGTGGAATGGGCGTAGGAATCTCTCTGTCCGGCTTAGCCTCAGCCGTTGCAAATGAAGGTGGGATTGGCGTTATCTCCGCAGCCGGTCTCGGTCTCTTATACAAAAAACTTTCTCCCAATTACACCGAAGCCGGAAACCTGGGCCTTGCAGCCGAGATCCGGAAAGCCAGGGAAAAGGCCAAAGGTATTATCGGTGTGAACGTGATGGTTGCCCTTTCAGACTTCGCCGAACTGGTAAAAACCAGTATTGCGGAAAAGGTGGACATCATCTTCAGCGGTGCCGGACTTCCTCTGGACCTGCCGTCTTTCCTGAAGAAAGACAGCGTGACGAAGCTGGTCCCCATCGTTTCCAGCGCACGCGCCATCCGCATCATCTGCGAGAAATGGAAAAACAACTACGACTATCTTCCCGACGCTGTCGTGCTGGAAGGCCCGAAAGCCGGCGGTCACTTAGGATATAAGGAGAACCAATTGGAAGACGAACATTTCTCACTGGAAGAACTGCTGCCTCAGGTAGTGAAAGAAGTTTCCCACTTCGAAGAGAAATACAACAAGAGAATCCCGGTAATTGCGGCAGGAGGCATTTACACGGGTGAAGACATCAAACGCGTGATGGACCTGGGAGCATCGGGCGTTCAATTAGGAACCCGTTTCGTCGCCACTACCGAGTGCGACGCTTCCGACGCTTTCAAAGAAAGCTACATCAAAGCGGAAGAAAAGGACATCGAGATCATCAAGAGTCCGGTCGGCATGCCGGGACGAGCCATCCACAGCTCTTTCTTGCAGAAAGTGAAAGACGGCTTGAAACAACCGAAAGTTTGTCCTTTCAACTGCATCAAGACATGCGACATCTCACGAAGCCCCTATTGCATCGTAACCGCTTTGTATAACGCTTTCAAAGGGAACTTTGAAAACGGCTACGCCTTTGCAGGCAGCAATGCCTGGCGGACAACCCGCATCATGTCGGTGAAGGAAACGATCAGCGAGCTGATCAACGAGTGGAAACGTTCCGACCAACCGGCTCTTTCCTCCCAATAAAATAAAAGTTCCATCGGCACGGATTTTTTGTTTCCTGCCGATGGAACTTTTGTTTCACCCTAAGAAGAAAGTGAAAACATTTTCATTTATCCTCTTTTTTCTTCATCTTTATCTCAATTATGAATGCAATGACCAAACCCAAGCCTCCGAACAAAAGGACAGATGCGCCATAGGCTGAGCTGACAACATCGTATACATCATCAAAATCCAAAGAGCTGCGATTTGCCGCAATTATTAGATTACAGAAAAAGCCCACAAGTATCCCAAAACCAATACCCATCAACAGGCATCCCGTCTTTAAAGAATTAAACGAAAAACGAGGCAGGCAATACGAAGGGAAGCTCAACTTTTTCCCTAAATCAGAAATGTCCATTCTTTCGCTGATCTTCTCAATGATCAACAAACGTTCCTTACGGCGAACAAACAGTTCAAACAACGCATAAATACCTAAACAAATAAATCCGACAATCAACGGAGCTGTAATAAAATTCATCATAACTGTACTATTTTAAATGATTAATTAAATTCTTTGCTACTTTTGACGCTGTTCTTCCCGAAAGGTTACAGACCGGGAAGAAAAAAAATATTTTTTATTTTTGTCGATGCAAGTTGTAACCTATTCGCCCGGCTTGCGTCCATTATAATACGATGGAATTGTATACCGATACATATTATATACAAAGGATACAAGCGGGAGATACGGCATGCTTCGCCTGCCTTCTGGACAAATACAGCCGTCCTGTTCATTCGTTGATCTTGAAGGTGGTCAGAAACCGGGAAGATGCGGAGGAACTGGCGCAGGATGTGTTTATGAAGGTGTTCAAGAACCTCTCTTCGTTCAAAGGGGAATGCAGTTTCTCCACCTGGATCTACCGGATCGCCTACAACACGGCCATCTCGGAGACACGGAAAAAGAAACACGAATTTCTGGCGATCGAAGAATCGGTTATCAATAACGTATCGGAGCAAGATGTGGTCGAGGCGCTTGGCAGGACGGACGATTCCGACCGGATACAGATGCTCGATGCAGCTCTCGCCCAATTGCCGCCCGACGAGCGGGCGATCATCCTGCTCTTCTACATGAAAGAGAAAACGATCGACGAAGTGGCGACGATCACCGGGTTGACTTCTTCTAATATAAAAGTGAAACTACACCGCATACGAAAGAAATTGTTTGTTGTACTAAAAGGAATGGAGGAACAATAAAATGACCGAGAAGAACGATATATTGAAAGACCTGTTTAGCCGGATGCCGGAAGAGGAGCTTCCCGCTTCGTTCCGTGCCAACGTGATGAGGCAGATCATGGCCGAAGCCGAACGTCGACGCAAACTGGGCGAACGTTGGGGATGGATTGCCGTCATCACCGCCTCACTGCTTATGATCGGCCTTGCGGCCGCCTCGTTCCTTTATATGGGCCTCCCAAAAATATCCGTACAGATACCCGACATGAGCATGCTGCCTTTCTATGCCCACATCGGGATACTTGCCCTCATCCTGTTAGGGGCCGATTACAAGTTCAGGCAAATATTCAAAAGGAGGCAAACGTCTCAGAAAGAAAAGATGTAAGTCGCGGTATTACAAGCCCCAAAGATTGTTTTTTCCATATAAAAAGTCTTGTAAGTCAGAAAAAAGCATTACCTTTGCCCCGATTTTTGAGAGATGACAACATAATGTCTAACTTACTAATTAAAGCAAACTTAAGTATTAACAATTAGAGAATGGAAAATTTAAAGAACATTCAGCCCATTGAAGATTTCAACTGGGATGCTCTTGAAAAGGGCGATTCTTACGGTCAGGTAAGCAAGGACGATCTTGTAAAAACGTATGACGAGACTTTGAACACAGTAAAGGACAAAGAAGTCGTTATGGGAACTGTAACTGCAATGAACAAACGTGAAGTTGTAGTAAACATCGGTTTCAAATCAGATGGCGTTGTGTCTATGGCGGAATTCCGTTACAACCCGGATCTGAAAATTGGTGACGAAGTAGAAGTTTACATCGAAAACCAGGAAGACAAAAAAGGACAGTTGATCCTGTCTCACAAGAAAGCACGCGCTACACGTTCTTGGGATCGTGTTAACGAAGCTCTTGAAAAAGACGAAATCATCAAAGGTTACATTAAATGTCGTACTAAGGGCGGTATGATCGTTGACGTATTCGGCATCGAAGCATTCTTGCCGGGTTCTCAGATCGACGTAAAACCGATCCGCGACTACGATGTATTTGTAGGTAAAACAATGGAATTCAAGATCGTTAAGATCAACCAGGAATTCAAGAACGTTGTTGTATCTCATAAAGCTCTTATCGAAGCTGAACTCGAACAGCAGAAGAAAGACATCATCTCCAAACTTGAAAAAGGCCAGGTACTGGAAGGTACGGTTAAGAACATCACCTCTTACGGTGTATTCATCGACCTGGGTGGCGTAGACGGTTTGATCCACATCACAGACCTGTCTTGGGGCCGCGTTTCTCATCCGGAAGAAATCGTTCAGCTGGATCAGAAGATCAACGTGGTTATCCTTGACTTCGACGATGAAAAGAAACGTATCGCTCTCGGCTTGAAGCAGCTGACTCCGCATCCTTGGGATGCTTTGGATCCGAACCTGAAAGTCGGTGACAAAGTAAAAGGTAAAGTTGTCGTTATGGCTGACTACGGTGCATTCATCGAAATCGCTCCGGGCGTAGAAGGTCTGATCCACGTTTCTGAAATGTCTTGGACACAGCACTTGCGTTCTGCTCAGGACTTCATGAAGGTAGGCGACGAAATCGAAGCTGTCATCCTGACTCTGGACCGCGACGAACGTAAGATGTCTTTAGGTATCAAACAGCTGAAAGCCGACCCATGGGAAGATATCGAATCTCGCTTCCCGGTAGGTTCTCGCCACATGGCTAAAGTTCGTAACTTCACTAACTTCGGCGTATTCGTAGAAATTGAAGAAGGCGTAGACGGTTTGATCCACATCTCTGACCTGTCTTGGACAAAGAAAATCAAACACCCGTCGGAATTCACTCAGATCGGTGCTGAAATCGAAGTTCAGGTTCTGGAAATCGACAAAGAAAACCGCCGTTTGAGCTTAGGCCACAAACAGCTGGAAGAAAATCCTTGGGATGTATTCGAAACAATCTTCACTGTAGGTTCTATCCACGAAGGAACAATCATCGAAGTGCTGGATAAGGGTGCTGTAATCTCTCTGCCTTACGGCGTAGAAGGTTTCGCGACTCCGAAACATCTGGTAAAAGAAGACGGTTCACAGGCTCAGGTAGACGAAAAACTGCCGTTCAAAGTGATCGAATTCAACAAGGAAGCTAAGAGAATCATCCTTTCTCACAGCCGTATCTTCGAAGATGAACAGAAAGGCGCTAAGAAAGAAGCCGGTGAAAAGAAATCATCTGCAAAACGCGGTGGCAAGAAAGAAGAAGAATCTGCAATGGTAACCGGTCCGGTTGAAAAGACTACACTGGGTGACATTGAAGAACTCGCTGCTCTGAAAGAAAAATTGGCCGGTAAATAATTACCGCCTTTTCAGATAAAAAGAAAAGGAGATGTCCACACGGATATCTCCTTTTTTATTGCTTGAAAAAAAGAATGGAGAGAGTTCTCTTAGTCCACCTCCTTGATCTCTTCTTCTACCCGTTCCTGTTCACCGTAATAGTTACAACTTTCACCAATGCCCAACAAAGCGTTTATCTCATGACGTTTGTCCAAGTCGGTAAAATAGGCGTCCACAACTTTATAAATATCGAATCCGTCCGTAGAACCAGCAGCCAGATTCAATGATTCTACCAATTTGCCTGTAGCTTTGCGAATTTCAGCTTTACTAATCAAATGAAATTCATTGTTGTGAATTAATTGACTCTTTCCCATGATGTTTGATTTTAAAGTTATACATGTTTTTCGTTAATAACCATTCCCGAAAACGGCAAGTTCAATCTCTCCGTTTCGTTTAACGCACTAAATATACAAACATCCTCGGATCTTTCAACCTTTCGGACCTTTTATTTTCAACAAACAGGAAAAATGAATCCGATCCCGGCTTCACGATATTCAATGGCGAACAAGAACAATCGATCCATAAAATAGAGAATAAGTCCAAATCTATTTGCTCATGTGAAAATTAATACTGAAATTTGTTCATAGCAAATATAAAAAATATGGGGACGAACGAAGACAACTACAATGTAACTATTCTGGTCGCAGAAGACGAGGAAAGCAATTTCCTGCTATTAAAAACCATTCTAAAAAGACACTGTAATGTGCTGCAAGCCAGAACAGGCTTGGAACTATTGAGGATTTTTGAAGAAAAAGGGGCGGACATGATTTTACTGGATATAAAAATGCCGGAAATGAATGGGATCGATGCTCTGAAAGAAATCAGAAAGAAAAACTCACAAATACCCGTTATCATGCAGTCTGCTTACGCTTTCGAGAACGATATGGAAGCTGCCCGTGCCGCTGGTAGCAACGGATTTATCACCAAACCCATCAATATTGTCGAACTGAAAAGAACCATTTCTAAATTTTTGCCACAAATCACCTGGTGAAAACCTTAGTTTCTGTATATTGTAAAAAAACATAATGGCCATAACTATTGTTACGGTTCTTATGTTTTTTCCTTTTAGCCCGATTCCTTAACAGCCATACCTTCTCCCGGATTTTTAGAGAAATCTTTTCCCTTTAATGATACGATCCACATTAAAATTCTTTAGAATTTATCCTTAAACAAAAAGCGACCTTTCCGGTTAAAGGCATGGGTGAAATTATTAGCGATATAATATAAACATGAACAGAAGTCAATTTATCGACATCCTGTCCAAGAGAACAGGATTAGACAAAAAGGATGTCAAACGGACAATCGATGAAATGCAAAAGCTAATTGTCCAGGAGATCAAAGAAGGTCAAAGAATCTGCCTGCATGGTTTCGGCTCATTCAAACCCCGTTTTCAATCCAGCCGACCTGCACGTAACCTGAAAAACGGGACAACCGTACAACTACCTCCCAGAACCATCATTCATTTCAAATGCGCTCCCCACCTGCTGGAGGAGGTAAACAAATAAAGAAATAAAAAAGAGGCTCACTTTTACAAGTAAGCCTCTTTTTTATTTGCTCAGCTATTGTCGGGGTGAGAAGATTCGAACTTCCGACCACACGCCCCCCAGACGCGTACTCTAACCGGGCTGAGCTACACCCCGCTTTTGTTTTACGGCTGCAAAGGTAAAAAGTTTTCGTTATATTCCAAAGCTTTCACGATAAAAATCCAGAGATTCGAGGATTTTCTCTTTGCTCACCTGCTGATTAATCCGGACATCGCCTACTTGAGAAAGCAGAGTAAAGTTGATGATTCCCGCTTCATTCTTCTTATCGTGTGTCATCAACTCGTATAAGGCATCATAATCCTTGCAATCGAACACGAAAGCCGGATAATACTCCTTCAAATAATAAACGACCTGGCTCAGTTTATCCATCGGAAAATCGCATACCTTATGAGACAGATACAATTCGCTGACAATACCGGCGGCAACGGCATGACCATGCAGCAAAGGGCGGTTCTTCTTAAAGGACAGGCTTTCGTAGGCATGGCCGATCGTATGGCCGAAGTTCAACGCCTTACGGATGCCATGCTCTTTCGGGTCTTCCTCCACGATACGTTCTTTTACGGCTACCGACTGGGCGACCATCTTGTTCAGAAAAGCATAATCGATTTTCGCATCAAGATCGAACAACAGGACGGAAGTATAAATATCCATTGAACTGATAAGCGCATGCTTGATCATTTCGGCATAACCGGAAAGCAAGTTGTCGCGATCGAGCGTACGCAGGAACTCACAATCGATAAAGACACATTCGGGGGGATAGAAAGAACCGACCTCGTTCTTCAAACCGTTGAAGTTTACTCCGGTCTTTCCTCCTACAGCCGCATCGACGGAAGCCATCAGGGTAGTCGGGATATTGACGGTCCGCAGCCCACGCTTGAAAGTCGCGCCGGCAAAGCCTCCCATATCGGTAATCATACCGCCGCCCAGATTGACTAAAAGCGAATTGCGGGAAGCTCCTTCATTCGACAGGTGAGACCAGATAGAAGCGACTTGTTCGATGTTTTTATGCGTATCGCCCGCCTGTACCGTAATGACCGGGGCATTCTGCAAGGCAGGAATATCTTTTATCAGCGGGTAACATTTCTCTTGCGTGTTCGTATCGGTCAGGATAAAGAGTTTATCATAACTCAATGAAGCAAAGAACGCCTGCAAATCGGCTTTGAGATCCTTGCTGATTACTACTTTTTGAGCGGCCATAATGTCCTTTTTTATTATAATCTTTACGACAAAGGTATTATATGTTATCCGATTATCAAAACAGGGGGAAAAAAATTTCCCCTGCAGGGACAATCATCTCTTGCAGGGGAAACATCTCTTTTTTCTTATTTCAGGCCGGCCGCGTCCAAGATATGTTCGACGGCTTCACCCAGTCCGGCCACATTCTTACCGCCGGCTGTTGCAAAATGAGGCTGCCCGCCTCCGCCACCTTGTATCAGTTTGGCGGCTTCTTTCACCAGTTTGCCGGCATTCAAACCTTCGGCTACCAACGGTTCGCTCAGCATGACCATCAATGCACACTTCTCTCCGTCTTTGATTCCTGCCACAAAGAAGACCTTTTCGTCCGTATTGCTTTCGCCTTTGATCTGGAAAGCCAAATCCTTGATTGCATCAACATTGGCTTCACCACGGAACACAATAACTTTCACCCCGTTACGCTCAACAGCTTTAGCAATCAACTCTTTTTTCAACTGCTGGACTTTTTCTTTCAGATAATCGCCTACCTGCTTTTTCAGTTCGGCATTCTCTTCGATAGCCTTCTTGATGGTTTGAGACAGATTCGGCACATTATTGAACATCGCACGCAGTTCACGCAGAGAATCTTGCAACATGAAGGTGTAGTTTTCAGCCGCTTCGGCCGTTACCGCTTCAATACGGCGCACACCTGCCGCGATAGAACTTTCGCCAACCACACGCAGGGAACCGATCATGCCGGTTGCAGGGATATGCGTACCACCGCACAACTCGATAGAGTTGCCATATTTGACCACACGGACTTCATCACCATATTTTTCACCGAACAGAGCCATAGCACCCAATGCTTTCGCTTCGGCGATCGGCATATTGCGATGTTCTTCCAACGGATAGTTGGCACGGATCTTTTCGCTCACCAGCTTTTCCACCTTACGGATTTCCTCGTCCGTCACTTTCTGGAAATGGGAGAAGTCAAAACGCAGAGAGTCGGGAGATACATAAGAACCTTTCTGCTCGACATGTGTTCCTAAAACCTCACGCAACGCCTCGTGCAACAGGTGAGTGGCAGAGTGGTTGCATTCACACTGGATGCGCTTCTTCTCGTTGATCTTGGCAGTGAAAGTCGCCGTCACATCTTTCGGCAATTTAGTTACCAGATGGACAGGAAGGTTGTTTTCGCGTTTCGTATCGATCACATCGACCGTCTCGTCGTCGGCAATCAACCAGCCGGTATCGCCGACCTGTCCGCCCATCTCTGCATAGAACGGAGTCTGGTCCAGGACGATCTGATATAATACCTTATTCTTCTGCTTGATCTGGCGGTAACGCAGGATTTCGGCATCACATTCGAACAAGTCGTAACCAACGAAGTTCGATCCGCCTTCCTTCAGCACCACCCAGTCGCCGGTTTCGACAGCGGCAGCGTTGCGGGCACGGTCTTTCTGCTTCTGCATCTCGACGTTAAATTCGTCGATGTTGGCTTCCATACCGTTTTCACGAAGGATCAACTCGGTCAAATCCAACGGGAATCCGTACGTATCATAGAGTGTAAAGGCATCTACGCCGCTGATCATGTTCTTTCCGGCAGCCTTTGTTTCTTCCATCTTCTTATCCAGCAAACGTATACCGGTTTCCAACGTACGCAGGAAAGATTCTTCCTCTTCCTTGATCACCTTTTCGATCAGCGTCTTCTGCGCGATCAGTTCGGGATAAGCATCTCCCATTGTCTCGATCAACACGGGCAACAGCTTATACATAAAGGATTCCTTGCGATTCAGGAACGTATAGCCGTAACGGACGGCGCGACGCAGGATCCGGCGGATGACATAGCCCGCCTTTGCATTGGAAGGCAGCTGTCCGTCCGTGATCGCAAAAGCAATCGTACGGATATGGTCGGCGATTACGCGCATGGCCACATCCTGCTGTTTGTCCTTGCCGTAAGAAGTTCCTGCCATATCGGCAATCACTTTGATAATCGGCTGGAAAACATCCGTATCATAGTTGGATGTCTTACCCTGCAAAGCCATGCAGAGACGTTCGAATCCCATACCGGTATCGATCACACGGGCTGGCAGCGGTTCGAGCGAGCCGTCGGCCTTGCGGTTATATTGCATGAACACTAAGTTCCAGATTTCGATCACCTGCGGATGGTCTTTGTTCACCATCTCCTGACCGGGGATAGCGGCACGTTCTTCTTCCGAACGGAGGTCGATATGGATTTCGGAGCAAGGACCGCAAGGACCCGTATCACCCATTTCCCAGAAATTATCATGTTTGTTACCATTGATGATATGAGCTTTCGGCAGGAACTTTTCCCAATAGCCGGCAGCCTCGTCGTCACGGGAAAGGCCTTCGGCCGGACTTCCTTCGAACACGGTTGCATACAAACGGTCGGGGTTCAGTTTCAGCACTTCGACCAAGTATTCCCATGCCCAACCGATCGCTTCCTGTTTGAAATAGTCACCAAACGACCAGTTTCCCAACATCTCAAACATGGTGTGATGGTACGTGTCGTGTCCTACCTCTTCCAGGTCGTTATGTTTGCCACTCACACGAAGACACTTTTGTGAATCCGCGACACGTGGATATTTACGGGGTACGTTTCCCAGGATTATATCTTTGAACTGGTTCATACCTGCATTGGTAAACATCAATGTAGGGTCGCCCTTCACAACCATTGGAGCAGAAGGCACAATCTGGTGCTGCTTGGAAGCGAAGAAGTCTTTAAATGATTCACGGATTTCTTTTGCTGTCAACATAATCTATTCTATATAGTCTCGTTAATATTCTGAAAAACAATTTGCAAAAGTACAGCAAATTATTATTTTTGCACGTATTCAAGCAAAAAAATATTTGATGAAACTATTTAAAAACAGAAAAACATATTACTTATATAACCCAAACACGCTCAGTTACGAACGTGTTTACCCTTCCGCCAAGGACCGCTTCTTCGGTGTGCTCCGCCACCTGAGCATCGGGATTGTGGTCGGAGCAGGTATTTTCTTTATCTTCTCACGCACGTTCGACTCGCCTGTCGAATCGCTTTTAAAGAAAGAGAACAAGCTGTTGCAGACGCAATACGAAGTGCTTTCGTTGCGCCTGAACACTGCGCTGGAAGTCCTGGATGACATACAGCAACGCGATGAAAACCTGTACCGGGCAATCTTCCAGGCGGAATCGATCCCCGAATCCGTCCGCAAATCCGGCTTCGGCGGGACCAACCGGTATGAACATCTGATGAGCCTGTCCAATTCGGAGCTGGTCGTTTCGACCACCCGCAAGATGGATATGCTGAGCAAACAGCTCTATATCCAATCCAACTCGCTGGACGAACTCATCACCTTGGGCAAGAACCAAGAAGAACGAAGCAAATGCATCCCCGCCATACAGCCGATTGCCAATAAGGACCTGAAACGCACGGCATCCGGCTATGGCGTACGTATCGACCCGATCTACCGTACTCCCCGCTTCCACTCCGGTATGGACTTTTCCGCCAAAGTGGGTACGGAAATCTATGCCACCGGCGACGGAGTCGTCACTTTTGCCGCATGGAAACAAGGATACGGAAACTGTCTGATGATCGACCACGGTCATGGTTTCCAGACACTTTACGGCCATATGAGCAAATACCGCGCACGCGTCGGCCAGAAAGTCAAGCGCGGAGAAGTGATCGGGGAAGTGGGCAACACCGGAAAATCCACCGGCCCGCACCTGCACTACGAGGTGATTGTCCGTGGCAAGTACGACAACCCGTCCAAATACTACTATATGGACCTGACTCCGGAAGAATACGACCGTATGATACAGATTGCGGAAAATCACGGCCAGGTTATGGATTAAACATTGTTTAATACGATGGCATTAAATAAAGATAAAAATCCAAAGCTCTATTTCTCCATCAGCGAGGTGGCGCAAATGTTCGACGTCAACGAGTCTACCCTGCGTTTCTGGGAGAAAGAATTCGACCAGATCAACCCACGCAAGACCGGCAAAGGGACCCGCTCATACCGGAAAGAAGACATCGACGCCATACGTCTGGTCTACCACTTGGTGAAAGAAAGGGGAATGACACTGGCTGGCGCCCGGCAAAAGCTGAAAGAGAATCCGGAAACGACGATACGCCATGAAGAGATCGTAAACAGGTTGAAGCAGATCAAGGAAGAACTGCTCGCCATGAAAGATGCATTCGATGCTTTGGAAGCGTCCAAATAGCTTCTGCATACAAAAACGGCTTTAAAGAATTAGCTTGTTACGCCGGAAAATCGTACCTTCGCACTCAATTTAATAAAAACAAGAGACATGGAAATTACGGGAAGAATCATCGCAGTACTGCCGGTTCAAGGCGGTATCAGCAAAAACGGAAACGAGTGGAAAAAGCAGGAATATGTCCTGGAAACACATGACCAATATCCGAAGAAAGTATGCTTCCAGATTTTCGGTGCAGACCGCATCGACCAGGCAGCCATACAGCCCGGAGAAGAACTTACAGTATATTTCGACATAGACAGCCGCGAATATCAAGGACGTTGGTTTACGAATATCAACGCCTGGAAAGTGGAACGTCCGACAGCCGCCGCTCCCCAGTCAGCACCGGGAGCCATGATTCCTGAAAACGCAGTACCGGCATCCGCCCCTGCAGCATCCGCTGTTCCGGATTTCGGCCCGGCCAATCCGATAGACGATCTGCCTTTCTAATATCTAATAAAGAAAAAGGTGGTGCGTCAAGCACGGGACAAGGCCGTTTTTCACACACCACCTTTTTCGGCTTAGTCTGCCACACGGGCCACAGACTGGATATTCTTTATCTTGGACAGGACTACGCACATCCGCTGGATATCCTCCACATCGTGCACTTTCATCTTCACTTTTCCTTCGAACACACCGTCTTTCGCTTCGATCAGCAGGCGGATGATATTGACATTGAAATCGTCGGAAATCGTACGGGTAATCGTATTCAAAACCCCAATCGAGTCAATACCCTTAATCTCAAGCGTTGCCTCGAACGAAGAATGATGGCTGCTCCATTCCGTATTCAGGATACGTTCACCAAAACTGCTTTTCAAGCGCATGGCTATCGGGCAGGAACGTTTGTGGACTACCACGTTGCCATCGTCGTTGATAAAACCTAACGACTCGTCACCCGGAATCGGTTTACAGCAATCGGCAATGACATAATTGCGTTCAAAAGCCTCCTCTTTCAGGATATAAGGTTTCTTCTTGTCATATTTCGGTTTCTCTTTCGGCTGTTCTTCCTCTTCTCTCTTTCCGGATGTTGCTTTCGTTGCCACGCGGAGCGCCTGCTTGACATATTTAAAGAGGACATTGTCCGTTTTCTCTTTCAACAGTTTATGGATATTTTCCGGCAGGATCACATCTCCTTTCTCTACCGCATAGTAGAATTCTTCCCGTTTGGAGAAACCGTAATACATGCACAACTTGTCGATATTGGATGTGTTGGCCTCCAAATTATTACGCTTGAAAGCATCGATCACTTTAATCTCGCCTTCTTTGGCAGCCTCTTTACGGACCTTTTTCAGGTAAGCATCGATTCTTGCACGCGCCCTTGCCGTCGTGACGAAATTCAACCATTCCGGCTGCGGGTTCTGCGAACGGGAGGTCAGGATCTCCACCTGGTCGCCACTTGCCAACTGATGGCTGAGCGGCACCAAACGATGGTTGACTTTCGCGCCGATACATTTGTTTCCGATGTCCGAGTGAAGGGCATATCCGAAGTCCAGAGCCGTGGCTCCTTGAGGCAAAGTCTTGATATCACCTTTCGGAGTAAAGACAAATATCTCGGAGGTAAAAAGATTCAGTTTGATCGTGTCGAGGAAGTCCAAAGCATTCGGGTCCGGGCTTTCCAGTATCTCGGTGATGGTCTGCAACCATTTGTCGAGCTCCGTATCCTCCTCTATGTTATGCTCCTTATATTTCCAATGGGCGGCAAAGCCCTTCTCGGCGATCTCGTCCATACGGCGGCTGCGGATCTGTATCTCCACCCATTGCCCGTCAGGTCCCATCACGGTCAGGTGCAACGCCTGGTACCCGTTGGCTTTCGGACGGCTCACCCAGTCGCGGATACGGTCCGGACGGATACGGTAGATATCCGTGATGGCGGAATAGATATCCCAACACTGGTTCTTCTCGTCCACCCCCGGCAGCGGGTCGAAGATGATACGGACGGCGTATATATCGTATATGTCTTCAAAACTGACCCCTTTGCTCTCCATCTTGTTCCAAATGGAATAGGCGGATTTCACACGGGCACGCATTTCGTAGTGGAGCCCCATCTCCTTCAACTTCTTGTCTACCGGCACGGCAAAATGCTCGAACAAGGTGTTACGGGCTGCTTCCGTAGATTTCAGTTTCAGGTTGATAAAGGCATATTCCTGCGGATGTTCATACTTGAAGCTCAGGTCTTCCAATTCCGTCTTGATGGAGAAAAGCCCCAGACGGTGTGCCAGAGGGGCATAGAGGTAAAGCGTCTCACCGGCTATCTTGAATTGCTTTGCGGGCAACATAGAACCTAGCGTGCGCATGTTATGGAGACGGTCGGCAATCTTGATCAGGATTACCCGGATATCATCACTCATCGTCAGCAGCAACTTACGGAAATTCTCTGCCTGCGCCGATGCCTGTTCACCGAATATACCGCCGGATATCTTCGTCAGGCCGTCCACGATCTGGGCGATCTTCTCGCCGAACATATCCTTTATATCTTCCACCGTGTACTCGGTGTCCTCCACCACATCGTGCAACAGAGCCGAACAAATAGATGTGGACCCCAGTCCCATCTCGCGGCAAACAATACGTGCCACGGCTATCGGGTGCATGATGTAAGGCTCGCCCGAACGACGTTTCACACCGGCATGTGCCTGGTTGGCAAAGTTAAACGCTTTGGTTATGCGCTCCACCTTACGCCGGTGATTTGAATTAAGATAATCCTGCAGCAGCGCGTTGAAGCCATCCTGAATCATCTGCTCATCGGCCGAGAGAGCGGGTTTCGCCTGCTGGTCCGGCTGCGTGTCTGCAGTGTCTTTTGTATCATTTATGTCGCTCATATCGAATGCCCTCCCGTATTTTAAAACGTGTATGTAGGCAAATATATGGAAATATTTGCTTATATATCCCCGAAAGCGACAGAAAAAGTTAGACGACCGGTATTTTCAGGACTTGTCCCGGCCGGATATCGGCATTTGTCAGGCCGTTGGCTTTCTGCAAGTCTTCCGTCGAAACACCCGGATACTTCTTGGCTATGGAGTAAAGGGAATCGCCGGACTGTACTTTATAAGTCAGGCTTTTGCCTGAAACACGAGCCGTCTGATTGCTCCCCGTAGCGACAGGAGTCGCCTTCTGCCCTGTTTTAGCAGTCTCCGCTTTCTTAGCCTTAGTTGAAGCAAAAGCGACACCTCCGTTATCGACATGCAGATGCAGGCGGCGGCCTTTGGCAACGCGGTTGGAACTGAGCCCGTTCCATTTACGGATATCCTTCGGAGTAACGCCATAGCGGTTTGCGATGGTATAGATATTCTCACCGGAGGCTACCACATGGGTTATTTTCTCAAGCGTGAGATTCTTGGATCCGGCAGCGGCGTTGACCGGCACGCAATCGGCCAGCAACTCTTCTATACGATGCGTGTAGACCGAATCTTCCTTGTCGACAAACGCATAGGTCTGCGAGGCCGGAAGCTTCAACACGGAAGGTTCCGTATTTCCCGGAATGATGTCGCGTTTATATTGCGGGTTGAGGGCGCGAAGCTGTTCGATGTCGATCCCCAACACATCGGAAACCTGCTGCAAGTGGAGCATGCTTTTCACCATAACCGTATCGGTCGCCAACGGCAGACTGGTCTGCATCGGGCAGATATTATGTTCGCAGTAATAGTTCATGATGTAATTGGCGGCGATAAACAGCGGCACATACGAACGGGTTTCGCGGGGCAGATAGCGGAAGATCTCCCAGAAGTCGGTCTTTCCTCCTGAACGGCGTATCGCTTTGTTCACATTGCCCGGACCGCAGTTATAGGAAGCCAGCACCAGGTTCCAGTCGCCATAAATGGCATACATATCTTCGAAATACTTACAGGCTGCCTCGGTCGCCTTTTCCGGATCACGCCGCTCGTCCAACAGGCTGTTGATCTCCAGGCCATATATCTTGCCGGTCGGAAGCATGAACTGCCACAACCCGCAAGCGCCCACACGGGAAAGGGCTACCGGATTCAGGGCACTTTCGACAACGGCCAGATACTTCAGCTCCAAAGGCAGGTTATGTTTGTCGAGCACCTGTTCGATAATGGGAAAATAGAAATCCGCCATTCCCAACATATAGCGTACCAGGTCACGCTTGCGTCCTGCATACAGGTCGATGCAGTCCCTCACCACCTCGTTATAAGGCAAATGGATCACACTCGGAAGACGCTCCAAGCGTTCTTCATAAACAGAATCGGGGAAATAGACATTCTCCACATCATCGTGGCAATACTCATCCACCTTCGAGAAGTATTGCACATGCCAGGAATGGAGCAAACTATCCACGTTTGCATCGAGGCTTTCAGGTATCAGGCCCACCACGTCAAACAACGAGTCTGTCGATAATGTCGAATACTGCGGTTCACCCGCTATAGGTTCCTGTGCACGGGAAACCTGCATCAGGCAAAACAGGCAGAACAGGATAAGTAGATTTTTATTCATGATGTCAGAACTTAAAACTGCAATTCAATCCATACGAACCCGGCGTATAGCGGGTCTTCGGGGTCACCTCCGGCGACCAGTGCATACTCAGGTCCGGAGAAATGTCGAAGTCGAACAGCTGGGCATCCACATACGCGTCGATAATACTGATCGCATACACCCCGACCGTAATGATAATACTCAAATCCCTGTAACGGCGGAAGTAGTCTTTCCGGCGCTTCAGGTTTTCCTGAAACTGGCTGTTCGAGACATAAGTACTTTCTTCTCCGTTCCTGACAAAGATCGTCCAACTCTCCTGCCAAGGACCCTCATATTTTTGTCCTTCCTTCTCTGCCACCAGCACCTTTTGATAGTCTGCCATGATATCGAAGTAGGCGGTCGAATAGTCCTTATAGTTCTTATTGTTCCAGGTGATAGCATACATACAGCCCATAAAAGCCCCATATACCAGCGGGAGCTTCCAATACTTTCTGTTATATATCTGTCCCAGACCCGGCACCAACGCATAAAGCAGCGCTTTGTTCGGATCGGGTTTGAATTCCTTCAGCTTCACTTTAGGCTGCGGAAGCGAGTCGGCAGCCGAAAGCACCGCCATGACGGCCGAATCGGGAGGCATCACCGTGTCCTGCCTCGCCGTCATCGCCCCCTGCGCATAGCCGGACCATACCGAGCCGCACAACAGGACTATTATCCATAAAATCGCTCTCCCGTTTCTCATTTCAACTTATCCAACAAGCCGATCAGTTTCTCCAATTCATCTTCTGATGCAAAGGGGATCGTTATTCTACCTTTACCTTTTTCGTTGCATACCAGTTGCACCTTGGTTTTAAAGAAACTGGACAGATGATCCCTCAGCAAGTTGAATTCCTCCGGAAGCCTCGGTTTCCGCTGGGCGGGCTTTTCCTTTTTCGCCTGTTCGAGTGTTGCCGCATCCACTCCGCCACGTACTATTTCTTCGACGTTACGGACGGACAGGCCTTCCGCCAAGATCTGTTCGTAAAGCGCCAACTGCACTTCCGGGTCCTCGACCGGAAGCAGTGCACGCGCGTGCCCCATGTCGATCTTCTTATCTTTCAGTCCCACCTGTATCTCGGCCGGCAGTTTCAAGAGGCGCAGGTAATTGGCAATCGTCGCCCGCTTCTTGCCGACACGTTCGCTCAGCTTCTCCTGCGTCAGACCGTAGCTGTCGATCAGCTTCTGATAAGCCAATGCTATTTCTATCGAATTCAGGTCTTCACGTTGGATGTTCTCGATCAGAGCCATCTCGACGACATTCTCGTCCGCCGCGGTTTTGATATAGGCGGGGATACGTTCCAATCCTGCCATCAGGGAGGCACGATACCGGCGTTCGCCGGAGATAATCATATATTTGTCCGTTCCCGTCTCTTTCAGCGTAATCGGCTGAATGACGCCCAATGAACGGATAGAGGTAGCCAGTTCTTCAAGCGTCTCTTCTTCAAAAACAGAACGGGGTTGATCCGGATTAGGCTGGATCTTACTCAGCTCTATTTCACTAATAGACGACGAACCGCCCGTTTTCAGGTCGTCCATCGTAATCAAAGCATCCAATCCGCGGCCAAGAGCCGATCTTTTCATTACCATAAGTCCTAAATCTATTTGTTTTTATCTATCAGCTCCTGTGCAAGCTGCATGTGATTAAGAGCACCTTTCGACTCGGCATCGTAAAGCAATACAGGTTTGCCGTAGCTGGAAGCTTCGCTCAATTTGACATTACGCTGAATAACGGTTGTGAAAACCAAATCCCGGAACGGACGTTTCACCTCCTCGTATATCTGGTTGGCCAGACGAAGACGCGAGTCGTACATGGTCAGCAGGAAGCCTTCGATTTCCAATGCGGGATTCAGCTTCGATTTGATAATCTTTATCGTATTCAACAATTTACTAATACCTTCCAACGCAAAATACTCACATTGCACGGGTATCATCACCGAATCGGCCGCCGTCAAGGCATTAACCGTGATCAGTCCCAAAGAGGGAGAACAGTCGATCAGGATATAATCGTATCGATCTTTCAACGGGACCAGCACTTGTTTCAATATCTGCTCCCGGTTCTCCATGTTCAGCATTTCAATCTCCGCTCCTACCAGGTCGATATGCGAAGGGATAATATCCAGCCCTTCCACTTCCGTATTGGTAATCGCGCCTTTCGGGTCGTCGCCGTTCACCAGGCATTCATAGATGGACAATTCCACACTGCGGATATCCACGCCCAGTCCCGACGAAGCGTTAGCCTGCGGATCCGCATCGACCACCAGCACTTTCTTCTCAAGTGCCGCCAACGACGCAGCCAGGTTAATCGTAGTGGTAGTCTTGCCTACCCCACCTTTCTGATTTGCTAAAGCGATAATCTTTCCCATACTTTGTCTATTTATTCGGAGGCAAAACTAAACATTAAAAACCTAACACAAATCAGTTTAAGCAAAACAATGCCCGTTTTGTTGAAAAGTCACCTTATCTGTTGATAACTTGCAAATATAAACAGAATATTTAATAACTTGTTTCAAATGAGCGCGATGGATGGTACTTTTTTAGGAATGATAACGAATCCTTGTCGTCCGGCACGACATAGCCAGCCGGAATTGCCTCAGCTAATGGCCGGATATTATTTTTTTGTTAATAACCCTTCATCGGGCCTGTAGAGTAAGAATGGACTTTCACCTGCTTATAATTTACATTTTGTTAACAACGGGAAGACTCAACAGTGGGGTTTATCCCCCAAACAGGTCGATTTCGGCTATTTCGGCAACAGAAACGGGTTGAGCGCAAATATCATGTATACAGTTGACTGACTTTCCTTTACGTGCATATTAAAGTACGCATGTACCTTAATATAAAAATCCGGAATTCAGCCTTGTGTCCGATTATTTTTCTGTTTGTAAGTTATTGGAGATAAAAAAGATAGGTATACGCTTCAAAATGACTGATGAAAACGTACGTTTTTTTAGTCATTTTCTTTCGAGGAATTGAGGGGTTTGTATAGGAAAGAGGGTTTTTCGTACGGTTTAGGCTATCTAATTGATAAGAAAGAATATAGAAAAGGAAAATTTATTGGAAGAAAGGATTGCAGGTTTAAAAAGTAGTTGTATTTTTGTAGCTGAAAAATGGCGAATTTAAACGTACGTTTTATCTCGTCATTATACAGGTATTTGGTTAACGCTTGTAAAACAAGGGTTTCTCCAAAAAGAAGACAATGAACATATAGATATACTATTTATTAATTAAACATTTTAGAATTATGAACAAAATTGTTTCTACTCTTTTGTGTGGAGCACTTGTTTTGACATCATTCTCTGCAAATGCACAACAGTATTTGAAGATTCAAACGAATCAAGGAGAATTAGTAAAACAAGGCGATTCTACTATCATTGTACAGCAAGGTTCTGCAGCAACAAAGACTGCTGCTTCTTTGTGGAAAGTTGAAGTTGATTCTCGTTCAACTTCTGGTAACTTTGTTTACAAATTCACAAACAAAGCTACTAACACAACTTTGAAATTAAACGGTGAAGAATGGTTTGCTGTCGGTGAAAAAGATGCCGTACGTCACAATTTGGATACGGTAAAGGTTGGTGAACAGAAAGATTTAAAGACATTGTTTACCATCGAAGGTGGTTTTACACTCGCTAAAAAAGGCAGCTGGGGTTCTGTGGTTACACCTGATACAGGTGCTTATGCAAACAATCAGATTACTTTAATTCTTGCCATTCCTGGTGACATGACTCACTGGATGTCTGTTGCTGAATTGAACCAATGTGCTAAATACATGGTTCCTTTGTTTGCCAAGATGGAAGGTATCGAAGAAGAAGATGCTGCTTATGAGTTTGTTTCTACAAAGGAAAATGCAACTTCTAAGGATACTGTTTTCACAATTCAGTCCAAGACATCAGACAAATTCCTGGCTGTCGATTCTTCCAACGTAACAATCAATTCCAACTTGAATCAGATGCCCGAAACTTTCGGTTTCAACATCAAGTTCGGTGCTGAATCTCCGTTCAAGAGCTTCGGTCTGTTGTTCAACCCGATCAATGACAGTATTGCTGTTGCTGTAATGGATTCTGTACTGACAATCGATCCTCAGACGAAAAAATTAGATGCAACGCAAGTTAACGTAGGACATCCTGTTGCATGGTTAGGTGGTGCTCAGTTCATCGAAGACAAACCGCTCTACATCACTGTTGACGAATTGGAAGCAACAGAAGGAGAAACCTATTGGACTCCTGCTCCTGCACAGATCGAACCGGGTCAGCCGTTGGCCGATGGCTTGTATATCCTGACAGCTAAGGATGGCAAGATTTGGGGTGTTCCGTTCAAGACAGTTTGTAAACAAGCCGGTGATGCCAGCAACACATTCACAAACGAATACGTTCCTGAAAACCAGTGGATGATCACTTCTTCTTTCGAAGACGGTATCTATTCTTATAAAGCAACAAACCGTTTCTATGGTGGTAACTATAACATCAAGAAAGTAACTACTTGCGATGATACTTATTTCATCCTGGGTCAAAACGATACTGTTGCCGTAAAAGCAATCGATGCTAACTATGGTTACAAAGTATTCGATGGTGACGAACTGGAATCTTCTTCTTTCACTTTAGGTTTGGTAAACAAATTGGGTGCTGAAGACGTATACATGGTTATGAACGAAGACTCTTCTTTGAACGTATTGAAGACTGACGCTCCGTTGGAATTCCGTGCTAAATTTGCAGACTCTAAGAATTTCAACTTGAATGAAGTTGGCGAAAAGACATTCGCTACTGACACATTGGCTATGTATCACCTCTACACATTGAACGCTGATGGCGACACATTGTGGATCGGTCTTATCGCAACTGAAAACAACAACAACATTACGTTGACTACAAAAGAAGACCAGCAGCTCCGTTGCTTCTACTTCAAGGCTGAAAACGAAGGTGAATACAAGATGTTGTTCAATACAAAAGGTATTGAAACAATCAATTGCGACGAACCTACAGCAGGTGGTTGGGCAGTACGTGTACACGAAAACGGCGGTACGACAACTTCTACACAGACTACAAACAATGATGTTTCTCTGTTCACTATCAACTATACATTGGACAACGCAGAATATGCACGTCTGGAAGCCGGTCACTATGTAATCGTTGACAACAGCAAGGGTACAGTTGACAGCGGTGACTTGTCTGAAAACGAAGTCCTGACTAAGAAAGAAAACATGGACGCTAAGTTCTTAAGCACCGGAGACAATCTGGGTAGCGTTGAAGCAATCGAAGAAAACTTCTCATTGTGGATCGACTCTGCATGTGTATCTGACGAACCGGGTCTGCGTCTGTTGCCGACTTACTACATCATGAAGGATGCTGCTATCGTAGCTGAAGGTGATTCTTTGGCAGGTGACTTCTTGACAAAAGATGGTTCTTACAAAGTTAACAACGACAGCTTGGTATTCGTAACTGGAAAAGCTAAGATCAACGACACAATGGCTAAGGCTCAGGCTGCTGACAACACATTCTTGTTCAAGATCACTGACGTTGAAAACCAGTACACAATCCACCCGGCTAAGAACAGAAAAGCTCGTTTGGCTCAGATCAACGGTGTAGTTGTAATCTCAACAGACCAGGATGCTCTGCCTGTAGTAGTAACAAGAACTTCTGCAATCCCGACTTCTAACGAAAACGTAAAAGTTTCTAATGTTACTGTAGTAGCAGGTAAAGGCCAGTTGACTATTGCAGGCGCTGCCGGCAAGAAGGTTGTTATCTCTAACGTCTTAGGCCAGACAGTTGCTAACACAGTTATCGCTTCAGACAACGCAACAATCGCTGCTCCTGCCGGTGTAGTCGTTGTAGCTGTTGAAGGCGAAGAAGCTGTTAAAGCGATCGTTAAATGACAATTCTATTAATAACAAGTAGATAAAAACTTGATATTACCAAATAATCTTCGGTTACGCGGACTAATCATCCAATTACCCTGCGACAGGCGAACAAGTAACCAAGTTTAATATTAATAATACTAAAGTATATTGAATTTAAAATTCAAGTATCCTTTCTCCTGTGAAGGACGAAGGCATACAATCAATAAGGGAGAAAACGAAGCCGTTTTCTCCCTTATTTCGTTTTAGCCTTTTGGGAGAGTTCGTCTCTGAGCGAAAACACCATGATCCTATCTTGTTTCATGATAATAATAACAAGGCGATTGCCTCTTCCGGCAACGCCATAAAAGTTTCGACCGGTAAAAAGTTTCAGCAAATATTTTTCTTGAAACAAAAGTTTCATCCGAGGAAACTTTTGTTTCACCCGAGGAAACTTTTGTTTCGATACGAGAAAATAAGAAAGGATTCCCTTGTTGGGGGAATTATAAGGATGCCTTTTAATGGAGAGGGAGCTTAAACGAGCATTAACGGATGGACACCTTGCGGACCGTCTCGCCGATGCGGACGATATAGTATCCTTTGGCAATATCTACTGCATATTCGCCGGAGGGCTGCTTCATCGGTATTTCTTTCACCCGGATACCTACCACGCTGTAGATTTCGAGTTTGCTGCCGATCGGAGCGTTTTCAACAACGATCTTGTTGTCGTAGGCACTGATCTCTACAGAGTCCGGTTCTTTGTCTTTGGCAACGGCCGTCCCGGACACAGTCGTATTCGCCTGCTGTGCTATCACCTCAAGCGGACAACCGGCCCATACAGCCAGCAACAAAACAGATGTAATCAATGCCTTCATATTCCAAACCCTAAGATTGCACAAAAGTAGAAATATTTTTTTGATAATGCAGAAAGTTCTGTTTTATTAATGATTAAATCGTTTTTTAAGCCGCTTTGTGCTTTGCCGGCAATCCCAGACATGCGTGAAATAAATGGCCTTATAAGGCAGCGACGCAGAGGAGATCGCCGAGAGGCACCCGGCAAATCGTAAAGCTATGCTTTAGCCGGCCTAAAGCTATGGGTTACGAGTGCTAAAGCATAGGGTTAAGATTTACCAATTAGACCGTTATCACCATCCCCTCATTTCCCAATATCGTGCCGGGAAATACAGCTTCGGCTTCCCTGTGAAGTCCGGACAGGTCTTCGTAGCGGGCGGAATAATGACCGATAACAAGGCGTTTCACCCGGGCGTCGCGAGC